>Ga0224723_1001911_pt1 | contig 11988 bp, 11 predicted proteins | sample Balambano_FR2_Me_FD_161647 | JGI IMG/M metagenome (GOLD analysis project Ga0224723, IMG submission 161647) | Freshwater sediment microbial communities from Lake Towuti, South Sulawesi, Indonesia - Balambano_FR2_MetaG | ecosystem: Environmental > Aquatic > Freshwater > Lake > Sediment | place...
TGCTGATGGGCAATGGTACACAAAGCTTTCACATGGTCAATGTGCGAGTGCACACCACCATCGGACAGCAGGCCGATGTAGTGTACCTTCTGCTTTTCCCTTTTTGCGTATTGAAGCGCTTGCTGCAGGGCGGCATTGCCTGCCAGTTCACCATCCTCAATCGCCTTGTTAACGCGCACCAAGTCCTGGTAAACTACACGGCCTGCCCCAATATTCATGTGTCCCACCTCCGAATTTCCCATTTGACCTGCTGGCAAACCAACGGCTAAGCCCGATGCCTCCAGCTTGCTGTGTGCATAGCGTTGATAAAGAGACCGGATGAAGGGAGTGTGAGCCTGATCGATGGCAGAGGTTTCGGCAACTTTCGCCAGGCCCCAGCCATCCAGAATCATTAACAGTACGCGCTTATTCATACCCGATGCATTAACAGTCAGCTGCAAAAAAACCAAAGCGTAAATATAGGCCCGATTCGCGCGAAATGGAGCATTTACCGGGCCCTCCTTCGCTCAAAGCGCTGGTTACCGCCACAACTGCCGCGAAAATTTTTGGATGCGCCATGAATGGCATACTTTTGGGCTGGTATCTACCATGAACATAGACGTGCGCAGCATCATTTTTATTTTTGTCGGGATGGCGTTGGCCGCCACGGCCTGGGGGCAAGGTGAGGTGTTTAATCCGGTGAAAGAAGCCTTGAAAACCGGCAGCGCAAAAGAGGTAACCCGCCACCTGAATCAATCGGTCGACATGAATCTGGATGGCGAAGTGAACACCTATAGCCGAGCACAGGGCGAATTTGTGCTTCGCGAATTTTTTCGAAAACATCCACCTCAGGATTTCGCCATCATACACACAGGCTCATCTAAAGGGGGATTGCAATTTGCCATTGGGCGCTACACCACAAAAACAGAAAGCTTCAACGTAGTGATTAGGGCTAAAGACGTAGCAGGTGCTTTTCTCATTCACGAATTGAATTTTGAAAAGGAATGACGCGGCCTGCGTACGCCACAGATCTTCTCCTGCAACAGTTTATTGATAGCGCCCTTCAAGAAGATATTGGCGAGGGCGATCACTCCAGTTTAGGCGCGTTGACATCCCATCAATCGGCCAGAGCGCGTCTGCTGGTAAAAGCGAATGGCATCATTGCCGGAGTAGAACTTGCGCAGCTTATCTTCCAGTCAGTCGATGGGCAGCTTCAGGTGCAGCCAATGTTTACCGATGGACAGCAGGTGGTGGTTGGCGATGTGGTGCTGACCGTGAAAGGCAATGCACGAAGCATACTGGCCAGCGAGCGGCTGGTACTTAACTGCATGCAGCGCATGAGCGGTATTGCCACCTACACCTCGCAACTCTGCAAATTGTTGGAAGGCACAAAGGCGCGCATCATGGATACCCGCAAAACCACACCCAACTTCCGGTTAGCCGAAAAATGGGCAGTGGCCATTGGCGGTGGTCTTAATCACCGGTTTGCATTGTACGACATGGTGATGTTAAAAGACAATCATGTAGATATGGCTGGCGGTATACAAGCGGCCATCAGCAATACGCGCCAATATTTGAAACGCGAAAACAAAAACCTACGCATCGAAATTGAGACGCGCACGCTCAAAGAAGTTGAAGAGGTGCTGGCCGTAGGCGGGGTAGACGTGATTATGCTCGACAACATGTCGCTGGAAGAGATGCGCCAAGCGGTGCAAAAAATTGCGGGTAGGTTTAAAACGGAGGCAAGCGGGGGCATTACAGAAGCTGCTTTACGACAGGTAGCCGACACAGGGGTAGACTATATCTCGGTAGGGGCGCTTACCCACTCAGCAAAAAGTCTCGACTTGAGTTTGAAAGTCTTTTAGGCCGTGGCACGCGCAGTGCGGCCCCACCACCACGCCAAGGCCAACCCGGAAACGATATGCCAGATGCCCCACCACGCGGCTACTAATGCCATACCCCCAAGTCCGTCAAAAAACCGGAAAATCAAGATCAGCCCCAAGCCGGAATTTTGAATGCCCGTTTCAATGGCGATGGTACGTTGGTCGGCCTGCGGCAAGGCCAGCGCCCGCGAAACACCATAGCCAGTGGCCAGCGCCAGGGCATTGTGCAAAAATACAATCACGATTACGTGGTGTATGTGTTGCATGAAATGCATGCGGTTATTGAAAAATGCCGCCAGTACAAAGGCGAGAAACACCAGGATTGAAAGGGGCTTTACGCCTTTAGCCAAGGTGGCCGCTAACGTGGGAAAGTAGTGAGCCATCAGCATGCCAGCGGCTAGCGGAATTCCTGCCAGGGTGAGGATAGACTGAAACATGGCACCGCCATCGATCGATATTTCTTTTAGCATAGAAGCTGTTGGCCCATACACACCGGCCCACCAACTGAAATTAAGAGGCGTGAGTGCGATGCATAACACGGTGCCGGCAGCGGTAAGGCTTACGGATAACGCGGTGTTGCCCTTCGCGAAATGTGTTAAAAAGTTTGAGATATTCCCGCCAGGGCATGCGGCCACCATCATCATGCCCAAGGCGATGGATGGCGCAGGCCGAATCAAAACCACCAGCAAGAAAGTAGCGAATGGCAAAAGTAAGAACTGCGACACCAGGCCCGTGACAGCCGAACGGGGCTGCTCCTTCAGTTTCACAAAGTCATCCACTTTCAGCTCGAGCGATATACCGAACATGAGAAGCGCCAGTATCACGTTTAGTCCCCATAAACTCTCCGGGCTAAAGTTGAGGCGAACGGTGTCGAGCACATTCATTTGTTAACAGGGTCAGAATCTCCAGATAATGGTGCGGTTCAGGCTGCGCAAAATAGTAGCGGCAACCTGGCTAAGCGAAAGATGCACACCTTCCTGTTGCGACAATTTTTGAAACCGCTGCTTCGACTGCAGACATGCGTGCCGTTTCTGCAAAAAGAAAATAAACGACTGTATGTAGTGAAACCGGAAAGAAAGCGCGCGGATTAAAAGTTCAAGCGCCAATTGCGGATAGTAAAAGATCAACTGCCACCGGCTTAAGTGAATGGCGTGCAGAAACATTTTGTTGCGGTAGTAGATAGATTGTACCTGTCGCTTGCGGCTTTTCGATCTTATCGATGACGATGTCTTGTGGCGGCACACCGCGCGGTGTTCGTAGTAACATTTCCAACCCAATCGCCATGCACGCAACGACAGTTCATAGTCCTCGATGTAATAGGGGGCAAACAATTCATCGAAGCCACCAAGTTTTAACAATTTCTCCCGGGATACCAGGGCCTCCGCGCCCGACAGATACATGGTGTACAAGGCCTGGTTGATGGGCGTTTCTGAGGGTAAGAAATTCTTAAACGTTTTGATCTTCGCACCCTGAAAGGTGGGTAGTTTGGCTCCGTCTTGTATCTGGTTGTCTTCCCAGTTCACAATTTGCCCCATTACGCCAAATGTATCGTGTTGATCGAAATAGGGCAGCAGGGGCAAAAAATAATCGGGCTCAAGTTTTACATCGCTGTTCAGCAGAAACACCAACTCGTGTTTCGCAGCAAAAATACCCGCATTGATAGTGGGCGAAAACCCGCGGTTTACTTCGTTCTGCACAATCGTTACCTGGGGGAAATTTGTTCGCAGATAATTCACCGAATCATCAGTAGAACAATCGTCAACTACTATCACCTCGTACACACAACGGCTCTTCTCAAGAGCCGCAAAAACGGTGGGCAGGGTCTCCTCAAAAAGGCTTAAGCCATTGTAGTTGGGTATGACTACTGAAATACTCCTGTTTTGCAGTTTAATGGTAGGTGTCGTAGGCACCGAGGGGGCGTCAGGCCCTGGTTTAGTGCCCCAATCTTCTTTCCAAAATGCAACCGTACCGTTGTTGATGATGGACGACCACTGTACGATCGGGTTTACGGGCTCGCGATCACGAGCAGCAGCACCATGCACAATTTGCCCTTTCCATGCTGCCGACTTCTGGTTTTTGATAAATGAGGGCTTGATGTGCGTGTCTTTCAGCAACACCACGTACTCCTCGCGAGTTTCAGCCAACGCCTCGCGCAGGCGCCCCGGCACAAACCGCAGTGGTACCGGAAAATAATCCGATACGTCTCGCACATCGGCAGCCATGTCCGCGGCCGGCCCATTCACAATCACTTCTTCAGGAAGCACCTTTTGAAAGCGTACGCAGTCCAGGGTATGCTTGAGCGCTGGTAAATCTTGCGTAGACTCGACTACCAACGACAAACGCAAGCTGCGATTAGCTTCTAAGAGTTTGGCGTATTTGTAAAACACCCAGTGAGCGGTGGACCCAGACACGATCAGTCCTTCATAGCCATCCAGCACACCCCCTTTTAATATGTAAGCTTTAAAAAAAGCAAATGCCGTTTTATACAATATTTTGATAGGCGAAGAAGTCGTTTTGTAGCGGTTGACCTGCGCGTGGATGCTGGAGTAGCTCTGATTTTTTTGCAGAAACTGCGAGATGTTGTCGTACGCCCGGTGAAATAAATCGCCCGATAAATTTTTCGTGTGGCATCCGGCCGCCAGCTCTACCCGTTCATGCACGCCATCGCCCTGCCACGAGCCCTTTCGCCTGTCCCACAAGCGCAGTTTCTGATCAGGATACCAACCACATGTTTTTATCCACGTGCCCGCAAAACTCGACAGCCGGTTCATCACGTAACCGTCTGCTTTCCAGTTCGATTTTGCCTTTAAGATAGACTGGGTTAATTCTGCCGACAGGTATTCGTCAGCATCGAGTGAGAGCACGTGGTTGTGCGAGGCCAAGGCCACCACATTATTTTTCTGTTTGGCAAAACCGGGGAAGGACCGCTGGTGAAATTCCACCCCGTTGGCTTCACAAATCTCCTTCGTTCGGTCGGTCGAAAAACAGTCGAGCACCACTATTTCGTCTGCCACAGGGCGCACCGACTCAATGCACCGAAGAATATTTTTTTCTTCGTTATACGTAATGATAACGGCACTGATCTTGATCATAGGTGGCTTACGTGTCAAAGTTCCGTGATCGCACGCACAAAACCAAGGTGTTGCGATACTGCTATCAAAAGCCATGTTTATCTTCGCATTGCCATGTTTTTTAAAAGCAAACCAAGTAGCTGGTCTGACGACCAACTTATCCGAAAATATGTGCGTCACAACGATTCAGCAGCCATGGCCGAATTATTTACTCGCTATGTGGAATTGATTTACGGTGTTTGCCTGAAGTACCTTAAAAATCGTGAAGAAGCGCAGGATCAAACCATGCAGATATTCGATAAGCTTCGTTCGGTGCTGCATAACGTCACAATCAATGATTTCAAGCCTTATCTCTATACCCTGGTGCGCAACGAGTGCCTCATGTTGCTTCGGAAAAAGAAAACACAAGAAAACTCCGCCCAACGATTTATGGAATGGGAAGCACAAACGCATCTTTTCGAGGAACCATCGCTGGAAGCAAACCTGGAAAGGCTCGCACAATGCATAGCCCGGCTAACTGCCGAACAACGCGCATGCGTGGAACTGTTCTATTTGAAGAAACTCTGTTACGCGCAGGTGGGGCAAAATACCGGGTTTACTTTGCTTCAGGTAAAAAGCTATATTCAGAATGGAAAACGGAAGCTGAAAAACTGTATGGAGCAACATGGCGTACCGTCCTGACGACATTGAACGTTACCTCAGCGGTGGCATGACCCCTGCTGAACAGCATGCGCTGGAAGAACAGGCGCTGCGCGACCCGTTTCTGCAGGATGCGCTGGAGGGAGCCTCTTTTTTAGCCCCGCAACAATTGGCGGCCGATAAGCAGTTGATGCGGAAGCGTTTTTCCCACACCGCGCCAACACGCGCGATAGCCCTGCGTGTGGCCGCTGGTTTTGCCCTGCTGGCAGGTGCCGCCTACCTGGTTTGGTACGTGACCAGCTCCACCCAACGCACTCCTGAGCCCCTGGCCCAGCAGGAAATTGAAGCTGCAGCCGACACCATCGTGCCTGCAGCGCCACAAGTTGCACCTGCCGAAAGCCGCACTGAGCCGACTGTTGCGCGCGCTACAGACGATGGCCCGCCAGCAACTCGACAAACCGAGTTGCGCGCGCAGCGCTCCGAACAACCTGGCGCAGGAGGACAGACTACCCGGCTCGCTGAAATTGACGACACGTTACGGGCAGCCCAAGCGTTGGCAGCGCCCACCGCGAGTGGGCTAGGGCCAACAGTAAACTATCGCTTTTCGATGGTGGTAGAAACCATATCGAAAGACATGCGAGCTGGTGAGCCAGCCCAATCGAAAGAGGCGCTTACGCTTGATGCCTCGACAGCCGCTTCCGGTAGCACCGTAGCCGCCCCAAGCGTTGGCCTCGGGCAATACCAGCGTTACCTCAGTCGGGCTGTCGGCTACCCCGAGGCTGCGCTGCTCAACAAAGTTTCGGGAGAAGCGGTTGTTTCGTTTATAGTGGAGCCTGACCAGCGCCTCACCAACTTCACCGTTGAAAAAGCGCTCGGCTATGGCTGTGAAGAAGCGTTAACGCGCGCCATTAGCCAGGGGCCCGCATGGCGTGTAGCCGTTCAAAACCACACACCGGTTGCCAGCCGTGTATCGGTTGCTTTCGAGTTTGTGTTGCCACGGTAGCGTGTTCGAAAGCTTACACCTGGCTGTTCATTTCCAAACACCGTACGCCAAAGAAACGCGCAAATTGCCGCATTTAAAGGCTTTTTGAACTCAGAACAGTTCTTGCTACACACCCCAAAACAAAAATTATGTCTGCCCGAAATTCTTCCAGCACGTGGTTAATCATATTGCTGATGGTACTGACCTTCCCGTTGTGGATCGCCATCGGTGGTGTAGCCATTGGCATAACCACAGGCCTTGCTGCGGCCGCGATCGGCATTGTGGCAGCCCTTTTTGCGGTGGCCGTTGCCATTATCTGCCTGCCATTCAAAATTCTGTTTGGATGGGGCTCCTGGGACTGGGGATGGCATGGCCTGCCGCATGGCGGCTGGTTCTGGATAATCGTTATTCTTATTCTTGTCTTGGCTGTACGAAGTCGAAAATAAATTGTCGCTAAAACATTTCTCTATGGCTTGGATTTACCTTTTGACAGCGGGGCTTTTCGAGGTGGGCTTTACCACCAGCCTAAAACTGTCTGAAAACTTTTCTAATGTTCGGTGGACGGTGGCCTTCTTCATAGCCATCTCATTAAGTTTCCATTTTCTCAATCTGGCCCTAGAGAAAATACCGCTGGGCACGGCCTACGCGGTGTGGACGGGCATTGGGGCGGTGGGGACCGCCCTCATAGGCATATTCTTTTTTGATGAACCGGTCCATTCCGCGAGGATATTTTTTATCGCCTTGCTGATTGGCTCCATTGTCGGCCTCAAGTTGGTGTCTTAAAAGTTACTCCAGCTTCAACTCCGCTTTCAGCGCTTTGATGTGGTTGCGAAGCGCCTCTGGCCAGGTGGTGTCGGCATCCCACCGTGCACCTAAAAATACATTACCCGACTCGAGGTGTTTCGTGTAGAATTTATATACCGGCACATCTACGGGCAGGGTTTTAAACTGCGGCAAGCCGTTGGGATAGGTGACAGAGACATACGCACTCTCCGCTTTCGACAAATCGTATCCCAATAATTGTCGTACTGCAATACCGCGCGCCTGCAGCACACGCAACACATAGTGAAACCCTTGTTTACGCAGTTCCTTTTCGTCTAAGGCCTCATTAACCATTTTATAGCGCAGGGGATAGTGCGTGGCAAAGAACTGTTCCAACACCTGGTTTTGTATGGAATCAGTCAGGCGTGGCACGGCCAGCATGTCTATTTTCAAATCGACCGCGTACAACTCGGCCCTGCGGCCTCGCAGCAAATTGATGGTGATATCCGTTTCCGGAACTTCGTTAATGAGAAAATTTTGTTTTTTTTCCGCCAGCCATGCGTTGCGGTAAACGGTGAGTAATAATTCGCGCAGATTCACGTGCTCTTCATGCCACGCATCTTGCTGCCTGGCGATGAGCTCGGGGCTGCCCGTGTAAGCCGTAGCGTAAAAATGGTAGTTGCCGTTGGCTTTGCCGAGGATCACTAAAAATTGCACCTGGCGGCTCACCAGGTAATCGGCCAATGCCCGCGTAGCATCGTAGCCTGCCAGCGCCTTATCCTCCTCAAAGTAGGCTACAGCATCGATACCCGTGTATTGAAATGCTTTTTGTATCTCCGTCAATTCCTGTGGCGAGATGATGTCGGGATAAAGGACAACGGTACGCCCTGCTAAAAGGCCGCGCGGCACCTGCGAACCCGGCACCAGCCGCACGGCTGCTGTTTGCGCCTGCCCCTCTGCACAAGCGCACAACAGCGCAAGGCTCACTATCAAAAAACGGTGCATATCTAAAAAACGGAAACGAGGCGAAGGTATTATAATCCGATAAAAAGTCCGTCTTCCGTTTGCCGGATGGGGAACACCTCCAAATCGGCTGAGCGTTCGGCACACTCCCGCCCCGTTTTCAAATCGAATGTGTAACCGTGCCATGGGCATATGATCTCCCTGCGAAAGTTGATATGCCCCTTGCTGAGCGACTCTCCATTGTGCGTACATACATCGCTTACTGCAAACCATTCTGTGCCGTATCGCGCCAAACAAATGCGCCTTCCGTGCACCACCAATAGTTGTGGTACCTCTTCTCCAACTACGCGCTTAGCCTCATCAGCATGGTCAAAAATCTTTACCCAATTCACAGAACTAAGGTACCCTATCCATCCTTTACATCTTTGGTTTTTAACGTTTAAGTTTATTTCTACCTTCACGCTACAACTGCTGTCGGCTATGAAAAAAATGATTTTTAGTATCCTGGCCCGGATCAACAGAATAATATTGCCGCGCTTTAGCAAGCGCGACCTTGCCAAGCTTTCAAAACTCGAGAAGGCCGTGGTAGCCTACCGGTACTGGGTTACCTGCAATGCGTTGCCGTGATGAGTTTTTTGTGCATAAAAGAGTTAACAGCGCGCTGCTATGGGTTGATCGCTTGGCTGATAGTCACGATGGGATACTCGCAAACACCCAAGATTGACAGCCTTAAGGTTATACTACCGAATAGCACCGGGCAACAAAGAGCAGATGTACTCAACCAACTATCTTTCCGGTCGCTCGTTGGGCAGTTGGACAATGCTCAGGAGTATGCCAGCCAGGCTTTGCAGCTCTCGCAACGTTTGGGTTACAAAAGGGGCGTAGCGGAAGCGACCATATACCAGGGAATCTATCAACTCCAACGTGGTGCGCGTGGGCAATCTGCAACGCTGCTCAGAGCGGGAGCTGCACTGGCCCACCAATACAACCTGCCCGAGCTAAAAGGATACGCCTTTGCCCAGTTAGGAAACCTGTTTTTGAACTATGTCGAGTTCGACTCGGCCAAACACTACTACGATATTGCCTATACAATTCTTAGAGACAGTTTGCATCCGCGCGAGCTTTCTATTGTTTATCGCAATTTGAGCCGGCATGCACGGCAGACATTTCAACCTTTGCATGAGAAAGATTATCTTGAACGGGCCCTTCGAATTCGGCTATTATTGCATGATCATTCGCTGCTAGCAGATGTTTACACGTTGCTAGGGCAGTGGTATTTAGACATGGCTGAGTTAGATCATGCCATCGACTACCTTAACAGGGCCGAGGAAGTGGGCCGTTTGGCAGGGCCGCAAATTATTCACGAAATTAAGGGGCTGCGGGCAGCAGTTCTTTTCAGGCAGGCTAACTATCCGGAAGCTCTAAGACTCTACCAGGAGGCCAAGCACTACTACCGCGACCAGCAGGCGTGGGCCATGTTTGCCAGGTTATTGAACAACATGGGCGAAGTTTTATGGGAGGCCGGCAGTTACGATGTAAGTCTCTCCAACCATTTTGAAGCCCTTGCCATTGCTCGAAAGAAGAATTTTATTATCGAGGAGGTACGGGCAAACCTGGGCATCACCTGGAATTACTATCGTCTGAAGCAGTTTGAGGTGGCGCGTGCTTACCTGAACGAAGCTAAAACCACGTCTGTTAGCGAAGGCTTTATCCGAGAAGAGGCACTGGCACACAACCTTACGGGCTTATTGCTAAAAGCCGAGAAAAAATTTGCGGAAGCATTACCGCACTTTCAAAAAGCCTATCAGTTGAGAGTTGCTTTGCAGGATAAAAAGGGTGAGGGGACAGCGCTGGGAAATTTAGGCGAAACCCTCGAGGCCATAGGCTTGCTGAAAGAGGCGCTGGACACGCTTCAAAAAAGCCTGACAATCAAACAGTCGCTGCTACACCAAAGCGGAATCGCCTGGGCGTACCATGATTTGGGAAGTGTTCACCTCAAGCTACGTAACTATACTGAGGCTTTGACCTTCTTAAACAAGGCTGAGCGCAAAGCCCATGAAATAAAGCTGGGGGTTGTGCTGGTGGAAGCGATGTCAAAAAAGCGGGACTTGCTTATAGCCTCGGGACGGATGACCGAGGCACTGCGCTATTCGCTTCGCTACGAGCAAGTAAAAGATTCGATTCAGAACACCGTTCTTACCAACCGCATTGTCGGATTGCAAAGCAGCTATGAGATAGAAAAGCGGAATCGTGAAATCGAGTTATTAAGGCTTAACCAAAAAATCCGTGATGAAGAACTCTTGTTTCAAAAAAGCCAGGTGAGCAGGCAGCGCATCATTATTGGGCTGGGTTCATTGGCCATTGCCTTGTTGGCGGGCTTCGGTTATTCTACTATGAGAAACTCGAAACGCACCGCACAACTGAATGCCGAGATAGAACAGAAAAGTAAAGAAATAGGCAAAGCCAACTTTGAATTGCGAAAAGCCAATGCTTCTTTAACCGAGCGGCAGCATGAAATACAGGCCCAAGCCGATGAAATTTTGCAAACCAATGAGGCTCTCACCTCGCTTAACCGAATCTTGGGCGAGAAGCAGGAAGAAATACAGGCCCAATCGGAGGAACTTACGGAAGCCAATCAAATACTAGGACAGTATAACCATGTTTTGGCGGAGAAACAGGAAGAGCTTCAGGCGCAGGCCGAAGAACTCCGCAAAACCAACGAAATGATCGCGCAACTAAACACCAATCTAGAAGAGAAAGTAAAAGCCAGAACGCAAGAGCTGGAGCTGGCGTACAAAGAGTTGGACACCTTTTTCTATCGCTCTTCGCATGACTTCCGAAGGCCACTCACCACCTTCATGGGCTTAGCTGAGGTAGCAAAGATTACGGTTCAAGATAAAGGTGCCCTTAACCTGTTCGAGAAAGTGCGCGAAACAGCCGTACAACTCGATCGCATGCTCGTCAAATTACAATCCATCAGCGATGTTGGTACACAGCAGTTTGTCTACAAGCCCATTAACATGCAGCAGGCTATAGAGGCAAGCTTGGATAGCTATCGCGACCCAATTCGACAAAAAGGGGTAAAAGTTTCGCTGTCGCTGGCAGAAGTAAAAGGGTTTACTTCATACCCTGCTTTTTTGAAAATAATTTTAGACAACCTTGTGGAGAATGCCATTCAGTTTTCAGCCCGCGAAAACCCGGCTCTATACCTTGCGGCTGAGGAAAAAAACAGTGGCCTGGAAGTTACCGTGCGAGACAACGGTCTCGGCATTGAGGCAGACGTAATGGATCGCATATTCGACATGTTCTTTCGCGGTCATGAACTCTCGCGTGGCAACGGTCTGGGTCTGTATATCGTAAAGAAAGCCGTGCAGAAACTGGGTGGCAGGGTTTGCTGCGAGAGTGAACCGGACAAAGGGTCAAAGTTCACAGTGTGGCTCCCGTCACACGAACCAGCCTCAGCTGTTTAACCACCGCATAAACTTGCCCCACAGCGAAGAAGGGGCTGGCTCGTTCTCGGCAGCACTCATTTCAGTTGTTTCCTCGTACATGCGCACGGGCTTCGGTGGGGCCTGCGCCTTCAAACGCTTTAGGTAAAACTGTGTCTTCCTCTCTTTCTCCAATCGCAGCCGTTCTTCACGCTGTTTTTGTTCTTCACGTGCAGCCAGTTCACGCTGCTTTGCTATTGGATTGGTGCGCGGCCGTTGTC
>Ga0224723_1001912_pt1 | contig 11987 bp, 13 predicted proteins | sample Balambano_FR2_Me_FD_161647 | JGI IMG/M metagenome (GOLD analysis project Ga0224723, IMG submission 161647) | Freshwater sediment microbial communities from Lake Towuti, South Sulawesi, Indonesia - Balambano_FR2_MetaG | ecosystem: Environmental > Aquatic > Freshwater > Lake > Sediment | place...
GGTACACGTGTGATTCCTGGATGAGAAAAAACTGAACCACAGAGACACAGAGGACACAGAGAAAATGGAATTACAGAATCACTTAAGTCACAAAGTGCCTTTGGAGCAGTTGACAGGCGAGGTTATCGGAGCAGCCATTGAAGTTCACCGAGCGCTTGGTCCGGGTTATCTTGAACAAGTTTACGAAGAAGCGCTTACCGTCGAAATGACATTGCAAAAGATTCCGTTTGTGCGCCAATATCCAATTGGTCTGTCATATAAGGGGCATGTTGTTGGCGAGGGACGATTGGATTTTCTAGTTTCGGACATATTAGTCGTTGAGCTAAAAGCGGTTGAGGAAATTTTGCCTGTGCATAAAGCTCAGGTGATTTCTTATCTGAAAACAACCGAGATACATTTGGGTTTACTGATCAATTTCAACGTTACTGTTCTAAAATCTGGCATTCGCAGAATTATTTTAGATTAACTCTCTGTGTTCTCCGTGCCTCTGTGGTTCAAATCATTATGGTTGATGTGCTAAAACTTCAATGCTCCGTCTGTGAAGCTGAGTATGCGCCTGATGCGGTGCAGTACACCTGTCCAGTCTGCGGCGAGGTCGGTACGCTGGATGTGCTGTACGATTATGCTCACCTGCGCGAGTCACTGAATCGAAATATGCTGCCGAATATTCCGTCCATGTGGCGCTACCGTGATCTGCTGCCGCTGAAATCTGGCTCGCCCGTACCGCCGTTAACCGTTGGCATGACGCCGCTGTATGATGCGCCGCGTCTTGCCTCTGAGTTAGGCGTTCGTCAGGCATGGGTGAAGGATGACGGACGCAATCCAACCGGTTCGCTCAAGGATCGCGCCAGCGCTTTGATTGTGGCACGGGCGATGGAGCAGGGCATACAGGTCGTCAGCACCGCCAGCACGGGCAACGCGGCGGCTGCGCTTGCGGGTGTCGGCGCGTCGGTGGGTATGAAAACAATCATCTTTGTACCAGCCGCAGCCCCGGAAGCGAAAATTGCTCAGTTGCTAATTTATGGCGCAACCGTGCTGCTGGTCGAAGATACGTATGATGTCGCCTTTGATCTGTGCTATAAAATCTGTCGTGAGCAGGGCTGGTACTGCCGCAATACGGGAATCAATCCCTTCACGGTAGAAGGCAAAAAGACGATCTCGTTTGAGATTGCCGAACAGCTTCAATGGGACGTGCCAGATGTGGTGGTTGTGAGTGTGGGGGACGGCAATATTATCGCAGGAGTTCACAAGGGCTTTTACGATCTGTTGCAATTGGGCTGGATAACGAGGATTCCGCGCCTGATCGGTGTACAAGCACTAGGGAGTGCTGCACTTCTCGGCGCGTGGGAACAAAACTTGGATGCCCGTGACATGCAGCCGATAGATGCACACACCATCGCAGACAGCATTTCAGCGGGTTTACCGCGTGACCGTTCAAGAGCGTTACGAGCAGTTCACCAGACGAACGGCGCTTTTGTAGGGGTATCAGACGACGAAATAGTTAATGCGATTGCGCCGTTGGCACAGCTAACCGGTGTATTCGCGGAACCTGCCGCTGCCGCGACTTATGCGGGCGCGAAACGTGCAGTTGAGAATAGCGTTATTCATGCTGACGAACGCGTCGCGCTACTGGTCACGGGTAACGGCTTGAAGGATGTGAAGCGGGCGCAGAAGGCAGTTGGCACAGGCACACGGGTCGTGCCGACGATAGAGGCAGTCAAACAGGCTTTAGGCATTTAGGTTGGTCATCAGCGACGGAGACAACGCCTATCTGCCAGATCGAATGACAGATTGAGCGGAGAAAGCGGAAACAGGCATGAATGAGAAACATCCTCGATATTCGATTGTCGCTCCGATTTACAACGAAGAGGGGAATATTGATCTGCTGTACGAGCGCATCAGCGAGGTTATGGACTCGACGGGTGAGACATGGGAACTGATCCTCGTCAATGATGGCAGCCGTGACAAATCCCCTGAAATGATGGATGAACTTGCGGAGCGTGATCCTCGAATAAAGGTCATACACTTCGCCCGGAATTTCGGGCATCAGACGGCGGTGACGGCGGGGATCGATCATTCAATGGGCGACGCAACGGTGCTGATTGACGCGGACTTGCAGGACCCGCCTGAACTGATTCTGGAGATGATCGAGCGCTGGAAGGCGGGCTATCATGTCGTCTATGCGGTGCGTGAAAAGCGCGTCGGTGAAAGCTGGTTCAAGCTGTTCACGGCGAAACTATTTTACCGCGTGATCTATCGAATTACCGATGTGGATATTCCTGTAGATACGGGTGACTTCCGCCTGATGGATCGCAAGGTCGTGGATGTCCTTAAGCAAATGCGCGAACACAACCGTTTCATACGCGGCATGACGAGCTGGGTTGGTTTCAAACAAACCGGCGTCAACTATGTGCGGGATGCGCGGCACAGCGGCGAAACGAAATACCCGCTGCGAAAGATGATCCGCTTTGCGATGGATGCTATCACCAGCTTTTCGTATTTTCCGCTACAGATTATGCTTTATGTGAGTGGTGTGTTAGGATTTCTGGCGCTGCTGGCGATACCGGTTGTGGCAATTTTGCGGCTGGCACTCGGCGCGAATTTCTTCGGCGGGCAGGCGACGACGATTATTGTCGTTCTGCTGATGAGCGCGTTCCAGTTGTTTTTCATGTTCTTTCTGGGACAGTATGTTGCCAGAATCTATGATGAAACACGGAATCGCCCGCTGTATGTAGTGGCGCGGCGCGAAGGCTATGACACTTCGGTAGCGCTGCCGCTGCCTGCTCATGAGCGCGAGAATGTGCCGGAAATGGAACCGCAGTTAGAGAACGTCGCTGAACAGACGCCTGTAAACTGAGGACGAGCAAATGAGCGAACCAGACGATATACGCGACGAGGTTGAGCATTACCGCCAGATTGTGCTGCTGTATGAGGCGCTTGATCACGAGATTGATGCGCTGCTGATGCAGTATGGCGGGGCTAGTGAGAATATGCCCCCCTGGGAACTTTCGCGCTATCGAAAAATGGCACGGCAACGCGATGAATTGCAGAATGACATGCTGGCGCTCGAACAAGACCTCGACCTGGACGACGCTGAGGCGGACAATCCTGAACCTGGAGAAGAACCAACGTGATAACGGGTCCTACTTTTGAAGAAATGCTGCACCCGGAGAAAATCGATTCTGCCACTCGCCGGCAGGCGTTGGCGGCGAAATCAGCAAACCCGCTTGACCCAATCAATTTGTTCAACATTACCTGGCGCGATGGCGATAATCAGGTTTATCACGTCGTCCTGCCACACGAACTGACAGGTGTGGATGCGGAAATCGTCGTCATGTTCGGCAAGAAATTTCCGTCGGGCAGCCATAAAGTCGGCGCGGCGTACTCGGTGCTGCTGGAAAAGGAATTGTTTGGCGAAGTGGATCCGTCGAACCATACGCTGGTGTGGCCCTCAACGGGCAATTATGGGATTGGCGGGGCGTGGGTCGGCGGGCGGATGGGCTGTAAAAGCCTGGTCGTGCTGCCTGAAGGCATGAGCCGTGAGCGCTTTGAGCGGATCGAGAGCTACGGCGCAAGCGTGATCAAGACGGTTGGCTCGGAAAGCAACGTCAAGGAAATATACGACGAAACCCATCGCCTGCGTAACAGCGACCCGAATATTCGCATTCTCAACCAGTTCTCGGAAATGGGGAATTATCGCTTTCATTATCATGTGACGGGAAACACGATTTGCGAACTCGTCGCCGATCTCCATAAGCAAGGGATCGGCAACGGCAAGGTCGCGGCGTTCACTTGGGCGATGGGCAGCGGTGGCACAAACGCGGCGGGAGATCGCATTAAGCAGGTGTTCCCGAATGCCAAAAATGTCGGTTTGGAGCCAACGCAATGCCCGACGCTGTTTAACAATGGCTATGGGTCACACGATATTCAGGGCATTGGTGACAAGCATGTGACGTGGATTCATAACGTCTGGAATACCGACGCGATTTTTTGCATTGACGACACGGCATGTAAAAAAGGATTGCAGGCGCTGACGGAAGACGCGGGCAAACAGGCGTTGGTGCGACGTTATGAAGTGGATCCTGAACTGGTTGAAAACCTAAGTACCCTGTTTGGGATTAGCGGTATCTGCAATATGCTCGGCGCAATCAAAGCCGCCAAGTATTATGGCTTGGGCAAAGAGGAAGTCGTCGTCACGGCGGCGGCGGACAGCCTTGATCGCTACTATTCAGTCATGGATGATATGCGCTATCGGTATGGGGCGCTGGATGAAGCTGCCGCCGTCGGGCGGTTTGAAGGCATTTTCCACAGTGCGACGACGGACTGGATTCTCGAAGGTACACAAGCAGTCCGTGAGCGCTGGCATAATCTCAAGTATTACACATGGGTGGAACAGCAGGGCAAGACCGTACAGGAATTGGACGCGCAGCGCAATCCCGCGTGGTGGCGAGCGCATCAGGCGCGGGTTGCCGAAATTGATTCCCGTCTGAACGCGCTGCGCCAGACACAACCCGCCTGAGACACCGCCCCAATGTATGCGGAAGACCGTGTGCTGGTCAGTGTGATCAACCGCCAGCGCGACTGGCAATTGGCGCAGGATGAACACTGGTATCGCATCCCTGTAGAGCGGTTAGGGCGGGCATTTACGTTTGACTATGTGGCGTTCTTCTTCAGCCGCGCTTTCAATGATCTGAACGGCGGAGTCCACTATTTCGCGCTTGTCCGTGGTTTGGAGCTTGCCTATCGCCGTGACCTGCTGCCAGCGGAACTTACTCACCCTCGCGCTAACTCCGTTTATTATCGCGTCGCGCTTGGCGAAATTATTCCGAAAATGCCCGCAATTCTGAATCCACGCGGGCGGCGCATCAGCTTCATTTTCACGACGTGGGATCGGTTCAGCGCCGCGCAAACGATTAGCGATCTGTACAGCAAATCGGCATACTACGTGGATCGCGTGTACTACGCCCTCTAGGACTTTCTGATGCTGCTCCTCAACGGCAAAATTGTTACTTACAACCCGAACAACAATATTCTCGACAACCACGCGCTTCTGATCGAGGACGGCGTGATCGCGGCGCTTGCCCCGCAGCGCGAACTGCTTGAGCGTTATCCATCTGTTGAGCGAATTGACGCGGGCGGACAACTGATCATGCCGGGCAACATCTGCGCCCATACCCACTTTTACGGCGCGTATGCACGGGGGATGGCGATCCCTGGCGAGCCACCGCGCGATTTTCCCGAAATACTGACTCGGTTATGGTGGAATCTGGATCGGGCGCTGGATAAGGACAGCGTTCGTGCCAGCGCCAACGTCTGCCTGCTGGATGCGATCCGTCACGGGACAACAACGCTACTCGATCATCATGCCAGCCCGAACTTTATTGAGGGCAGCCTTGACGTGATTGCCGATGCGGTTGAACAGTCAGGCTTACGGGCGGTGTTATGCTATGAAGTTACGGATCGAAACGGGCGCGAGGGTGCCGATGCGGGCATTGCCGAAAATGTGCGCTTTATGCAGGCGGCGAAACAGTCTCCACGCCTGCGCGGTACGTTCGGCTTACACGCCAGCCTGAGCCTGAGCGATAGTACGCTCCGTGCCTGCGCTGATGCCCACCCGACAGGCGAAGGCTATCATGTTCATGTCGCCGAACATGAAGCGGATGAACTGGACTGTCAGAACAAACATGGTAAACGCATTGTTTATCGTCTGCATGAATTTGGTATGTTGGGGCGTAAAACGATTGCTGCTCACTGCGTCCATGTTGACGTAAGCGAGGCGGCGCTGTTGCAATCCACTGGCACGGTGATCAGTCATCAGCCGCGTTCCAATATGAACAATGCTGTTGGCGCAATGCACTTTGATGAGTTTACCGAACGAGACATGCGTGTTGCGATTGGCAATGATGGGTTTAGCAATGCCATGTGGGATGAGTGGAAAGCGGCATATTTTCTGCACAAAGTCGCCCATCGTGACCCGCGCCGCGCCAACGGTGCGAAAATCTATCATGCGGCGACAACAACAAATGCCAGTCTCGTCCATGAGTTCTTTCCTGAACGGCAGATCGGTCAGTTGATTGAGGGCGCACAGGCGGATATGATTCTGGTGGATTATCACCCGTTCACGCCTTTGACCAGTGGTAATTTGCCGTGGCATATCCTGTTCGGATTTGAGTCGTCCATGGTGACGGCGACGATGGTAGACGGGCGCTTTCTGATGCGAGATCGCCAGTTATTGACGCTGGATGAACAGGCAATCATTCAGGAAGCATTGGAACTTGCCCCCCAGGTGTGGGCGCGATATGCACAGTACGCCGCCGAATAATGTTTGGGATGCGGCGTTTGCTTTATGACATCATGAAATGAGGCTATATGTCGGATACGGATAATACGCTGGTTACGTTAGGGATTCTCGGCGGAACGGGTAAAGAAGGGTCGGGGTTGGCGCTGCGCTGGGCGCTGCACGGCTATCGCGTCATCATCGGCTCGCGGGACGCAGAGAAGGCGCAGGCTCGCGCTGCTGAACTGAATGAGATGCTTGGTGGTGACTATCTGACGGGCGCAGATAATGTCTCAGCGGCGGCACAGGCGGATATAGTCGCCCTGACGGTGCCATACGCGGCACATCATGTGACACTCGAAGGTGTACGTGATCAGCTTGAGGGCAAAATTCTGATTGACATCACCGTGCCGTTGATGCCGCCGAAGGTGCGGACGGTGTTTATTCCGCCCGGCGGCGCTGCGGCATTAGAGGCTCAGGCATTTTTGGGGGACTCAGTAAGAGTGGTTTCGGCATTTCAGAATGTCAGTTCCGAGAAAATGATCCAACCGGATATTGAGGTCGCCTGTGATGTCCTCATTACGGGTAATGACGAAGCCGCCAAGCAGGAAGTAATTCAACTTGTTCAGGCAGCGGGAATGCGCGGTTTTGATGCGGGTCCGCTGGAAAATGCGGTTGCCGCTGAAGCGCTGACGCCCGTCTTACTGTATGTGGGTCGAAAACAAGGCGTCAAAGGGGTGGGGTTGCGGCTGACGGGCGTGTGATCTTATGCTTCCTTCCGTAACGCTCACGCCGCTTCCTGGCATTCCGTTAATAGAAGCGGGAGATGATCTCGCCGCGCTGATTATCGAATCGCTCAAGAGAGCGGGTGTGGTGTTGCAAGGCGGCGACGTGCTGGTCGTCACGTCGAAGATCGTTTCCAAAGCTGAAAATCGCACGATCCACCTTGATACGATTGAACCGAGCGCAGAGGCGCACCGACTCGCCGCAGTTACGGGCAAAGACCCGCGCATTGTTGAAGTTGTTTTACGGGAAAGTGTGTCTGTATCCCGTGCAGCGCCGGGCATTCTGGTGGTACGTCACCGGTTAGGGTTTGTCTCTGCAAATGCGGGGATTGACCAGTCGAATATTGCGGACGGCGATAACCGTGTTTTACTGCTGCCGATTGACCCTGATCGATCAGCGCGGGAACTGCAAGAGGCGATTACGACGATAGCAGGTGTGCCTGTCGGTATTGTCATCAGCGATTCGCACGGGCGACCTTTTCGCATGGGCAATGTCGGCGTGGCAATCGGCGTCGCCGGGCTGCCCGCTGTGCTCGATCTGCGCGGTCAGACTGATCTGTACGGACGGACGCTCAGAATCACCGTGCAAGGTTATGCTGATATGATCGCTTCGGCGGCGGGCTTGGTCACAGGCGAAGGCGCGGAAGGTAAGCCGGTTGTGTTGGTTCGCGGTCTGGGATTTCCAGCCCATCATGGGACGGCGCAAGACCTGATACGCCCGCCTGAACAGGATTTATACAGGAATTCGCCATAAATTGAACCAACCAGACGTTTCCAGCAAACTGACATTATTTACAGAACGGCGCTCGATACGGCGGTATACGGCTAAACCTGTGCCGCGCGAACTGATCGAACACCTACTGACGGCGGCGATCTGGTCGCCTTCGGCACATAACCGCCAGCCATTTCGTTTTTGCGTGATCACGGACGCGCCCATGAAAGAGCAGTTGGCGGTGCAGATGGGTGAACAACTGCGCCTCGATCTGGAGGCGGATGGGGTATCACAGGATGTGATTGACGCGGATACGGGGCGCTCGTATGCCCGTATCACCCAGTCGCCTGTCCTGATCGCATTGTGCCTGACGATGAGCGATATGGACTCGTACCCTGATGAACGACGGACGCAAAATGAATATCTGATGGCGGTGCAAAGTGCAGCCATGGCGGGGCAAAATCTGCTGCTCGCCGCGCATCAACTTGGCTTGGGTGCGTGCTGGATGTGTGCGCCGTTGTTCTGTCCGCATGTCGTGGTGGATGTGTTGGCGCTCCCTCACGACTGGCAACCGCATGGACTTATCACGGTGGGCTATCCTGCCGAAACCAGAGCTAAAACGCGCAAGTCGTTAGCGGAAAGTGTATTGTGGCGTTAACCTCGAAGAAGATTGTCGCGCTCGTTGGTGGCGTCGGCGGCGCAAAACTCGCGCATGGTCTGGCGCAAATCGTCCCGCCTGAAAACCTGACGATCATCGTCAATACAGGAGATGACTTCTGGCATTACGGGCTGCGAATCTGCCCCGATCTTGATACCGTGATGTATACGCTCGGCGGGATTGTGGACAGGGTGAATGGGTGGGGAATCGCGGGCGATACAACAATCATGCTGGATGCACTGAGGCGCTTTGGGGAAGCGACGTGGTTTCGGCTCGGCGATCAGGATATTGCCACGCACCTGCTTCGGACGGATGTGCTGCATACAGGCAAATCACTTACGGAAATTACTTCACGTTTGACGAAAAATCTGGGGATTTCTCAGCGTATCTTACCCATGACCGACGGCACGATTGCCACGATGATAGAGACGGTTGAGTATGGCGAACTGGAATTTCAGACCTACTTTGTGCGCTATCGCTGGCAGCCAACCGTGAGAAATGTGCGATTTGCAGGTTCAGAAGTGGCACAAGCCAGCCCGCAGGTGATTGAAGCACTGGAAACAGCGGATGTCATTTTGATCGCGCCGTCGAATCCGTGGTTGAGTATTGCGCCAATTTTTGCGACAACGCCCATCCGTGAACTTATCTTGTCGCTGGACATTCCCCGCGTCGCCGTCAGCCCTATTGTGGCGGGGCAGGCAATCAAGGGACCAGCGGCGAAACTGATGGATGAACTTGGTCTGGAAGTTTCGCCACACGCCGTCGCCGAGTATTATGGGGGTGTGATCAACGGATTTGTCTATGACCAGCGCGATTCGGAGGTAGTCGTTAACGTTCCACATACCGCGTTATTTGATACGATTATGAAAACAGAAACGGATCGAGCGACATTGGCAGCACAGGTGCTTACATGGATCGAAGCTGAGGACTGGTCATGACGGCTTGGGCGATTATCCCGTTGAAGCCGCTGGCGAGAGCTAAAAGCCGCCTCGCGGATGTCCTGAGCGCGGATGAGCGCCAGCAGCTTGCCGAGTCGCTGATGCGCCATGTGGTCATGACCGTCAAAGACGTACCTGGAATAGCGGGGGTACTGGTCATCAGCCGCGATACAAAAGCGCTGGCTATGGTGCGCGATCTCGGCGCACATACTGTGCAGGAAAGCGGCACACCTGAACTGAATAATGCGCTTATGCGGGCGACCAAGGTGATCACTGCATGGCGTGGTCAGGCGGTGCTTGTCCTGCCCGCCGATCTTCCGCTGCTGACTACCGAAGATGTCAGCGCGATTTTACGTTTGGGTGACGAGCCGAACAGCGTTGTGATTGCGACAGATCGTAATGAAGATGGTACGAATGCTCTGCTCACGCGCCCGCCCGGACTCATCCCCTATTCGTATGGTGCGGGCAGCTTTCAGCGCCATCTCTCGCTCGCACACGCGGCACAGGCTCAGGTACAGGTTTATCAATCGGATACGATCAGCCTCGATATTGATTTTCCAACCGACCTTGAACTGCTGCGCGGTATCAACTCCGAAGTAGTCGATCTTTGAATTTTGCCACGATCCGTAGACAATACGGGTCTTAACTGATGCGTTCATATCCCTATCAGACAGGGTAGATCATTATGGCAGACCGTGTAGCACTGTATTTGCAAGATGCCCATTCGTTGCAAGATGCTATGAATTATGTGCAGTACGCCGAGAAACGCGGTTTTGAAGCGGTGTGGCAGGCGGAAAGCCGCCTTGTGCGCGATGCGATAGTGCCGATGGCGGCATTCGCGGCGACGACCAGCCGTATCAAGATCGGTTCGGGTGTAATCAACAACTGGACGCGCAATGCGGCGGTGATCGCGGCGACCTATCTCACGCTGGATGATCTGGCACAGGATCGGATTATCTGTGGGATTGGCGCATGGTGGGATCCGCTGGCGGCGAAAGTCGGCATTCAGCGAACCAAACCGCTGCTGGCAATGCGCGAGACGGTTACGGTGGTGCGGGCGCTGCTCAACCGCGAGCGTGTGACGTTTCACGGCGAGTTCGTTAACCTGGATGACGTGGAACTTGATGTGGTGCATGGGCGGAAAGAACCGCGCAATGTACCGATCTATATTGGCGCGACCGGTCCACAGATGATGGCGCTCACGGGTGAAATTGCCGACGGCGCGGTGCTGAATTATCTCGTTTCGCCCAAGTACAACGAAGGCGCGCTGGAGCAGTTGGCGATTGGCGCGAAAAAAGCAGGGCGCAGCCTCGATCAGATTGATCGTCCTCAGCTTGTCGTCTGCTCGGTGGATAATGATCGCAGGCAGGCGCTTGACGCCGCCCGCAAGCTGGTGACGCAGTATCTTGGGCAGCAGCCACATATCATGAAAGCCAGCGGCGTCAGCCAGGATTTGCTCGACGAAATCGGGCAGGTCCTAACGTGGCCCGCGACGGAAGAACAAATCCTTGAAGCCATGCGTCTCGTCCCGGATGATGTCGTCCAGATGATCACTGCCAGTGGGACTCCTGAAGAAGTGCGCCGCAAAGTGCGTGAATACGTCAGCTATGGAGCGACCTGCCCGATCCTGTATCCGCTGGGCAATGACGTGCGCCTGATGATTGATGTGTTTGCAGACGGGTTTTCCAACTAGGTGTATGACGGTTTTACCGTCCTCATGAAATTCACTCGTCAGCAAAATCTCATTGCGTGGGCGCTGTTCTGCATCCTTGCCGGAGCAGCGCTCATCGTCTTTACGGGCATGAGCGTTTCAGCAGGGCAGGGGCTGCTGATGCCGCTTGATGACGCCTATATTCATTTTCAGTACGCGCATCAGATTTCAGTCGGGCAGCCATACATCTATAATCCCGGTTTGCCGCCGACCAGTGGAGCAACCAGTTTTTTGTATCCCTATCTGCTGGCAATTGGCGATTTTATCGGCTTTAACGGGCAGACACTCGGCGCATGGGCAATGGGCATTGGCGCACTGGCATTGGCGTTATGTGCCTGGCTGATGTTTCGGCTTGGGGAAGCCGTTAATACGCCTTTCTGGGTGGCGCTGGCGTTTGGATTGTGCTTTCAGTTGGCGGGCGTATTCCTCTGGCACTCGTTCAGCGGCATGGAAACGATGCTGGCAGCGTTATTTCTCCTCTGGCTATTTTATGCGCTGATTACGGATCGATTCTGGCAAGCCATCGGCGCGGCGGCGCTGTGCGCGGTGATTCGTCCGGAAGGCGCATTTCCCGCCGTGCTGGGGGTTGGTGTGCTGGCATGGCGGGAGGTCGCGGATACAGAACCAATGCCACTATACAAGCGGCTAAGGACATCGTTAAGGCAGAATTCACGCCACTGGCTGGCATTCCTGATCCCGTTTGCGGCAATCGCGCTGCAACCCATCGTCAATCGTGTTCTGACGGGTTCGTTTGTCGCATCGGGCAACGCGGCAAAGTCGCTGTTCGGCATGATCCCGTTTGAGCTAAGCGTAGTAACGGGTCGGATCATCGAGAACTTCAGCCGCATGTGGCGCGAATTTTTCAGCGCATCCGAACTTTTCATCTATGTCGCGCCTGCGTTATTT
>Ga0224723_1001913_pt1 | contig 11987 bp, 21 predicted proteins | sample Balambano_FR2_Me_FD_161647 | JGI IMG/M metagenome (GOLD analysis project Ga0224723, IMG submission 161647) | Freshwater sediment microbial communities from Lake Towuti, South Sulawesi, Indonesia - Balambano_FR2_MetaG | ecosystem: Environmental > Aquatic > Freshwater > Lake > Sediment | place...
GAGCATGGGCGCGGCGCGTGTACAAGTTGCTGCGCGATCATGGCATTCCCGCGACGCAGTATCATATTTACGTGGAATTTGAGGCGGTTGTGAACTTAGGAGCAGGCGAATGAACCCTACTGAGCTACAGGAGATTAAGGCGAAACTTGAAGCTATGGAAGCCTGTATGGAGTCGAGTGCATGGAGATTGTCGGAATACGAGCAATCGGCTGATGTCACGGAATATGTCTATGTTCGTCCCCACACTGGTCTTATACGTCAAAGGCGGCAAACTTAGTCCTGCATATATGCGTGAATTGCGCGGGGTGATAGAGCGAGAATCTAACGTGACTATGGGTGGCTTTATCTGCCTTCAAGAGCCGACAAAGGGAATGATAAGCGAAGCGGCTGAAGCTGGCATGTTTGAGTATCGTGGAGTGAATTACCCTAGACTGCAAATTAGGACAATTCAAAATCTGTTGGACGGCAAAGGATTTGAAACGCCGTCTAAGGTTCAGACGATGGATTGGATTAGGCAATTAGCCCTCCCCCTAACCTCATAGGGGGGGGTAGACACAAGTCCTAAAGGTGATAATTCCGAAAAATATTATCCCTATCGTGGGATCAATGATTACAAGGGTAGCTTCTTGTCTTTCGACGAGGCAAGACAAAAGTGGGAGGTCTATCTAAAGAGTGATGAAATTTCGTTGGAGCAAGATGCTTGGGGACATCTCTGCTACCTTCGCCAAGATGGGGTGCTGCAATTGATGATGGAGTTTGAGCGCAACTCTGGCGTTCGTGCTTTTCGCGCCGCCGGTAAGGAAGAGTGGAGTTACATTGACCCGGAGACGGATAAGAAACTGTACCGAAAGTTCTGGCGAGACAACAACTTTTCTCTCAAAGTCCAATATGCAGTTGATCAGTTTGAGGAGGGTGAAGATTGAACGCATTCGTTCGTATACCAACCGAAATCCTGCGAAACTTTCAACCGGAAAGTATCCATGTCGTGCCTGCCTACCTTGATGCCGTGCCGAACGGCGCAGGCGATCCGCTGGCGGCATTGCAACAGACCCCGATCTCCGAAAAGACGCTCCCCGCTATCAAGATAGTGCGAATATTCACCGATGAAGAGGTCAGAATCAAGCAACGCCTCCCTGCGAATATCCCGTTCTATGAGGCGTTAGTTGCGGATATTCCTCAGGTTTCGTTCGACGGCGGGAAGTGGTGGCGCGACAAGCAACTCTGGTGGGTGCTGTGGGATGAAATAGCGCCCTTTAATCACACAACTGAACTTCACTGCTACTTGCGTCGTGAGGCGATACTGTCGGAAATTAGGATTCGTCGCCATCAACCGCAGTACATGAATCCCCTGCTGATTGCGCCGTTCACGGCAACTGCTGAGGAGTGGAGAGAGTTCACGCGGCGACGATCATTCACCGTTACGCCGATGGGGATAACTATCGCCCTCAACTCAAGGGCGTTTGAAGTGGCGAATGTTGTCGAAAGACGCGTGTACGATGGGGGCAGCAAGACATTTGAACACACTGCTTACTACTTGAGAGAGAGCGGGGCGGCAACGAACAGCGACGATGTTCGACGCTTTGAACATGCCGAGGATGTCAAGTTTTACCTGAACCTCGTTGGACGCGAATGGGAGATAGAGTTACGTGACCAGATTTAAAGACCTATCCGCACTCGTTTGCCAGTACGTCATTGATTTCTGGCGGCTGATTTTGGGACGACGCGACGCTGCTTTAGACTTGGACTTGAACAAGCCGAAGCGCCATCACTACGGCGAGACAGAAGGGGATATGTGGCTTGAAGCGGCGTGGCGTCAGGCGATGGATAGCAGGGAAAAGGTGATTTACATCACTGCCGATCAGGTGGGGACGGTTTTGAAGTCAATGGAACTCCTGCCTGTCTTTGCATTTGCCATTCCGTTTCCGTCCGATCCTACCCTGATCGGTAGGTATCGGGGTTTTGAGGTCAGAGTTAAGGATGGTGCGAAGTGAGCAGCGAGATTGAACCCGTTCCCGCTTCGGCGGTGTTGACGTACCTCTATAAAACGGGCGACGGCGAAGCACGGTATCTGGTGGGGGTGCATCTGCTGTCATGAAACCAAACGCAGCATCTCCATCCCATGAACGACGCAGCTACGGTCAGGCGCAAATCGACCTGATCAATGCCGTGATCGACTACAAATTGGATGAGCAGAACAACGGCAATCCGCCGTCGCAGAATGAGCTTGCCGACATTCTGGGCATCAGTCCTTCTACCGTGCGGACGCTGATCGACACCATCATTGCCAATCCAAAACCGTCGCATCCGGCGCGGCTGGGCAAGGATCACATTGGGCGCGTCACCGTCCCCGACGGCGAATTTAGGATGATCGCCAAGCAACGCCAAAGCAAACAGGAAAACACCCCTACGAAACAAGGCGAAAATCCTTGATCAGCGCGATTGCGCTCACGTAATCCTGTGAGTGTGCGCCGGCGTTGCCGCCTGTCAATGCCCGTTGTATGCTCCGACAACGGGCTTTTTGTTGTGGTGAACGCGAACAGGGCAACGTGGGACTTTTCGACAACGACTTCATTCAAGATACGTTCGGCGTCAGCGGGCTTGACTGGAAACTGCGCGACGAGTTCACGACGGCGGCAGTTGCGCCGCTGACCAGCCCGCGCCCCTGCGAACCGGGACCGGGCTTGATCACTATCTCCGACTCCGGCAACCGCGCTTCTATTGCCAGCGGTGCGCTCACCTTCACCGGAGGGGGCAGCGCCAACCCGCATTTCATTGGGCAAGCAGCAGCAGGATTGGCGCGTGTGGTTGGACGCATGTTCTTGATGGAGCATACGCCCGGCGGCGCACGGAATGTCCTGGGCTGGCAAACAGTCACCTCGGCATCCAACGCCGCACACGGCTTGCAGGTGAACGGAACGGCGCTCACCATTACTGACTCGGCAACTGGTGGCTTCAACATGGCGACTGGCTTCACCGTTGCGAGTTCCACTTCTTATCAGATCGCCGTCATTGCCCGCACAGCAGGGATGCACATTCTGATCAAGGGGGGCGCGTATTCGACGTGGACACTCCTATGGACGGATGACGTCGGCAGCTTTGCCACCATGTATCCAGCGGTGTACCCCCTGTCCAATCAAGCGGGAACATCAACGATGTCGTACTGGCGCATCCGCGATCTGGCTGCCTACTTCAATGCCAACAACGCCATCGCTACTGTGAATGCGGCGTCACCGTCCGGTTCGTATACAGCAACGGCAGACCAACAACTCAACATCACCTTCACTTCGCCGAGCAGCATCACCGCCGAGTCCGGTATTCGCTTCCGCGTGACCGACGCCAGCAATTACCTATGGGCGGGCTTCACGACTGCCGGATCGTTCCAATTGCGGCGCTACACCAGTGGAACACCAACAAACTTGATCGACGTGGCAAGCGTCATTTCGACCAGTCAAACGCGCATGGTTCAAATCAATATGGCGGGATCGACCCTTGACGCCTACACATGGTCAGGCACAACGCCGACCAAGCGCGGATCAACGATCACCGAGTCGCAAGGCAACACTCAGACGGGAATTACCACCGACACTGGATCGGGTTGGACAGCGGCGAATCTGCTGAGTTTCCCGCGCACGAACGCCGCTTGGGATGCGGAATTGGATCGGGTGGCGTGATGACCCTACTGCAATGCCTAGCCGACTTTGCCCTCAGAATCGTCCTCGTCGCTGGCTGCATCAGTACGGCGCTGCTGCTATTGCTTGCATGGCTGTCCGAACGGGAGATGAAGTTTCGTGATCAACGCTTAGAGAAGGAGCGTCAAGATGGAACGGAAGATGACGGTATCGCGCCTATTTAGCTGTCTATTCGCGCTGATGTTCGTGTTCGTCAGTCTGCTCGTGCCGACTGGCGCAGCGCCCGCGCAAGCGGCAGAGTACGGCTCGGTGGGGTGCTTGCCGTCGATCCTCACCGCCGAGTCGGTGCTGGTGTCGCCGCTGAAATGGCATCCCGATTACGAGCGCCTCAAATGGCAGAAGCGCACCTTCATGCCCGTGACCGGACTTGCCGACTGGCAGGTGCTGGACGGCGACAAAATTCAGCCGGATTATGTGCTTCACGGTTGGTGGTATGGCGATGTGTTCGCCGATGTGAAACTGTTCACTTATCCCTTCTGGGCGCGGTTTCAATCCGAACAACCGCCGCGAGATTATCAGTACGGGGTGGGACAAATTCTGTTCGGCGTGCATCCGACATTCCCCGATCACTACGTCGTCTTCGTGATGGATCGGTTTCATCCGCAGTGGTCGCCAGCGGATCACTGTTTCTGCACGTTCCTCGTGGACAAAGCCCGCGTGGATGCGCTGACGGGGTGGTGATAGTAATGCCCTTCGGCTTCGATATTCCTCAGCTGATCGTCCTCGCCTGCTTTACATTACTTGGCATCACGGTGGGCTTTCTGATCGGGGTGGTGGTGATGGGGCGGAAGGGTGAACGAAGCAGCAAGTACGACCATAACGAGACGGGGGAAAGCAGACGGTAGATGAGCGTTCGGTACAGCGCGGCAGACAAGAAAAAGGTCATTCAAACGTTGCAGCGATCCGGCGGGCTGACTGCTGACGGAATTGCTGCTGTGCGCCGCCTTGAATTACATATTGCAACTCTCAGTAAATCAACAATACGCCGCTGGTGGTCGCGGCACCAGCATGACGGCGGCGCTCCCCCTGCCAAGCGCAATAAACGTAAACAAGATTCTGCGAAGTGGACTGATCGCGCTTCGGCTAACAAGGTGTCCGAGATCGCTGACGATGACCCACTTGCCTTCCCCGTTTACGATGGACTTACACCTAAGCAGCGCGTGTTCGTCGCCGTTTATTTGCGGACGCTCAATGCCACTGAAGCAGCAATGCAAGCCTACCAAACGACAGATCGCGTAGTAGCGGCATCCATCGGCTACCAGAATCTTCGCAAACTGAATGTTCGCACCATCATTGATGCCGAACTTGACGCAAGGACACTCACTAAATCAGAAATTCTGTTCCGACTGACCGAGATCGCCATTGGCTCAATCGAGGATGTGGCTGATCTGCGTGATGATGGCACATGGCAAGTCAACCTTACGAAAGCACATTTACGCGGCAAGTTGCACTTAATCCACAAATTGACCGAGAAGCGGAACACTGACGGCGACGGCAATACTGAATCAACGTTCGCCGTTGAACTCTACGATGCCCACGCCGCGCTGCGCGATCTTGGTCGCCACCGTCAACTATTCAATGAGAAGATCGAACTGGCGATCCCAAAGGAAGTGGCGGAGTTACTTGGCAAGTACAACATCTCGATGTCGCAGTTCTTCGCCGTGTTCCAAAAGCTGCTAGAACGCAAAGTGATCGCCCATGCTTGAATTGAGCGTTGACACCCTCGCCGAGGAACTGGCGCAAGAACTTGGCATCGAGGTGCCAGTTGCGCCGCCGATTTGGACGCCACAACCCGGACCGCAAACGCTGGCGAATAACTCACGCGCCGATGAAGTTGGTTTCGGAGGTCAAGCTGGGGGCGGCAAGACTGATCTTGCCATTGGCTTATCGCTCACTCAATTTACGCGCAGCATCATCTTTCGCCGCATCAGTAAGAACCTGCGGGCGATCATTGACCGCACCATCAACATCGTTGGCAGCAGCGAAGGACTGAATCAGTCAACGAATGTGTGGCGACTGCCGAGTGGTCGCCAGCTTGAATTCGGCTATATGCAGCACGAAAACAGCAAGTTTGATTGGCGCGGCAACCCTCACGAATTATATGTCTTCGACGAAGGCTCGGAATTCAACGAGAGTCAGATCGATTTCGTCACAGCATGGAAACGCACGACTATCCCCGGTCAGCGCACACAGACGTTGATCACCTTCAACCCGCCGACGGACGCACAGGGCGAGTGGCTGATTGAGCGCTTCGGTCCTTGGATCAATCCGCAGCACCCCAACCCCGCAGCACCGGGTGAACTGCGCTGGTATGCGATGGTGGATGGCAAACGTATCGAAGTGCAGAGCGGCACTTCTTTTATGCACAATGGCGAACTGATCGAGCCAACCTCGCGCACCTTCATTCCAGCCCGCCTTGAGGACAATATTTACCTCACCAACACTGAGTATCGGGCGCAGCTGCAAAGCCTCCCCGAACCGTTACGAAGCCAACTGCTGTATGGACGCTTCGATCTGATCCTTGAAGATGATCCTTGGCAGGTGATTCCTACCAAGTGGGTGCAAGCAGCGCAGCGCCGCTGGCTGGAGACCGAAAAACCTGACCTGCAAGCACGATCAGTTGGTGCGGACGTAGCACGGGGAGGCATCGATAAGTCATCAGTCGCCCGATTATTCGGCAACTGGTTTGATTTGCATTCACGTCCGGGCGCGGAAACGCCTGACGGACCGACGGCTGCTGAGTGGATCGGCGGCTTGGCGGGTGGTGCACCGATCTCGTTAGATGTCATCGGCATTGGCAGCAGCGTCTACGACTCTCATGTGACGCGCGGCGACAATGTGGCTGGCGTCAACTTCGGTGCATCAACCAAAGCAACTGATCAGACGGGCAAGTTCGGTTTCCTCAACATTCGCGCCGAAGCCTACTGGCGACTGCGTGAAGCCCTTGACCCCGCCAGCGGTGAAAACTTGTGTTTACCGCAAGATCGGGCATTGCTTGCTGATTTGTGTGCGCCCCGCTTCAAAGTAGTCAGCGGCAAGATTCAAATCGAGGACAAGGAATCTATCAAGAGCCGGATCAATCGTTCACCCGATGACGGCGATGCAGTAACGCTGTGCTGGTATGGCGCAAGTCGTGAATTCAAGATCATTGAGGTGGATACGTGAACGCACTGATGCTGCGCGGCAATGGGCGTATCGAGACATTGAAAGCCATCAAGAGTGCCGATGGCATCGGCGAAGGCGGCACATCCGTACTTAGCGAGTATACCGCTGCCATGCGCGACTTGACGACGGACGATAACAGTCTCGCCACCGCATACACAGCGTCGGTATGGGCGTTTCGCTGCACCAACGTTCGCGCCAGTAAGGTCGCCAGCATTCCCCACCGGGTGATCAGCAAGAAGACCCAAGAGCCGATTCCTGATCATCCCCTGATTACCGCCATCCAAGCAGCGTATTGGTATTCGCACCGTTCGCTCTTGTTCGACTTCGAGATGTCGATTTGCCTCTACGGGGAAGTGTTCATTGAACTCATCCGCAATCTTGTGGGCATGGCAGACGGGTTGAAATGGCTGAATCCGCTGGGTGTTGAGCCGTTCATCTATGGGTCGCACATCCTCCACTACGATGTTTACGAGCAGAACGGAGGCGCTTACAAACACCTCAATCCCGAACACATGATCTACTACCACACGGCGAACCCGCGTGACGACCTGCGCGGCTTGGCAGTGATGACTACCGCGCTTGACTCCGTCAATGTGGATCGGGCGATCCAGAAAAGCACCAAAGCGTGGTTCCTGAATGACGCTCGACCTGACGGCATCATCTCGCCGCCGGAAGGGGCAACCTTCCCCGATCCCATGCTGGCACGTCTGCAACAGTGGTGGCAGAACCGCCTCAAGGGACCGCGCAATCGCGGCAAAACGGCGATCCTTCCTACCGCTGTGCGCTGGCAGCAGGTGCAGCGAGAGCCGATTCCAGAGCAGCCAGAACTGAAAATGGATGTGCGACGCGAAACCTGTGCAGCGTTTGGCGTGCCCGTCTCCATTGCGGGCGGGTGGGATGATGCCAGCTACCAGAGCGCCCCTGAGCAACGCAAGTCGCTGTATGAAGAGACGATTTTCCCCGAATGCAACCTGATCGCCGAATTCATCACCGAAGTAGTGCTGCCGGAATTTGATAGAAGTGGTGGTAGCAAATTCGAGTTCGATAAAAGCGCGGTGCAGGCGACGCTCGAGGATCAGGAAAAGAAATCGCGCATCGCTAAGGATAAGTGGCTCGGCGGATTGATGACCATGAATGAGGCGCGGCTTGCTGGCGGCGACAAATCAATGGGCGCGGCAGGAGAGATTTTACTTATCCCCAGTGGTTACACCGTCATCCCCATCAACCAGCTTGCCGACGCCCCGCAGTTGGTGGCGCAGGCTTCCGTGCCATTCGCGTTGCCCGCGCCTTCTCTCTCTCTAGCCGATCCCAACGCCGAACAGAACAATTCGCCGCGATTGCCGTTGGCGTCCAGTGCCGTCACCGATCAGGAGGTCGCACATGGTTCGACCTCTCTCGCTCCGGACCGCACAGCAGATCGAGAACTCAGCAAGTGGGAGAAGGCGGCGCTGCAATCGGGCAAGAGCAAGGCGTTGCGCTTCCAGTGTTACGCCGTGCCTGCGTATATTGCCGCCTACGTCCGCAAGTCGCTGGAACTGACCGACTTCGACAACCGGGCAATGGTGCGGAGCGTGTTCACCAAAGCAGCGCGATTGTACGCCGCGACGGAGGCGATCAGGGCGGGGGATGTAGATGTCAATGCTGAAGTGGGCATGGACGACAGTGGCGCGGTGTTGACTGTGGATTCCGAGATCGATAGCGACACTGACACCGTGCCTCAGGTGAGCGATGCCGAGATCGAGGCGGCGCGACTGGCGCTCAAGTTGGCTGGTGTTGAGTTCGGGGTGGAGGCGGAAGTGAATGCTGATGCTGGCGATACCGATAGAGAGAAGGAAAGTGCGTGATGAAAAGTGATTTCGACTTAGAACTAGAGCGGATTGGTGCTGAGATCGAGGAAAAGGCGATCAAGACTGCCGAAAACACGATCAAGCAACAATTGCGGGCAATCGGCGAATTGCAAGATGTCAAAGCTGTGATCCAGTCCTGGCTCTCAGAGGTTGGCTTGTGGCTGATGGCATCACCCTCAGGCAGTCATTACTGGGATGTGTTCGAACCAGCGGCAAAAGATGATCCACTAGGTTTGTATCCTACCTACGAGATCGCGCTGCATGAGGCGCTCAAGCTGGTGGCGCAGCGAATCGCCGCGAAAGCGTCTGCGCCTACCGTCGTTGCCGATGAAGTGGGGAAAGGTGAATGATGCCTCCAATTTCGGCTAAGTCCATTCTAGGGAGCGTTTCTCAGTCCAATGACCGTGTTGAGCAAGTCAAAGCCAGTCCAACATACAAGGCACGTCTTGCGAAATACTTCAGCCGCGTCAACAAAGCATATGATGCGGAGAATGTCCTGCAAGAGTGGTTGCTTGACGCTGGCATTATAGTTGCGGAGTTATCGGCGGGCTGCGTCGTTATCGACATCAATACTAAGAAGTCGCTTGTTGAGACAATTGACGGCAATGCACCAACTTATTTACATGCCCTGCGCGAAGCAGTAGCCATCGCCAGCAAGCGGATCGCGGAAAAAGCGCAGACGGAGCTATCGTCAGTGGACCAGCCAAGTGACTGAGCCAGAGATTTACTACTTCGAGTGGCGCTGGGCGGATGACGAGGTGATCCAGTGGCAGCGCGATGGTGACTGTAACGGCTGCGGCGCGTGCTGCAAGACGCTCATTCAGTTCACCATGAGTCGCGCTTACCTGCCGCCCGTAAACGACTTCAGCGATTGGCTTCCCAACAACGGCGGCGTCATCTCTGCCCGCGTTGGCATCGGGGTACAGGTGATGATCAACGGCAAGTCGCGCTACTTCGATAACATTCAGATCATCCCCAACGATCCTAACCATAAACCGTGCGGGTATCTCACTGCCGACAACCGCTGCCGCGTACACGCGGGCAAGAACCGTCTGTGTGCGATGTGGCCCATGACGCCGACACATGCCGCTGCATTCGAGGAGTGCAGCTACACCTTCACCGAAATTGGACGCTGGAAGATCAGCGAGTTAGAGGCGCAAGATGCAACCGAACCACAGTCGGTCTGATCGCTCCCCGCAAGGCTCGCTCAGAGCAGCAAAGTCCCGCCTCATGCGCTGGCTGCGTTCATGGTGGTGGGGCGAGATCAAGGCGCACAAGAAAATTGTCACTCCTTTCAAAGACGCCCCATTTGAGATCAACGGCATCCCGCAAACCGTTGAAGCTGTCACCTTCCACTGGAAGGGCGGACGACGTGTGCTAATCGGCGGCAGTTTTGTCCGCGAAGCCGGACCCACCTACTTCGAATGGCTACTGAACGGGCGTGCCCGCTTCTGCTGCTACGACGTGGAAGTGCTGTGCTACGACGCGAGGCGGGATGTTTACATCGCCCGACGGACTAGTTGGTCGTGGAGGGAGGCGTTCAATGCAGTCACTGCTTAAGGTTAATGGGGAGATCGTGGTCGGCATCAAGCGCGACACTGTTTCCGCTTATAGCATGAATGGGAAGCATCTCACCAAAACGTATGAATGGCGCGGCGGGGACATTGCCTATGTTGATGCACGGGATGAATCGCTGCAAGCGTTGATGATCAAGCCCGGAGGGAAAAGTATTGGTCAACACATCAGCATTGGGCATTACCGCGCCATCATTGCCGATTGGGACCCCTCGTGCAACTGGTACATCATCATCCGCGTCGGCAGATTTAGCTGGCTGCGCTTCTTGCTCTTCCGCCTGCGCGATGTCGCCCTCTCACTCAATTGGCGGGTGCTGTGGACGCTACACATCTGGGGCTTAGTCGCTCGCCCCGATTATGGTGAACGCATCGCGTGGCGGAGGGTACGTCCCCTGCGTTGGCTGCTCGCCAGATTTCAGGCGAAAGGGAAGTAGCAGTCATGCCGACCCTCGCCAACCTCGCCGTTTTCGAGGCAAGCGCCCTCCCCCGCCTTCAGCAGCCGATCCAAGTCTACTACCGGACGCTGGATCAGGTGGGCAAACCGTCGCTGGAAGCACGGGTAGCGCAATCGCTTGCCCGCGTCGAGATGGAGCGTCTTCTCAGGCAACTGCACACGGAGGCGGCGCTCATCGGTGCAAACGGAACACTTGATCCCGATCAGCGCGGCATCCTACGCGACATCATCTCAAACGATCTGCGCTACCTGAATCGTTTCATGGATGCCCTACCGACGCTCACCCGCGCTCAAGCATTGGCACGTTGCCAAGCGTACCTGACCACGCTCCGGCACACGGCGAACGAGATGGCGGCGCTCAAGCTGCCTTGGTTGCCTGTGTACCCGGGAGATCGCCACAACCTGATCTGCAAGTGGCACTGCAAATGTGCGCTCGACATCAAAAAAGTGAACGGCGTGGGCAATTGGGATGTTTACTGGCAGCGCAGCGCCCGCGAGAGTTGCTCGACCTGCCGCGCCCTCGAAGCGGCATGGCGACCACTGCGAATCAGGGGGGGCAAGATCGTCGAGGGGCAGTCGCTATCGAAGGCAAGCGAGATTAGGGCGATTAAGGCGGTGTTGGGATTGCTTGACAAGCAACCGACACCGACGCCAGATCACGTGATCACTCCGGCAGCAGACCTGCGGCACACCGCCGCGTGAGCGCGACATAGATAGTAGAGAACAGAACAGAGAGGAGCATAGCAATGACCGGCGTAGTAGGCGGACCACCCGTCACCAAAGAACTTTTGGAAGTGAGCAATACTTTCAGCACCAGCGGCGACCAAACCCTGATCGCCGCACCAACGACGCAAAGCCGCATCGTCATCACCCACATCGTCATCCAGAACACGACGACGACCTCGGCAACGTTTCTGCTCAAGCGCGGCTCGACGCAGTTCTTTGCCATGTTGTGTGAAGTGCAGGGCAAAGGGATCGCGTGGCGACTGGACGCGGGGCGCGAGTACCGTCTGCCGCCCAAAACGGCACTCGTGTTGAATCTAAGTGCCGCCGTCGCCTTCAATGTGACCATCTGGTACTTCTTGGAGTAACTGCTCCCCTATGCTGCGCCCCATCCCTACACCCGAACACGCCGCCACTTTGCACGCGCTGCGCGGTATCTGCCACGACAGCGGACGCCCTGTGCGTACCGTATGTGTGGCAGAAATGGTCGCTTGTCCCGTCCGCACTACGCGGGATCGGATCGCACGGCTAGAGG
>Ga0224723_1001915_pt1 | contig 11964 bp, 7 predicted proteins | sample Balambano_FR2_Me_FD_161647 | JGI IMG/M metagenome (GOLD analysis project Ga0224723, IMG submission 161647) | Freshwater sediment microbial communities from Lake Towuti, South Sulawesi, Indonesia - Balambano_FR2_MetaG | ecosystem: Environmental > Aquatic > Freshwater > Lake > Sediment | place...
GAGGTTGCATCATGAAGGAGAGTCATCAAAGGCAGATGAAGCTGTCTCAGCTCAGAATCTTAGTTGCCGTTGCCGATCGCGAAAACTTTAGTGAAGCAGCACTGCAATTGGAGATGTCTCAGTCGGCAGTGAGTCATGCGATCGCCACCCTAGAAGACCACCTGGGCGTGGTGTTATTTTTGCGCGGGCGACACGGGGCCCACCTCACCCCAGTTGGGCAGCGAATTGCTGAACACGCCCGCGAAATCATACATCGGGCAGAGGAAATCACTAAAGAAGCAGAACTGGCAAAAGGGCTACAGGGCGGGCAGGTGAGAATTGCCTCCTTTCGTAGCGTTGCTACTCACATTTTGCCGCTGGTGATTACCCAATTCCATCAACGTTTTCCGGCGATCGCCGTCAGCCTTACCGAACACGACGACTACCCCCACGTTGAGCAAGCCCTACGCGAAGGTCGCGCCGACATTGGCTTTACCTTTTTGCCCGCCAGTGAAGATCTGGAAACCTGGGAAGTTTTACGAGACGAATTTGTCGCCCTGTTTCCTCCCAGCTTTCAACCTCAGGCGGAGCAGCTAAGCTGGGCAGATCTGGCAAACTTTCCGCTGATCATGCCTCCTGTGGATAATGTCATGATGCAAATGGTGTATGCCCACGCAAGGCAATTCGACTGTTTTCTAAAAGTCACTTATGAAGTGGAAACCGATGCCACTATCGTTAACCTTGTCGCTCAAGGGGTAGGGGCAACCATTCTGCCTCGTCTAGCGGCTGAGCCGATTCCACCGGGAATTCAGGTTTACAGCTTACCCGTTCCTCTAATGCGAATCATTGGTGTAGCTGTCCTATTGAATGAACTACATACTCCTGCTGTCTTTGCCTTTCTCGATATCTTGAAGCGACAAAAACATACTTAAAACTTACCTCAAATGACTTGAAGCAAGTTCAGTCAACTCTAATTTTTCTAGATGACGGACATCAAAGCTATGCAAATAAATGTATTAGCCAACCAGTAAATTTGACTGCAACCTCTGTATGAGGACGAAGAGCTTGTCTTGTAATTGCTTTCCCCAATGGATAGCCAGGTTCGTCATGCCAAGCAAGATATAGCGGTAGCCATATTGATTAGGACATTTTGGTGGCGCGGTGGAGCCGCGCCACCAAAATGTCCTTGTCCTAACCTAGCTGACTACAGCTATATGTATGAATAATTGCTTTACTCCGATGAACTGCTTTAAAGCTCGTCAAGTTCTTTCTAGATGCTTGCTCAACACGTTCTTGCGCAAACGCTAGCGATGCAGGTTCTGCGAGTGCTGCACAAAAATCTTCTAACATACCAGAGTCTTGATTGTTTGGCATGAGCCAAAAACCAAGCTTCGGTTCGTCTAAACCGCTCTCAACTACTGTTCCATTAACTTGAGGTGTAGTTGGGAATGTATAGCTGTAGTGTCTTAATTTACCTCTTATACTATTCCATCTGCCTGCAAGAGAAGGGTTATCAGCATCAAGCATAACGCCTATTACTTGAGGAGGGTTGGGACGTACAATTAGAGCGTTTAGGCGTTTCAACACTCCTATGTCTGAGCCACATTGGTAAATACCAAAAGTTTCAGGAACAGCGTGAGCAGCACACAAAGCCATAACAACATGACAATCGTTATCTCCTTCAACAAGCAACACTTTCTCTGTGTCTTGCCTACAAATATCGCTCATGCTATTCATCGCACTTCAACATCCATGTCAATCGCATCAGTGAGTGTTTCAGATGTGTACTCTGTCGCTTTTATAAAGGTGTCTTTTGCATCGAGCCTAAAGAAGGTACCAAGCTCAGGATATTTATTCCAAGTACTGTCAAATCCTTCTATGCAATCACGGCTATGCGTTGTTGCGAAAACTTGAACATTGAGCCTTTCTGATAACTGAAAGACAATATTCCAAACCTTAGGTTGTACACTCCAATGCAATCCATTTTCAAATTCATCGATTAGGAGAAGACCATTTCGAGCATTTACAAGAGCAACAATTACATGAAACAGCCGAGTAATACTGTCTCCCATACTCTTAAGAGGTAAGGGTTCATCAATTCCTTTAATTTTTACCAGAGGAATGCGATTATCGATTTCACGATCTCTAAAATTACTAGCATTACCCCTACTAACATCCTCCACAAAAGCAACCCCAGAAACGCGCTCATCAATTAAACGAAGGGCAGCAATAACTTCTGATTCTAAATCAGTTAAGCTTGTTAAATCCCAAAGAGCAGCTAGTTTACGATTAGGCATATTTGTTGTAGAAACAACCTGCCAAGTGTATTTGAATTCAGCTTCCTGGCGTTCATATAGCATTCTAGAGCTAGTACGACGAATGCTTCTTACATCTCTATCTAATCTAAAAAGTCTTCTGGTTCTATCACCCTCTTCTGCTATGAGGAAAACTTCAATATCGGATAGATCTTCATCAAAGTTATCGAAGATTTCCAACTGAACATCCGAGACACGAACTTTCCTGCTCGTGCCTTCATCATCATTCTTGTTTTGATAGGCAGCAGCACCAATATGAAGCTTGTATCTGAAGACATCTCACCAAGCAAGATTCCCTGCATTCCTATTTGGGGCAATTTGTGCTCAAAGAAAAGATGACGCATAGAATTGCCAGTAAGATTTTGAGATTGTGGTTGAGCTTCGCTAAACCAAGTCTCTTGCCTGGACTCTACTAAATCCAGAAGGACTGTGGGAGAGGCATTGCTGGCATAAAGTTCTACTGCTTCAAGAAATGTACTTTTTCCAGCATTATTCTTCCCGACCAGCAAGTTGACACGGCTCAACCTTTCAACTTGAAGGTGTTGAAAAAGTCTAAAATTATCTATCTGAAAGGACTCCAGCATAAGAAATCTCCGTAATCCCTCCAAAATAGCTTACAAGATACTAGGCGAGATGGAAGGAACTATGATGAATCATACTCGTTCCCAGACTCCAGCTTAGTAATGCTAGTGAGGATGCGCTCTTTACAATTCTCCAGATTCGTATCTTATTTAACATGAACTAATCCTTAAAAGCACCAGGTAGACACTGTTCCCCTGATAGTATTTAGAAGCTACTGGAATGGGAGAGGGCAGCTATGGGTGTTAAATTCTTTTCTACAGTTTTGGGTTTATCGCTGGCGGTGACGAGTTCCCTTGCGTTGGTTCAACCTGTCAGATCTCAGCCTGTGAAATCTGTATCTTCTGGTGCTTTGTCACCGATTGATTTATTGATTGACTCATCGATTGAAGTGGCGATCGCCCCAGAACTTAACTCGGTTGAATCAGATCTAGTAGATTCATCACCTATTGCCCACTGGCTGATGGCGATCGGGTTGTTGGGAGGGGCGATCGCCATCAGCTTCGGTGCTTATCGATACAACCAAAACGAACGCTGGTATCGAATTGAGTTTTTGCGGAAAGCCGTCAAAGAATTTGAGCAAGATCCAGAAATCTGGAAGGCATTAAAAATTCTGGACTTTGAAGAATATCGGGATTATCAAGCTAAAGACGGAGAAGAAACAATTGTCTTCCGGGTCAACAATGAATTGCTTTGTCGGGCACTGGCGACTCACGAAGACCGCAGCAAGTATCAAAAGGAAATTGACCAGCTTCAGCAAAAAGTAGATGCAGCTAGTCAAGCAAGTAGCGTCGATGAAAAAATTTTAGAGGGGTACAAGAAAAAGCTTCGACAATACAAAATTGAAACCGAACTGCGAGACTGGTTCAACAAAATGCTGAACGGACTTGAGCATTTTGGCTACTTTGTTGAATCGGGTATGTTTACCGCTAGCGAGATTCGTCCCTGGATGATTTATTGGATTCGCCTCATTGCGGATCAGGAATATAAACGCCAGGATGCTTCTAAATTTTATGATCAGCTTTATACCTACATTCATAGATACGGCTTTTCGGGTGTGATTAAACTCTTTGAGCGGTTTGGCTATCGCATTTTACCGACTCCCTACAAAGAATTTGATTTCGCCGACTTGTCAAAAGGATTACAAGAATTTGACCTTCAAACTGCGCTCAGTTTAGCCAAAGCCGCTAATTTAGTTTATTCAGATTTAACCTACATTAAAGAAATTTCTGTACATCGGTGGGGCGTTCAAGACTTAGAAAATTTTAGGTATTTCAACAACCGTGAACGAGACACTCAGGCTTTCATGTTTAAAGCAAAAGATTTTGTTATCCTCACCTTTCGTGGCAGTCAGGAGATAAAAGATTGGGGCACCAATGCCAAAACCCGTTTTGAAAAGTTTGCCATCAAAACAAAGATGGAGCCTTTAGCGGAAGATTTTACACCGCCTATTGGTCAGGTGCACCGGGGCTTTCAAGCAGCATGGCAGAGTGTCGAGGAAGGGGTGTTAAAACAGCTTGAAATTTGGGGCGCAGGGCGAAAATCTAACTTCCCAATTTTTATCTGTGGACATAGTTTGGGTGGCGCACTGGCAACTGTTGCCGCTGCTTCTCTGGTTAAACAAGGACTGAAAAATATTCAGGGCGTTTACACCTTTGGGCAGCCGCGTGTCGGTGACTTAATCTTTGTAAACGAAATTGGTCGGATGTTAAAAGGCAAGGTATTTCGGTTTGTCAACAATAACGATATCGTGCCGCACGTACCGCCACCTTTTCTGCCCTGGAACCCAACCCACATTTATATTCACCTGGGTTCTATGTTCTACTTCAATGCTTACGGCGGTCTAGTCAAACAACCGGGCTGGTTCTATCGGCGGTTTGACTCTCTCGTTGGGCTGGCTCGTGCGGCGTTTAAACAAGGTCTTGATGCAATTAATGATCATCGCATGGAGTTTTACATTAGCAATCTGGAAAAAGCTTTAGAGGTTGAAAAGGAAAAACAGGCGCTTGAAGCTGAGGAAAGGGAAATAAATCGTTAATCAGCTATTTTCCGCCGACAAACGGGGTTGCCCAAAAGTCCCAGTTTTCTTTGTTGAGTTTTCTTTGTTGAGTTTTCTTTATTGAAGGGCGATCGCCCCTCAACTCAATCGTCCAGCGTGCAAAAGCTTGATTTACTGCGTTCCACTCATACCTTCCAAACAAAAGTCCTTTGTAACAAACTTTTTCCTTACGACACAAAACTTTGTAACTGCATAATCTTTCTCAAGCTATATTGATCCTGACTTTGCACTCTCTGCAACACGCGCAACACAGGCAGGAGATATACTCATTCCTAACGCTGGTCAATGCTCGGTTAATTCTCAATTTGCTTCATTAGTGCCTGTCAGTTTCGATCTACAAGTAGTGAGTGCTTAGCTACGCTCGGTCATTTCATTTGCAAGCTCAGATCCATCAATGCTCAAACACACCCTACTTTCAGGAGGCGCTGAAGTGGATATCGTAGACTTTAAGCAGCAATATTTGCAGGGAAGACGAGACTTTAGAGACATAGAATTAACTGGAGTAAACCTCAATTGGACGAACCTGATCGGCATTGATTTAAGCGGTGCCAATCTGCAAAACGCTAAACTGAGCGCCGCAACGCTGAGACAAGCAGAACTGGTTAAAGCAAATCTTCAGGGAGCAAATCTGCGGGCTGCCGACCTGAGAAACGCAAATCTAAAGGGCGCAAATTTGAAAGGCGCAAACCTGGGACGCGCCGACTTAATAGACATCATCCTGGAAGACGCTGACTTAACCTATGCAAACCTGACCGAGACGATTTCAAAACAGACAAACCTGCGAAATGCTAACTTATCTCAGGCAAACTTGGGTGGGTTAGATTTGAGCCATGCTGACCTGGCAGGTGCAGATTTACGCGGCGCAAATCTAATCGCAGTAAATTTTACAGAGGCAAATCTTCAGGGAGCCAACCTCAGCCACCAAGACCTTACAGGCGCAAGTCTGCGGGGCGCAAACTTGCAGGGGGCTAACCTGAGCGACACCTGGCTCAATCAGGCTGAGCTGTATGGAGCCGACTTGAGCAATGCAAACCTGACAAACGCCTGTTTGGAGCAGGCGAAGCTAGCCGGGGCAAGGCTTCCGGTTTGTTTGCTATAAGTTTTGTCTGCTGTCAGTTTTCTTTCTTTTAGAGAATGTTTGAAGAGTCTAATCAGTAACGTGACTACTGAAATAAGTAGGAAACGAGCGCCCAGATCTGCGACTTCTCGAAGAAGTCGCAGATCTTAAACCCTTGTTGGCGTGGCGATCGCTTGATTTCACATTCTTACTTGCGTAAGCCCTGATAAAGTTGAAAGCATTCTATAGCGCGACAAGCGATCGCATCTCCCACTCTGATCCTGTGGGGTAGGGATGACCTCTGGCAAAAAGCAGACGACGGCAGGCAACTGGCACCTGGAATCTCATGCGCCACTTTTCAAGGGATTGAAGGGGCATATCACTGGGTGCAGCAAGATGCCCCAGAGCAGTTTTCAACGGCTTTGCCCAAGTTCTTTAAGAGTTCGTCATCTAAGTAATTTGACGGTTAACCCGAGTCTTCCAGCCTCCCTTCTAGCAGTTGAGTCACCGAGCAAAACGTTATCTGCATCTAGCTCAATCCCTAAAGCAATGGCTTCTGATGACTCTGGCAAGTAACGCACCAAGCAAAAAGAGGAAGTTTTCTTTCTGCTCAACGCTTTGGAAGCGTTGAATTTCTGAGGCGATCGTTTAAGTGAATTCTTTGTTCATCAGAGTTTTCATCAATTCAATTTTTACCGCTTCTCATTTGTTGCCTAATCTTTTTGATGAGAAGAGAGTAATCCAATCAAGCTTCTAGTATCCCTTTTGTGGGCGCAGCGATCGCTTAATCTTGCGCTCTATCTGCGAAAGTCCTGAGAAACATCAAGTGCGCTGCCCAACATACGATTTGTGAAGTGCCCACTCCTCAAGTAAGTAATTCTCACAAACCATTTAGGATTGCTATACCTATTCTTTTGGGTGAGCGTCGAGTATGTCGTTTCAACCAGACCGACTGATTGAGCTAAAGCTAGAGACTCAAGCGCCAACAAAACTGCTGCAAGGTCTGGAAACTTGGCTCAGCCTTGATTTAATTTCTCAGGATGAGATTCGGCTGACGCTGCTTTCAGGCATTTCTCAGCGGTCAAAGTTATCTCAACCTGCCATTCAGCTTGACGTTAACACCCGGATTTTACCCCAAAAGCTGCTCGAAGGGTTAGAGGCATGGGTGCGTTTGGGGGTGCTAGAGCCGGATCAAGTTAGGGTAAAGCTTGTCTTCTCAGCTTCTCATCCCAATTTACTCAGGGGTTTAGAAGTTTTGTTAGAGCTAGGGCTACTTGCTGAGAGTCAAGTTGAAGCGCTATGTGAGGCAAATCTTACTTGCGATTTACGCAGGGCAGCGTCAACACCCAATGACTTTGCCCCGATCGCCCCCACTCAATCGGTTCGGTCAAAGCCAGCGATCGCCCGCCCTACCAAGCAGCCCAAACCCTCTGCGCCCGGTTTAGTCGCTCAAATGCTGCACTCGCTGATGGCAGAGCTAAGCGTTTTGTGGCTCTTGCTGCTAGGAATGTTCCTGGTAGTAGTGTCTTCGGGCGTGTTGGCGGCTAGCCAGTGGCAGCGATTCCCGGCGGCGGGGCAGTACGGCATTTTGTTGTTTTACACGCTGGGCTTTTGGGGGACGAGCATTTGGGCAGGCAGGCAGCAAAATCTACGGCTGACGGCTCAGGCGCTGCGAGTGGTAAGTCTATTGCTATTGCCCGTAAATTTCCTGGCGATGGATAGCTTTGGCTTGTGGAGAAACTGGCTAGGAGTCGGAATTGTGGCGATCGCTACCCTCACCCTGACCGCCCTCACGGTCTACCATTTCCAGGCAAATCGTCAGAATGAGCCGCACCAGAGTCACCTGACTTTGGTAAACCATTTAGGACTCAGTTACCTGCACTGGGGCTGGAGCATACCCGGATTTGTGCTAATCGCCGTTTACACGGGCGTAATTGCCACAGCGATCATCAGCCTGACTCAACGCCACCGACAAGCAGTCTCCTCAGAGCGTCCTAGCCGTTTCCCTTTTAGCCTAAATCGGGCACTGGTTATCTATGCCCTGGCGATTTTGCTGATTCGGGCAATCTTCATCGCTGGGGTAGAAATTGAGCGGTTAGGCTTAGCCGTTGGCATCTGCGGATTTCTGCTAGCGTGGCTGGCGCGGCAAGACACTGTTCAACCTGAGCGATCGCCCCTCCCGCCCTCTCCGCCTCCCTCTCAACCTGCGAACTGGGAAACCGTCGGGGGAATTTTGCTAGGGCTGGGCTGGCTGATGTCAGTCGGATCAATTCCCTGGCAGGCGCTCAGCGTGAGCGGGCTGGGGCTATGGTTCTTTGGCGATCGCCTCTTCCGCTTCCGCCACCGTCGGGATCTGGTGATCCTGTTTTTGACTGGTTTGCAAACGTATTGGCTGGCAGGGCGACTGCTCTCACAGGCCGTGCAGCAGCAAGTCATAACCGTAGCAACACAACTTACCGGAACCGAATCTATTCCTGGCTCACTACTTTGCCTGAGCCTATTTCCCTACCTGGTTTTAACCGTTGCCGCAGCAGACTGGCTAGACCGCCGACAGCAGCGCAAGTTAGCCGCCTGCACCGACCAAATTGCCCTTATTTTTGTAACTGTACTGCTGCTGCTGAGCCTATTCAGTCCCGTCCTGAGAACCCTGACGCTGGCACTTTCTACAGGGACATTGGCGATCGCCAACCACCAGCGCTGGCTTCGAGGCAGCACCTTCCTTTCCTGGACACAAAGCGCCAGAATCAATGAACTCATCCGCATCGGCGATACAACAGATGCTTCCACTCCCCTACCCCTCTACCCCTCTACCCCTTCGCCCACCTTCCTCACCTCCCACCGCTCTTCGTCCTACCTCATCCACCTGAGCGGCCTATTTACCTTCCTCTCATTCATCGACTGGATTCTGCCGACGCTGAGCCTGGGCATTTGGGCAGCAATTTTGCTAGCGCTAGCGATGGCTGAATGGACGCTGAGCTTAGGGCTTCACACCACAAATCGGAATAGCGAGGAGCGACGGAATAGTAGAGCGATCGCCTTCTGGACGCAAAACCTCCCCAATCGGCTTGACTCTGCCTACCCGCCTGCCCTCTGGCGGCAAAGCTGCTGGACATTTAGCTTTATTCTGGCGGCTTTGAGCTTTGGACTGTTTTGGTCAAACAATCTGCTGCTGTCGAACGCAGAAACTAGCTTTGGGCAACACGAGCTAAGCCCCAACGAGGGGGGAATGCTCTGGCTAATGGTGCCGCTATTCCTGACCTGGATGGGCAGCCGCACCCAAGCGCCCCACCGCCAATCGGTGACTTGGTTTAGCGTTTGGGCGTTGGCACTTGTGCAGGCGCTAACTCTGCCGTTGCCTGCGCTTCGGCTGGTGGGGCTGGGCTTGGCAACCGGGCTAATGGGGCTGCATACTCGCACATTGCGATGGCTAGCAGCAGCGGCGATCGCCGTTGGCTTTGGCTTAGGGTTTGTCGTGACGCTTTTAGCCGAGGAATTGCCCGGATTGCCGCAGCTTTCAGCACGGGGTTGGCTGTTGGTGGGGGCGATTCTGCTAACGGTGCTTTGGGTCTGGCGAAGCGTCCTGTTGCGCCGTCCAACACCCCTCACCCAGCTTTACGCCAGAGCAATGGATAGCTGGGCGATCGCCCTCTGCCTGCTAGAACTGCTCTGCCTCACCTTTGACTCACTCGGCGTTTACTGGCAGCTTTTGCCTGCCTCTGCCCTGGGGATTGGCTCCGTTGGGTTGACCCTGGGGGCGATCGCCTACCGAAGCTGGCAGCACCCTACCAACTGGGCAATTTACGGCTTTGGCTGGGGGCTGGAAGTTTTGACGATTGAAGTGTTGGGGGTCACAGGTCGCTCTGTGGCAGCCCTGGCGATCGCCAATCTAGCACTGGGACTCGCCGCTCAAATCGTTGGCGACGGGTGGAATCGCCGTTCAAACAACCGCCAAATTCTCAGCAGTTGGCACGTCATGCCGCTGATCTACGGCGCACTGGCAGCAACCCTGCGTTGGGGAATGGTTGAAGACTGGACGGGCTTGAGTACGCTGGGTTTATCGCTGATCGCCATCGGCGTAGGTCGCCGCAAGGAATCCTTTAAGCCGCTGATTTACCTGGCGCTGATAGGTTTATTTGCTTCCGGCTGCGAGATTTTACTCTACCAGGTTGCAGGATTGAGCGTTGGAGATCAACGGGTGGCGATCGCTGCCCTCTCCACCAGTTTCGTCTACGTCTACCGCATCCTCGCCCCCTGGCTGATCTCCCTCGTGCGGCTCAGCGCAGACGAGCTAAAGGCAGCCGCTCACCTGCATTGGGCAATCGGCAGCGGCTTCCTGATTGCCGCCACTCATTACCCCGTTTCAGCCTATGACCCGCTGGCAGTGGGAACGGGAATTTTTCTGGTGCGCTACGCCATTGCTCAGGGACGCATCCAGGAAGATTCTAGAGCCGCTGATGGCTGGGTTTATGCAGGCGTTTTAGAAGCAGCGGGAATTGTGATCTATGGGCTGACGCTGTTGCCCGACGAGCAGCTCGCTCAAATTCTTCCCTGGCGCAGCGCGATCGCCACCCTAATGGCCTGCATCCTTCACCAGTTGCCCTGGCAAGAATGGGGCTGGCGATCGCAACCCTGGCAGCGATCCGCTTATGTTTTGCCCCTGGCAGCGCTGCTCCTCTCTAGCGCTAGCATTCAGCCGCTCAGCTTAGTCATTGCCGCAGGCGGCTACCTTCTATTTGCCCAAACCCAGCACCAGATTCGCCTCACCTACCTCAGCCTATTGCTAGTGGAATGGGCGATCGCCCTCTGGCTTACCGACATTCAGCAAACCTTTGATCTGCTCTATCCCAGCCTGGTTGGGCTACTCCTGCTTTACATCGCCCAAGTTGACCCAGACCTAAAACGCCCCGACGCACATCACCCGCGCCACCTGCTGCGAACGCTCGGATCAGGCATCATCTGCCTATTTGCCCTCTTTCACCACCAAACCGGAATCTTGCCCGGTATCATCAGCTTGGTGGCAATTTTTGCAGGACTTTCCCTGCGCGTCCGGGCATTTCTGTATGTCGGTACAATCACCTTCTTGGTCAATGCCTTTTACCAACTGGTCATTCTGATCTTTGACTACCCACTGCTGAAATGGATCGTCGGCTTAATGGTCGGAATCGCCTTCATCTGGATTGCTGCCAACTTTGAAACTCGTCGCAGTCAGCTTGGCACCTTATTGAGAAATTGGTTCACTGACTTGCGGGGATGGGAGTGAGGGGTGAGGGATAAAGGATGAAGGATGAGGGGTGAGGGGTGAGTTGAGCCTGGATTTGTCTGAAGTTTCGTGCCAAATCGGCTTGAATTAAAATTTAGGCTCAAAGCTCAAACTCGTTTAAACGAGTTTGAGCTTTGAGCCTGAGATTGATCTCAAGGCGCTAGTGCAATGCCTTCTGCCACTGGTACAAGACCTGAGCTAACCCATATTCGTATTGTCATAACCCATCCCTCATCCCCCATCCCTCATCCCTCACCCCCCATCCCTCTTCTGAATGTCAATCAACTTCAGCAACACCAACTCTATTTGGGCATCAGTTTTAGTGGAAACTCTCAGCCGAGTGGGACTCAAAACCGCGATCGCCTGTCCGGGATCACGCTCTACCCCACTCACGCTAGCCTTTGCAGAGCATGAGGAAATAGAGGCGATCGCCATTCTAGACGAACGTTCCGCCGCCTTTTTTGCCTTAGGAATCGCCCGTCGCACAGGCTTACCCGTTGCTTTGATCTGCACCTCCGGCACCGCAGGCGCAAACTTCTACCCCGCTGTGATCGAAGCCAGAGAAAGCCGCGTACCGCTGCTCATCTTCACCGCCGACCGCCCCCCCGAACTGCGCGAGTGTAACGCCGGACAAACCATCGACCAGCAAAAACTCTACGGCACCTACCCCAACTGGTACAGCGAGCTTGCCCTCCCCTCCCTGGAGCTAGACACC
>Ga0224723_1001916_pt1 | contig 11961 bp, 9 predicted proteins | sample Balambano_FR2_Me_FD_161647 | JGI IMG/M metagenome (GOLD analysis project Ga0224723, IMG submission 161647) | Freshwater sediment microbial communities from Lake Towuti, South Sulawesi, Indonesia - Balambano_FR2_MetaG | ecosystem: Environmental > Aquatic > Freshwater > Lake > Sediment | place...
GGCGCACGGACTGCTGCGGCGTACGCGGTGCGGCGCCACCCCCCTCACCTTCACCTCTCCCCCCGTAAGCACGGGGGGAGAGGGAAATTGTGGCATATGCGATTGCCCTGCTCCGCCACGGGACGGGCCGCACGCCCGGGCAAGGCCCTGGCGTGGAGGAAGACCTATTCATCGCCGGCCGGCGGCGCACCCGCCATGGGGCTTCAAAGAACAAAGTCCTATCTAGCCCACGCGCCGCGCGTCTGCAAGCGGATCGCGCATTTGCGTTGCGACCACGCACCAATCGCCTGCTATGCTTAAGTCCGTATCAGCCAGGGGCCGGGCGCGTGAACGCTGCTGAACCCGCCAAGCCGGCCAGCATTTTGGGCTGGATCAGGAAGAATCTCTGGGCAGGCATCGTGCTGGCCGCCCTGCTCGGCGCCGGCAAGGCGTGGGTGGACGGCCTGGTTTCGCCCTGGGTGCCCCCGCCCGACGATGCCCGCTGCTGGATCGAGGAGACGTGGAAGCACTACGTTGACGGCCCGACACCCCGAGACCCCGAGCGCTTCACCGTCCTGATCGCCCGCCTGCAGCACGACAGGAACGGAGCCGAAACGCGCTTCGTGCGCGATGCCTTCCTGAACCAGCGCGGCTTCCGCCCGCTTTCCACCTGCCGCGCCATCACCATCGAGGGCGACGACCAGATCGCGGCCGAACAGGCGGCGAAGGCCCGCGCGCAGTCGCTGCTGGCCGAGCGCGGCGGTGATCTGGTGATCTGGGGCCAGGTGGCGCGCGCCGGCGCGCTGCGGCTGTGGTTCACCAGGCCGGAAACGGAGACCGTTCTGTCGCCGCGCCCATGGGTCATCGACAAGAACACCGGAGAACTGCCGGCGGAGTTCCATGCCGCGTTCGCCGATGCCCTGGTCGCCATGGCGGCTGCCCAGGTCAATGCAGCGAACCGCCCTGGCCACTTCGTGGCCGACTTCCTCCGGCCCCTGCTGCCGCCGGTGCGCAATCTGGTCGCGCGGCCGCCGGGCGGGCTCAGCGACGACCAGCGCGGCGCGCTGCTGTTCGCTGCCGGTTATGCGCTGTTTGCCTATGCCGACCAGAGTGGCGACGACACGGCGCTGCGCGAGGCGATCAGCGCCTATCGCATGGCGCTGGATGTGCGGCGCCGCGACCGCGTTCCGCTCGATTGGGCTGCAACGCAGAACAACCTTGGCCTCGCGCTGGCCACCCTGGGCGATCGAGGTGACGACGCAGCGCTGCGCCAGGCGGTGGACGCCCATCGGCTTGCCCTGGAGGAGCACCGCCGCGACCGCGTGCCGCTCAGCTGGGCGATGACCCAGAACAACCTTGGCAACGTACTATGGCGACTGCGCGATCGCGGCGACGACGCGGCACTGCGCCAGGCGGTCGATGCCTATCGGCTTGCCCTGGAGGAATACCGACGCGACCGCGTGCCACTCGACTGGGCAATGACGCAGGGCAATCTTGGCGTGGCCCTGGGTGCCCTCGGGGAGCGCGGCGACGACGTAGCTCTGCACGGCTCTGTCGCCGCCCATCGACTTGCCCTGGAGGAATATCGCCGCGATCGCGTGCCGCTCAGTTGGGCGCGGACCCAGGACAGCCTGGGCACCGCACTGTGGCGATTGGGTCAACGGGGCGACGATGGCGCACTGCGCCAGGCGGCGGACGCCTATCGGCTTGCCCTGGAGGAACACCGCCGCGACCGTCTGCCGCTCGACTGGGCGGCGACGCAACATAACCTCGGCAACGCGCTGCTGGAGCTTGGACGGCGCGGCGACGATGCGGCGCTGCGCGAGGCAGCCGAGGCGTATCGCCTGGCGCTGGAGGAACGCCGCCGCGATCGTGTGCCGCTCGACTGGGCCACGACCCAGAACGCCCTGGGCAACGCGCTGTGGAGACTGGGCGGACGCGGGGACGACGCGGCGCTGCGCCAGGCGGCCGATGCCTATCGCCTGGCCCTGGAGGAACGGCGCCGCGACCGCGTGCCGCTCGACTGGGCCGCGACCCAGCACAACCTTGGCAACGTGCTGCTGGAGATTGGCGAGCGCGGCGACGACACGGCGCTGCGCCAGGCCGTCGAGGCCTATCGCCTGGCGCTGGAGGAACGGCGCCGCGACCGCGTGCCGCTGGACTGGGCCGCGACCCAGAACGCCCTGGGCAACGCACTGCGGGAGCTCGGCAAGCGCGGCGACGATGCGGCGCTGCGCCAGGCGGCCGAAGCCTATCGTCTGGCGCTGGAGGAACGAAGCCGCGACCGCGTGCCGCTGGACTGGGCGATGACCCAGAACAACCTCGGCAACGCGCTGCTGGAGCTTGGACAGCGTGGCGACGATGCGGCGCTGCGCCAGGCGGCCGAGGCCTATCGCCTGGCGCTGGAGGAGTATCACCGCGATCGCGTGCCGCTGGACTGGGCCGCGACCCAGAACAACCTCGGCAACGTGCTGGTGACCTTGGGCGAACGCGGCGACGACGAGGCCCTGCGCCAGGCGGTTGATGCCTTGCGCCTGGCACTTGAGGAACGGCGCCGCGAACGCATGCCGCTGGACTGGGCGGCAACCCAGAACAACCTTGGCAACGCGCTGCTGGAGCTTGGGCGGCGCGGCGACACTACGGCGCTGCGCGAAGCGGTTGTGGCCTATCGTCTGGCGCTGGAGGAACGGCGCCGGGATCGCGTGCCGCTGGACTGGGCCTCAACCCAGAACAACCTTGGCAATGCGCTGTGGCAAATTGGCGAGCGCGGCGACGCAGGGGCGGTACACGAGGCGGTCGCCGCCTATCGCCTTGCGCTGGAGGAGTTCCGCCGCGACCGCGCGCCGCTGAACTGGGCAATGACCCAGGTCAACCTTGGCGCGGTGCTGAGTTTCCTCGGCACGCAGGGCAACGACGAAGCGCTGCGTGAAGCAATCGAGGCCTATCGCCTTGCGCTGGAGGAATACCACCGCGATCGCGTGCCGCTCGACTGGGCAAGGACCCAGAACAGCCTGGGCATGGCGCTGACGATGCTGGGCGTGCGCGGCGACGATGTGGCGCTGCGCCAGGGGGTCGATGCTTCTCGCCTGGCGCTGGAGGAACTTCGCCGCGATCGCGTGCCGCTGCTTTGGGTGAAGACGCAGCTCGCGCTCGGCTTCGCCCTGACCGCGCTTGGCACGCGTGGCGACGACGCCGCGCTGGACGAGGCGGTTGCCATCCATCGCGTGTTTCTTGAGGAGTACCCCCGTGATCGCGCGCCGGTTCAGTGGGCGGTCGCCCAGATGACGCTTGGAATCGCCTTGGAAACGCGTGGGGCGCGCGGCGACAACGCGGCATTGCGTGCGGCCATCGCCGCCTACCGCGAGGCGCTGGCCGAGTTCGAGCGTCTCGGCCACGCACCAAACACGCAAACGGTGCGGGGCATGCTGGAGCAGGCGGAGAAACTGCTGAAGGAGCGTGGCGGGTGAGCGCGAGGGGTGGCGGCGCCCTCACCCTGTCCCTCTCCCGCCCAAGCGCGGGAGAGGGGACCCTGCGGCGCCGCCCGGGCAAACTTCGCAGGCGCGGGAGAGGGTTTGATGCGCGCGCCTAATTTCCCTCTCCCATGCTTGAATGGGAGAGGGAGGGGCCCATGCGCAGCATGGGAGGGTGAGGGCAGCGCCGCAGGACGCTACGCTGCCCGCAACGCGCGCCCCGCCTACCGCACCGTCTGCCCGGCCGTGAACGCGAACGAGTCGAAACTCTGCTCGGCCACACGGAACCACTGGTACTGCTGGTCGCGGAACGGCCGCCAGCTGTCGTACACCTTCTTGAACACCGGGTTCTGCGCCGAGAGCTCGTCGTACATCTTGTGCGTCTCGGTCCAGGCCGCCGCCATGATCTCGCGCGAGAACGGGCGCAGCTGCGCGCCGGCCGCGACCATGCGACGGATCGCCTGGGCGTTCCAAGCATCGTAGCGCGTCATCAGCTCGGTGTTCGCCTGTGCCGCCACGGCCTTGAGAACCGCCTGATACGTCGCCGGCAGCTTGTTCCAGGCATCCAAATTGACGTTCATCGACAGCATGGCGCCGGGTTCCCAGAAGCCCGGGAAATAGTAGAACGGGGCCACGCGCACCAGGCCGAGCTTCTCGTCGTCGTATGGCCCGACGAACTCGGCGGCATCGATCGTGCCGCGCTCCAGCGCCGGATAGATGTCGCCCGGCGCCAGCTGCTGCGGCACCGCGCCCAGGCGCTGGAACAGCGTGCCGCCCAGGCCGGCGATGCGGAACTTCAGACCCTTGAGATCCTCCAGCGTGCGGATTTCCTTGCGGAAGAAGCCGCCCATCTGCGTGCCCGTGTTGCCGGAAGGAAAGCCGATCATGTTGAACGGCTTCTGCACCTCGTGCAGCAGTTCCAGCCCGCCGCCATGGAAGATCCAGGCATTCTGCTGGCGCTGCGTCAGCCCGAACGGCACGCCGGTATCGAAGCCCAGCGCTGCCTGGCGGCCGAAGAACCAGTAGTTCGGCACATGGCTCATCTCGACCGTGCCGTTCTGCGTGGCTTCGAAGGCGCCCAGCGACGGCACGATCTCACCCGCGGGGAAGACCTGGATGCGAAAGCGGCCATCCGTCATCTCGCCGACCCACTTGCCGATCAGTTCCGCGGTGCCGAACAGCGCGTCCAGCGGGCGCGGGAAGCCGCTGGTCATGCGCCAGCGCAGTTCCGGCATGGTCTGCGCGATGGCCGGCGCGGCCAAGGTGGTGGCGGCGGCGGCGGCGACGCCGGCGGTGCCCAGAAGACCTCGACGTTTCATCGGGAAAATCCCCCCTGTTGTGCGTTTCCGGGTTGTCGGCCCGTTGCGCGTCGCATAGCGCAGGGTTGGCCGGGGGAAAAGGCCATCACAGCCAGCCGGCCCGGCGAAAGCGCCAGAAGAGGAAGGCGATGATGGTGGCGATCGCGCCCAGCACCGCGAAATAGCCGAATTCCCACTTCAGCTCGGGCATGTTGTCGAAATTCATGCCGTAGAGGCCGGCGATCGCGGTCGGCACGGCCAGGATGGCGGCCCAGGCCGCCAGTTTGCGCATCGTCGCGTTCTGCTCCTCCTGCCCCAGCATCAGCCCGGCTTCGAAGGCAAAGGCCAGCACCTCGCGCGAGGAGTTGATCTCGTCCTGCACGCGCGTGATGTGGTCGGCCACGTCGCGGAACAGCGGCTGCATCGAGGGGTCGATCGCCATCACCTCGGCATGTTCCAGCCGCCGGCAGACCTCCATCAGCGGCCCGGCGGCCAGCCGCAGGCGGCCCAGGTCGCGGCGCAGCTGGTAAAGGCGCTCGATGCTGTCGCGCTTGAGTTTGCCGGCCAGCACCTGGTCCTCGACATCCTCCACCGCGTCGTGGATCGCCTCCAGCACCGGGCTGTAATTGTCCACGATGAAGTCGAGGATGGCGTACAGGATGAAATCCTCGCCGTGCGACAGTGTGGTCGGGCAGGCCTCGCAGCGTTCGCGCACCGCGCGGTAGCTGGCGGAAGCGCCGTGCCGCACCGAGACCACGTAGCCGCGGCCGACGAACAGGTGGGTCTCGCCGAAGGCGATGCGGCCGCCGCCTTTCTGGTCGTTCACCATCTGGGCGGTGCGGGCGACGATGAACAGCGCATCGCCATACTGCTCCAGTTTCGGCCGCTGGTGCGGCTGGCTGGCATCCTCGATGGCCAGGGGATGCAGGTTGAACTGCTGCTGCACCTGGGCCAGCAAGGCATCAGCCGGCTCGTAAAGCCCGATCCACACCACATGGCCGGGCTTCTTCGCCCAGTCGCCGGCGTCCTCGATGGCGATGTCGGTCACGCGCCGGCCGCCGGCATAGACGGCCGCGTTGACGATGCCGAGTTTCGCCCCGCCTGAAAGCGCCGCCGGGGCAGGGATGGGTCGCTGGAGCTCGTTCATGCCCTGGCCTCCCGCGGATGGGCCCTCAAATCTAGCGCATGGCGGCGCGGGGTGTCGTGGAAATCGTGCGGCCGGCGCCGCCTACGCGTTCGGCCAGTCCAGGAACTCCTGCGGCGCGATCACCGCATCGCGGCCGATCGCCACGTCGCTCTTGCCCATCATCATCAGCGCCATCTTCATCTCGCGGCTGACCAGGCCCAGCATCGCCTCGACACCGGTCTGTCGGCCGGCGGCCAGGCCCCACAGCCAGGCGCGGCCCAGCAGCACCGCCCTTGCGCCAAGCGCGCGTGCCCGCAGCACATCGACGCCGCCGGAAACGCCGCCATCCAGGAACACCTCGGCCTTGTGGCCGATGCGGTCGGCGATCGGGGCCAGCGCGCGGATGGAACTCAGCGTGCCATCGAGCTGGCGGCCGCCATGGTTGGAGACCACCACGCCATCGGCGCCGGCGCGGATAGAGGCCTCGGCGTCGGCCGGGTCCAGCACGCCCTTGACCACCAGCGGCCCGCCCCAGAGTTCCTTCAGCCAGGTGATGTCGTTGACGGTCAGGTTGGGATCGAGCTGGGCACTGACCGCCTGGGCCACGGCCACGGCGCGTTCGATGCCGCGCCCTTCCGCCTCGAAGTTCGCGTAGCCGGGCGGGTTCCAGCGGCCCATGGGGAACAGCACGTCCATCATCCAGGGCAGGCGCACCGCGACATCGCGCACCGTGCGCCAGGTGAAGCGCGGCGGCACGGTGTAGCCGCTGCGCACGTCGCGCGGGCGAATGCCCTGCATCGGCAGATCGACGGTGGGCATCAGCACGCGGAAGCCGGCGGCCTTGGCGCGTTCGACGAAGCGGCGGCACAGCTCGCGGTCGCGCGTGATGTAGAGCTGGAACCACAGATCGTGGCCGGGGGCTGCCGCCGCCACTTCCTCCATGGTCACCGACGACATGGTGGTGAGTGCGAAGGGAATGTTCATGGCGGCGGCGGCGCGCACGCCATCGAGCTCGCCCTGGCTGCGCACCATGCCGGCAGCACCCGTGGGGGCGATCATGATCGGTGCCGCGGCCGGCCGGCCCAGGCTGGTGGTGGCAAGCGACGGATCGCCGCTGCCGGCCAGCACCCGGGTGCGCAGCGCCACGCGGTCCATGTCGCCGCGGTTCGCCCGGTGGGTGCTTTCGTGCCCGGCCGCGCCATCGATGAAGTCGAACACGAAGCCCGGCAGGTAGCGCTTGGCCTCCAGGCGCAGGTCATCAACGGTCGCGGGATTCATCGTGAGATCCAAAGGGTGAGGCCGGGGAAGATACTGATCAGCGCCAGAACCACCAAGGCCCAGGCCAGGAAGGGCAGCACCTCGATGGCGACCTTGCCCATCGGCACGCGGCCGACGCTGCCCACCACGAACAGCAGCAGCCCCACGGGCGGGGTCAGCAGCCCGATCATCAGGTTGATCACCATGACCGCGCCGTACTGCACCGGGTCGATGCCGGCCTGCGCGCCGATCGGCAGCAGCGCCGGCAGGAAGATGATCATCGCCGGCAGCGGTTCGATCAGGCAGCCGACGACCAACAGGAAGACATTGACCAGCAGCATGGTGCCCAACGGCCCCAGCTGCAGCCCTGCGATCCAGGCCGAGGTGGTGGTGGCGACACCCGATTCCGCGACCAGCCAGCTGAACGGCCCGGCGGCGGCCAGCAGGAACAGGATCATCGCGCTGCCGCGGCCGGCCTCGAAGAACAGTTTCGGCAGGCCGGCGGGCGACAGGTCGCGGTAGATCACCAGCGTGACGATCAACGCATAGACCACGGCCACGGCCGCCACCTCGGTATCGGTCACCCAGCCCGCGCGGATGCCAAGAATGATCATCACCGGCATCATCAGCGCGAACAGCGCATCGCCCGTGGCGCGCACTTTCTCGGGCAGCGCGACGCGTTCGGTCTTCTCGAAGTTGCGCCGCTTCGCCAGGATCGAGCACACTACAAAAAAGCCGCCCGCCAGCAGCAGGCCCGGCAGCACGCCGGCCATGAACAGCCGGATCACGCTGACATTGGCGAGCTGCGCATAGACCACCATTGGTATCGAGGGCGGGATGATGGGCCCCAGCAGGGCACCCGCCGCGATCACCGCGGCGGCAAAGCCCTCGCCATAGCCGCGTTCCTTCATCGCCGGGATCAGCGGCCGTCCCGTGGCCACCGCATCGGCCACCGCGCTGCCGGAAATGCCGGCCATCACCAGGTTGGTGACGATCGACACATGCCCCAGGCTGCCGCGCAGGCCGCCGACCATGGCGGAACTCCAGCCGATCAGCCGGCGCGTCAGGCCGCCCTGGTTCATCACCTCGCCGGCCAGGATGAACAGTGGAATCTGCACCAGCGCATAGAACGACACGCCCTGCACCAGCGTGGTCGGCAGCAGCACGGCGGAGACGGGGTTGTCGGGCTTCAGCTCGATGCCGAGCCAGGCCGACAGGATCATGGCGAAGCCGACATCGACGCCGACCACGACCAGCAGCAGGAACGAAGCGAACAGGATGACGAGCATCAGGGGTGCTTGCGGAGAAACGTCGTGTGCGGCGCCACCCTCACCCTGTCCCTCTCCCGCAGCGCGGGAGAGGGGACGGTACGGCACCATCCGTCATCGGTCCCCTCTCCCGCGCTGCGGGAGAGGGACAGGGTGAGGGTGGCGCCGCACGGCTGCACGCGACTCATCCTACCCGTACCAGCCGCACAACCCTGGCGGCCACCACCAGCACGCAGGCGGCAAACCCCAGCAGCAGGCCGGCGATCGGCACGGCCAGCGTGAAATCGGTGCCCAGGATGGTCTGGTACTGCCCGACCTCGAACACGCGCCAGCCGTACCAAAGCGTGATGACCAGCACGGCCAGTACCGCCAGGTCGAAGACCAGATCGAGCACGCGGCGGAAGGCGGGCGGCAGCGCGTTGCGCAGCGCCTCCACCCGTACCGTCTCGCCATCGGCCATCGCCGCGGCGAGGCCAATGAAGGTCAGCCACACGATGCCGACCTTGACGTATTCCTCGGCGCTGTCCACGTGCCAGAGGCGCACGAGGTGCCGGTCCACCACTTGGCTCGCGACCAGCGCGAACAGGCAGAAGATCAGCAGCCCGACGCTTATGCGCAGCAGCAGGCCGGCGGCGCGGACAGCGAGGCCGGTCAGGCGGGCCGCCAGTTCTTGATGCGATCGACCAGCCCTTCCGGCCAAACGCGACCTTCGAACCCCTTGTGCACGTCGGCCATCGCCGTGCGGAATTCGGAAATGTCGGCGTTGGTCACGGTGACGCCGGCGGCGCGCATCGTCACCCACCCGTCGGTTTCCAGGGCGGCCACGGCCTTGCTCATCTCGATGCCGCCAAGCCGGGCGCACTCCATGAACATCTCGCGGTCGGCGGCGCTGAAGCCCTGCCACAGCCGCTCGTTCGCGTACCAGGTGCCGGTTTCGAACACGTGGTCGGTGACCGCCCAGTGTTTCGCCACCTCATACCAGCGGAAGCCGACGGCGGCGTCGATGCCGTTCTCCTGCCCGTCCACCTGCTGGCGGCTGATCGCCATGTAGATGTCGCCCAGGCCCATCACCACGGGCCTTGCCCCCATGCGTTCGAACATCACGCGCAGCAGGTCGATCGGCGGCACGCGGATGCGCTGCCCCTGCAGGTCGGCGGGCCGGTTCACCGCCCGCGTGCTGGTCTGGATGGCGCGCGGGCTGCGATGGCCGTGCACGGCGAACAGCCGCACGCCCGACTGGCTTGCCACCTGGTCGAAGATCTCGCGATAGATCGGGCTGTTGCCGACCGCTTCCGAGCGTTCCTTGCTGTCGTGCAGATAGGGCACATAGGCGACGTTCAGCGCGCCGGCGCCGCGCAGCACGCCGGCATTGCCGATGCCAAGGAAGCTCATCTCCACCGTGCCGAGCTGCAGGCCGTTGACCAGCGCCTGGATGTCGCCCAGCTGGCTGTCGGGGAACACCCGCACCCTGATGCGCCCGTTGGTCTTGAGTTCCACCTGCTTCTGGAACTCGACAAGGGCGGCGTGCGGCGTGGCCGTGGTGCTCCAGGGCGAGCCGAGGCGGATTTCGCGGGCACCCTGCCCGCGCACATAGGCGGGTGCCGCGAGCAGCGGCAGGGCGAGGGCGGCGCGGCGGGTGATGCCGGACATGGCGTTTTCCCCTGGATGTTCGGTCAGGCTGCGAGCGTGCGGATGCGATCGACCAAGCCGGCCGGCCACACCCGCCCCTCGCTTTGCAGGTGCACGTCGGCGAGCAGGCTGCGGAACTCGCCCAGGTCGGGGCGGGTGATGGCCACGCCCGCGCCCTGCAAGGTGGTGATGGCCTGGGCGTCCAGCGCCTCGCCGGCCTTGCTCATCTCGATGCCGCCAAGGCGGGCGCATTCGATCAGCAGCTCGCGATCGGCCGACGGCAAGCCCGCCCATAGCCGCTCGTTCACATACCAGGCGCCGGTTTCGAACACGTGGTCGGTCACCGCCCAGTGCTTCGCCACCTCGTACCAGCGAAAGCCCACAGCGGCATCCAGGCCGTTCTCGTGGCCATCGACCTGCTGGCGGCTGATCGCCATGTAGGTGTCGCCCAGGCCCAGCACCACCGGGCGCGCGCCCAGTTTCTCGAACATCAGGCGCAGGCCATCGATCGGCGGCACGCGCAGCCGCAGGCCGGCGATGTCGGCCGCGCGGTTCACCGGGCGCACGCTGTTGTGCACGGCACGCGGGGATCGCTGGCCATAGACGGCGAAGATGCGCACGCCCGACTGGCTGGCCAGCGAGTCGTACATCTCGCGGAACACGGCGGTGTTGGCGATCTGCTCGGCCTTGGCCTTCGATGGGAACAGATAGGGCGTGTAGGCGACGTTCAGGGCAGCACCGCCGCGCAGCACGCCGGCATTGCCGATGGCCAGGAAACTCATGTCCACCGTGCCGAGCTGCAGGCCGTTGATCAGCGCCTGGATGTCGCCCAGCTGGCTGTCGGGGAACACGCGTGCCTTGATGCGCCCGCTGGTCTTCGCCTCGACCTGCTTGGCGAATTCGACCAACGCCGCGTGCGGCGTGGCCGTGGTGGACCAGGCGGAGCCGAAGCGGATTTCGCGGGCGCCCTGGCCACGCACATAGGCGGGTGCGGCAAGCAGCGGCAGCGCGAGTGCCGCGCGGCGTTTGATGGCGGACATGGTTTCCTTCCCCTGCGCACGGTTTCATTGCGCGGCGGCATCATGACGCAGCTGCGGGCATCGTCAATCGCCAACCGGTCAAACAGTCGCCACTGCACCCCCACTTTTCGTACCGAGAAACGACGGCGCGGATGGTGAAACCGAACACGACGCCAGGCAGGAAGCGTTTCGCATCCAGGCGCAGTTCGGCGGCGGTGGCGCCCCGCGCCGCGACAGGGGCCGCATTGTCATGTGCCTGCCACAGTATGGGGCTGCAACCGCCAGGCCGTCCGCACGCCCGACGTCACAGTACCGCACCTGGAAATCGTGCGATCGGCCACCTAGACTGCGTTGGCGATCCGAACCGACCAGGCGGGAGGCCCGATGGCCACCATCAACGGCACCGACGGCAACGACACGATCCGCACCGCGGCGGCGGGCGGCAGCCTGGGCGGGCTGCCGAACGCCACCGACCAGGGCGACACGATCGACGGGCGCGGCGGCGACGACATCATCATCGCCGGCAGTGGCGATGACACCATCAACGGCGGCGCGGGCGACGACTTCATCGATGCCGGCGCCGGCTCCAACTTCATCGACGCCGGCGAGGGCAACGACACGGTCCTGGGCGGCCCCGGCTACAACGTGATCTTCCCGGGCCTTGGCAGCAATCTCATCGATGGTCGCGGCGGCGGCTATGATCTCGTCGTCTATGTGTTCCTTGCTGCTGGCGTGATCGTCGACCTGGCAGCCGAGACCGCCTTCAAGGCCGCCGACGGCACCACCGACACCCTGATCGACCTCGAGGAACTGGTCGGCACTCCCTTTGCCGACACGCTGAGGGGCAGCGCGGACAACGACTATCTCTGGGGCGACGGCGGCGACGATACGATCGAGGGGCGCGAGGGCAACGAC
>Ga0224723_1001917_pt1 | contig 11952 bp, 10 predicted proteins | sample Balambano_FR2_Me_FD_161647 | JGI IMG/M metagenome (GOLD analysis project Ga0224723, IMG submission 161647) | Freshwater sediment microbial communities from Lake Towuti, South Sulawesi, Indonesia - Balambano_FR2_MetaG | ecosystem: Environmental > Aquatic > Freshwater > Lake > Sediment | place...
GAATTCCCACGCGGGGCGCGTCGTCCATCACGATCGCGTCCAGCGGCATAGGCTGGGAGGCGGGCAGCCCGACATAGCCAGGGCGCACCCTGTTTGCGGCTTCCTTCGCGGCACTGCGCGGCGCTTCCTGCACTTCTTCCACCATCGTATTGTATTCGCCGCAGTTCGGGCAGCGCCCCATATAACGCGGTGACTGTTTGCCACAGTTGGAACAGACATAGACGACACGGGCTTTTGGCATGGCATTTTACTTTCAGCGTTGCGAACAGATGGTCTAGAAGTATAGCATGGAATGGGGGAAGAGATACAAATCAGCGCCGACCACGTGCAGCAAATTTTTGAAATGCGTTGAGGGTGAAAAACCAGGCAAACGACCCTCGCGGCGAAATTGTCGAAAGTCTGAATTGTGCTAGACTAAATCCATTGGCTGGGGGTCAGCCTTCTAACTTAAGGAAGCGATATTATGTACCGCAAGTTCATCATTGGGACAATGCTCGTCATGTCACTCGTATTTTTCGTCTCCGCCGCTTTCGCCCAAACGTATAACGGCACCGTTGATATCACCTGCACCGATTTCACCGCCGCCGGCACCGGACCGCATGTCCTTGATCGGGACAACACAGGCTCTGGACTAGAAGCAGTCCGTATTGACGTCACCGATGGTGCTGGAACACTGCTTTACACACTCACGTTTGGAAACGTGCTGGGTAGTTATGCTGGTGGGATGATAGGCACAACAGCCTATACCACTGCGCCGCAGTCCAACCCGATCACCGTCACAGTGACCAGCCTCGCTGGCAACGGTCTTCCCGAACAGGCAACTGTCATCGGGCAAGGAACGTGCGATAGTCTGCTGATCCCAGCCACGCCGCCCGCCCCACCCACACAAACGATCTGTTTGTCGCCCGTACCTGATGGATCAGTCATAGGCGAAATGCCATTTGACACGCAGGCATACTGGGCACCAGGACAGATTGCGACTGATGTGATCATCAACGCCGGGACATATTACGTTTTTGGCGTAGATGAAACGGGTGAATGGTACAAGATTGGACTGGCGTGCAATTATCTATGGGTGCCAGTGACCAGTATGCAGCCGAGCGATCAAGCTCCGCAAAATGGAGCGCCGCTGCCGACGCGAATTGTGGAATAACCCGTTTTGCACGGCGTGTGATAACGCCTTGTGAAAGTTGTTCATCACGTATGGGGAGGGGCACTGCTCCTCCTCATGCTTTGTGGAGGCTTTGGCACTTCCTGAAATAGCCTATGATCGTCTGACGATTCAACCTGCCATTCTCACCACAATCCGCAATGCTGGAGTACAATTGATCGTTGTGGATACCGTAACAGAGGTTGTTGTAACATGGAACCATTATCCGAACCCCTACCTGCCCTGAATTGAGCCGAATGCCCTCATCCCGCCTCATCCGTATCCGTTTCGCTATTGCTTTGACGCTGCTTTGTCTGCTCGCGGGCTGCGGTACGCCGCCTGCCGCCTCCGTCATCCAGATTCCTACGCTGGCGGTGCTGCCGTCGCAATATCCGTTGGAAAACGCCGAGCGTATCGCCCGCGAATTTTTGCAGAACTGGCAGGACAATAACACACAGCGCATGTTTGAACTGATCAGCTTCGGCAGCCAGGAAGCCACGCCGCAGGATTCATTCCTCAACCTGTATCAGGTGACGGCGATCACGATGGGGCTGACGGAAGTCGTGGTCAACGCGACGGGCATCTACCGTGAGAGCGAATCGGTCGCCGCGCTCACCTTTAACGTCACCTTCAATACCTGGAACTTCGGCGCGATCAGCGAGGAGAATCGCATTCTGCATCTCGTTGTGGATACGCGGGCGCAGGATTGGCGCATTGCCTGGACGGCGGCGGACTTATTCCCCGAACTCGCCAGCGGTGGGCGCTTGCAGCTTCGCTCGACTCCGCCAAACCGCGCCAACATTTATGACCGTGACGGTGTAATTCTCGCCGATCAGGAAGGGCGCGTCGCCATGATCGGCATTGTCCGACAGGAAGCGCCCGACTGGACGAACTGCCTGAACACGCTTTCCGCCGCACTTAGCCTGCCCGTCGAGGATGTGCAGACGCGCCTTGAGAGCCGCCCTGCCAGCGAACTTGTCGAGATTGGGATGATCGATCAGGCGACGTATGACACCGTTTCCCAGCAGCTTGATGCCTTCTGCGATGCGCGGCTCGAAGGACGGCGCGTGCGCCGCTATGCCAATGGCACGCTCATGCCCGCCATCCTCGGTTATGTCGGCTATCCCGGCGAGGAAGAAATCCCCGCGCTCGAACTGGCAGGCTTCAATCAGGACTCGCTCATCGGGCGCACAGGCGTTGAACTGTCGTGGGATGAAACGCTGCGCGGTATCCCCGAAACCAGCCTTGAGATCGTCAGCCCGTCGGGGCAGGTCTTGCGCGAGTTAGGCGGTCATGACGCACAGACGGGGCGCAGCTTATGGCTGACAGTTGACTCCGATCTGCAATCTGCTGTCGCCCGTATCGTCGCTGATGCCTATACGCAGGCGAAAGATACGTGGGCACCAGGGTCGCCGGGCGCATCTGCTATCGTCATGGATGTGAACACCGGTGCGATTCTGGCAATGGTCAGCTATCCGACGTTTGACAACAACGCCTACAACGCTTTCCCGACGATGGGGCGTCCTGCCGCCGCTGAAATGATCGCCGAGTACCAGAGCAACCCCGGCAATCCCGAGGTCAACCGCCCGGCACAGGGTTTGTACACGCTTGGCTCGGTCATGAAGACGATCACCGCGACAGCGGCGGCGGACAGCGGCGTTTATGCGCTGGATGAGCCATATATGTGCATCGGCAGTTGGAACCGCGATATTCCCCGCGCCGACTGGCTGGCGGGCGGGCATGGAGCGCTCACCCTCTCCAGCGCGTTAACGCAGAGCTGCAATCCGTATTTTTACGAGACGGGCTATAACCTTTACATGGCGGATCCGTACATCCTGCCGGATTATGCCCATCGTCTCGGCTTTGGCGAACCGACCGGCATGACCGATATTCCCGAAGAGATCGGCTTCATGCCCGATCCGGACTGGTTCCGTACCAGTTTCGGCTTTGAAATGCCGTCATCCGAAGAAGTCAACATGGCAGTTGGGCAGGGCTATGTGCAGGTGACGCCCTTGCAGGTCACGCGCTGGACAGCAGCGATTGCCAACGGCGGTACGCTCTATACGCCGTATCTTGTGGGCTACACAGGCATGTTGGGTGAAACGCCGCAGCCCGCCCATACGCCTGTCGCCGAAGAAATCGGTATCCGCCCCGAAGTGATGGATATGCTCCACAGCGGCATGTGCGCCGTGACGACTGCCTCAAACGGTACGGCGGAATTTGTCTTCCGCAATTCGCCCGTACAGTCTGTCGGCGTATGCGGCAAAACCGGAACGGCGCAAACCGGCGGTCCGGCAACGCCATCTCATGCGTGGTTCGCCTCATATGCCCCGCGGGACAACCCGGAAATCGCCGTTGTTGTGCTGGTTGAGACGGCGGGGCAAGGCTCAGAGATCGCCGCGCCGATTGCCCGTCAGATTTACGAATATTATTTCGGCTTTACGGAGTAGGGTGTCCTCATGTCCATCACCGTTTCATGGTACAAAGACAGCCGCAGCGTCGTTTTTTTCGACGTTTCAGAAGACTTTACGTGGAGCGAATTTCACAGCGCTAAAGCCCAGTCAGACGCGCTGATGGATGAGGTGACGCATAACTGCGCCATTCTGCTGATCGGCCCGCCGAACGTGAAAGTACCGGCGAATGCGCTTTCTCAGGGGCGCTCGATGCTCAACCAGCGCCATCCCCGCGCCACATTGTTCATTATTACCACACCAAACACGTTTGTCCGTTCGCTCGTCGGCATTCTGGCGCAGGTCATGGGCAAGCGTGGGCTGATCCGCGCCGCGAACCATCTGGAGGAAGCTGAGTCGATTCTGCGAGATGCTGGCTTCACGGATTTTGAACGCGAACAGAAGTCAGCCGCGACGCCTGATTCGGTTTCTTGAGTCACATGCTCGATACGTCTGCCATTCGCTTACTAACGCCAGCCGACCTTGAGTCAGCGCTTGCGGTTCAGTCTCGCGCATTTATCACTGACCCATTGTGGTGTTTTCTGCTCCCGGAAGAAAGCAAACGGGCTGTGCTGCTATCGCGATTCTTCAAGGTTTTTGTGAGTGCAGGCATCCGCAATAATCAGGCTTATGGTGTGGGTGATCCGCTCGAAGGCATCGCCATCTGGAGCGCACCCGGTCAGCCTGAAACGGGGCTCTCCGCGTTGGTTCAGGCGGGCTTTCTGAACCTGTTTGCCAGCCGCTTTGTCTTTTCATTGGCGCGGGCATTCCCGATTTTCAACCAGTTTGATCGAATGCAGAAACAGTATGCGCCTGACCCTCATTACTATTTGAATACGATTGGCGTCGCGCCGGAGTCACAGGGTAAGGGCGTGGCATCGAAACTGATCAAGCCATTTCTGGCACAGGCTGATGAACAGGGCGTGAGCGCGTATACAGAGACAATCACGCCATCCAACGTCAGTTTGTATGAGCATTACGGTTTTCGTGTGATGGAAGTCTATCTTGTCCCCAATACGGATTTACGGCTGTGGTCATTCTATCGCCCCGCCGTATCCCCCGGTTAGCTGCCGTCTCACTTTTGCTTAAGGTTCAGTTTAACCATTTTTCACGCCAGACTCGCAGTTCACTTATTTTTCTCCTTTAAGGTGATAGCCGTATTTTACATTGCAGCCATGTCAGTCGTTTAATGGATATCCAAGAAGGAGAATGTGTGATGAAACGTGTGTTACTGGTATTGGTCGTTGCATTATTGGCAGTTTTCGCCGTGTCAGTGGTCGCGCAGGAAACCAACACGATTGCTGATATTGTCGTCGCATCGGCAGGTGGCGATACGCCTGAGTTTGCGACTCTGCTGGCAGCAGTTGCGGCAGCCGATCCCGCGATTCTGGAAGCCCTGAGCGATCCCGAAGCTGAACTGACAGTGTTTGCCCCGACGGATGCTGCATTTGCCGCCCTTGCGGAAGCATTGGGTGAAGAAGCCTTCGCTGCCGTCCTCGCGGATCCCGCCGCCCTTACCAACATCCTGCTGTTCCATGTCGTGTCCGGTGTCGTGCCGAGTGCCGACCTGGTTGCCGCGCTGGAAGCCAATGGCGGCTCGGTCAGCGCTCCGTCTCTGCAAGGGCAGTTGATTGATTTTGTCGCCAATGAAGATGGCTCAATCACGGTGAATGGCACTGCCAACCTCGTGCTGGATATGGTGGATATCGAAGCGGATAACGGCATTATCCACGTCATTGACGCGGTCATCCTGCCCGAAACCCGCACGATTGCTGAAATCGTGATCGCTTCTACCGAATCCGAGACGCCGGAATTTACCGGTCTGCTCGGCGCGGTGCTGGCGGCTGATCCTGCTGTTGTCGAAACGCTGAGCGACCCCGACGCCGAGCTTACGGTGTTTGCACCAACGGATCAGGCATTTGCTGACCTCGAAGCCGCGCTTGGTTCAGATGCATTCGCGGGCGTTGTCGCCGATACCGCCGCGCTGACCGACATCCTGCTGTATCACGTCCTGCCCGGTGTGTATTACGCGGGTGGCATCGCCGGTGCCTTCGCTATGGCTGATGAACTGCCTGAAGGCATGATGGTTGAGGACGATGCGCTGATCATCACGATGGCGAACGGTGACACCGTTTCGGTGACGCTCGATGAAAATGGCAACGCTTACATCAACGACGCGATGATCGTAGCGACGGATATTGAAGCCGCCAACGGCGTCATCCACGTCATCAACGCGGTTATCCTGCCGCCGATGTAATCAAGAGCGTGCGTAGGGGAGGGGCTTGCCCCTCCCGCCAACTTAAAACGCGGGCGAGGCAAGCCATCGCCCCTACACTCGCTGTCCATTTCAAGCAGGTAACCCTATCCCCTCAATCACGACAACAAGGAGCGTACCAATCGGTGCGCTCTTTTCATTTTTCCCTCGAATTACAGCGCAAGAATACGAACGCCTCACCTCGCCCTTTGTCGTATCCTTAGAACCTATCTGAATATTCAGAATGTTGTCTGGTAACACGGACGTGCTGGCGCACGTCCCTACTATTGTTTTTAGGATTTTGTAGGGATGCCCGCCAGGGCATCCGCCGTATTTCGACAATATTCAGATGGGTTCATAACTGGCGCACGTCCCTACTATTGTTTTTAGGATTTTGTAGGGATGCCCGCCAGGGCATCCGCCGTATTTCGATAATATTCAGATGGGTTCTTGTGGTAGAGTACAAAGTGAGGATAGATCATGACCGATGTGCTGGATTTTCCACAGGCATTAACCGACGAGTCAGGCGAATACTGGAACGCGGTCACACGGCGCGATACGGCATATGATGGTCGTTTCGTGTTAGGCGTGAAGACGACGGGCATTTACTGCCGTCCATCCTGCAAATCGCGGATGCCGCTGCGCCGCAATGTCGAGTTTTTCGCCGCCCCGTTTGAGGCGGAAGCGAATGGCTTTCGCGCCTGCAAACGCTGTCGCCCGCAGGAAGCGCTTTACCAGCCGAAGCGCGATCTGGCGCAGGACGTGTGCGCCTATATTCAGGCGAATGCTGATCAACGTCTGACGCTTGATGATCTGGCGGCGCACTTTCACATCAGCCCGTTTCATTTGCAGCGCACGTTCAGGGCGGCGATGGGCATTTCGCCGCGCCAGTATGCCGCCAGCCTGCGCGTTGGCGCGTTAAAGACTCAGCTTCGCAGCCAGCGGCGCGTAACCGATGCGATCTACGCGGCGGGCTACAACTCCAGCAGCCGCGCCTATGATGAAGCCGATACGGGCATCGGTATGACGCTCAAGGCATATCAGGCAGGCGGGCAGCATGAGACGATTAGCTGGGCGGCGGCGCGGTGCGATCTGGGCATCGTACTGGTAGCGATGACCGAACGCGGCGTGTGTGCGGTTCGCATGGGTGATGACGAAGCGGCTCTGGTTGACGAACTCCATGCTGAATTTCCCCTGGCGACGTTGAATGTGAACAGTGGCGAAGCGAACAGCGCGTTGACCGCCATACTCGCGCATCTAAGCGGCGATCTGCCTGCGCTTGATCTGCCGCTGGATGTGAAGGCGACGGCATTTCAATGGCGTGTGTGGCAGGCGTTACGGCAAATTCCCTACGGTGAAACGCGGACGTATGGCGAGATCGCCGAAGTAATCAATCAGCCCACCGCTGCCCGTGCCGTCGGCAACGCCTGTGCCAGCAATCCCGTCGCGCTGATCGTCCCGTGCCATCGTGTCGTCAAAAGCGGCGGTGACGCGGGTAATTATCGCTGGGGTGTTGAGCGTAAGCAGCGGATTCTGGCGGACGAGCGACGTAGTGCCGCCCATTCGTAAATGAAGCCGCCCCGTGTCCATAGTGCGGGTGGAAGTGAAGATCGAAATCGTTGGAACGGCTGAGTGTGCCGTGAATACGCGCAATCGGGATGGTTTGCAATTTTCCCTGCCTCTGCGTAGGCGAAGTGTGTTCCATTCAACAGACTCTACATGTCAGACGAGGCAGGATTTGTGGCGCTTACCAGCTCTCCGCCGGCGCTTTGTGCATATCCGAGTTTCATCACTGCAGAAACATGGCTTATAATGGTGAGTATGATTATTCCCCACCCAATCCCCTACCAGGGTAGTAAGCGCAATCTAGCGGCGACGATTACCCGTTATTTTCCGCTATCGTTCGCACGCCTTGTCGAGCCGTTCGCAGGATCAGCGGCAATCAGCCTGTATTTAGCCACGACGGGTAAGAGCCATTCCTTCGTCCTGAACGATATTAATCAACCGTTGATCGCGTTGTGGTCTGAAATCATTGATCATCCGCAAGCCCTGGCGTCCACCTATGAATCGCTTTGGCTTGAGCAGCATGGAAAAGAACCTGAATTCTATAATTGGGTGCGAACGGAATTCAACCGCAGCCATCAACCCGCATATTTGCTTTATCTGTTAGCCCGCTGTGTGAAAGCCTCTGTACGATACAATGCGAATGGCGATTTTAACCAGAGCGCTGATCATCGTCGTAAAGGACGATCTCCTGCCGCAATGCGTGAAGATATTCTCCTTGCTTCAACTTTATTACGCGGGAAAACCAGTTTGAGCCATGATGATTACCATACGCTGCTGGCGCAAGTGACACCGGATGACTTGATCTACATGGATCCACCCTATCAGGGCACATCTAACAGCGGAGATCCGCGCTACTTACGGTCATTGAATTACGAATCTTTCGTAGATACGCTTTATGATCTGAATGAACGCGGGATCGCCTATGTGGTGAGCTATGATGGGCGAACAGGCACAAAGCAATTTGGCTCGTCTTTGCCACGTTCGCTCAATTTAAGCCAACTGGAACTTGCTGCTGGACGTTCTTCGCAGGCAACGCTGCTTGGGCGAAGTGACATCACGATTGAATCACTGTATTTATCTCCTGCATTGGAGGCTCGTCTCTCCAGTGCGCCACATGCTGAATCACCAATTCAGTTTCAATTGTTTACCTGAATATGCCACCTGAAGATTATCCGCTCTCTTTTCAAACTCGACTTAATGCGGTGAAAGGCAAGAGAGCGCGTTTGGTAGTCGAACATATTCTTCAACATGGGTATATCACAACTGCCGACTTGGAACGGTACGGCTACAAGCATCCTCCCCGTGCTGTGCGGGATGTCCGCGACCAGGGTATACCGATTGAAACCTATGGGATCAAGGATGAGGATGGCAAAACCATCGCAGCATATCGTTTTGGAGATTTTGAACAAACCAACATCGGGGCAACTGGTGGCAGGCGGGTTTTTCCAAAGTCACTTAAACAGACTTTAATTGCCCGAGACGGACTGCGTTGCAGTGTTTGTGGCGCGGCTTACGAGGGACGCTACCTGCAAATTGATCACCGCATCCCTTACCTGGTTAAGGCTGATACGGATGATCTTGATCCGGCAAACTTTATGCTTTTGTGTGGCTCGTGCAACCGCGCAAAATCATGGTCTTGTGAGCTTTGTCCAAATGGTGTGGAATCAAAAAGTCCTCATATCTGCCTTGATTGTTACTGGTGTTCTCCAACGCACTATCAACATGTTGCTACCCAAGCCATCCGTCGTCTGACATTAACGTGGCAAAATAACGAAGTGGCTGAATTCGAAGAGTTGCTATCTATGGCAATTACATCCAATCAGTCGGTAGAAAAATATGTAAAAGCGTTGCTGAAAAGACGATTGAAAACTGAGAGTCAATCCGCTGATAGCCAATTGCCCTGAAAATTCAATAGAGGTGGAATGGATGTCTGTCACCAGCTCTCCGCCGCCGCTTTGTCCATCTCCAGCGCGTCATGGCGCGGGTAATGACGGGTATGCTGGCTGGCGATCAGGTGATGGTCACTCTCCTCGAACGTGATATTCCGCGTGATCACACGGCGCTGCGGCGAGGCGAACAGCACGACATCCGACTCGATCATCCGCCCCGGAAAAATCACCATGCCCGACCCGATGCGGCAGTTATGCCCGACGGCACCGCCCAACACGACTTGACCGACATCCTCCAGATCGCCGTGAATATTGGCGGCACGGATCGGCTTCTGCTCCAGCAGGTTGAAATCGGTAAAGGTGTTGCCCGCGCCGACGAAGCTGTTGCGCCCGACGACGCACATTTGCAGGCATGTATTCTGCGCGATGATCGTATTTTCCATCACGGCGGTCAGATACAGCGAGGCGCGAAAGGGCAGGAAGCAGTTATTGCCAACCGTACTCATCATCAGGCTGCACCCGTCGTCAATCGTCACATTGTCGCCAATCGTGCAGTTATCAATGAACACGCCCGGTCCAATCGTGCAGTTATCGCCGATAGACGCGGGACCCGTCACCACCGCCGTCGGGTGAATGCGCGTATTTTTGCCGACTTTGACGACCTCCGTTGTGCTGAGAAGCTGGCGCTGCTCCAGAATCGCCTTCCACAACAGTTTCAGCGAGTACAGATTGTGCGCTTTCGCCTGATGGTCAAAACGGCTGGCTCTTCCGAAACACGACAGAATGATCCCCGCGAAATAGACGTGTACCCAGCTTTCAATCGAGACAATCGTGCGGGCGGGTCCATAATGCGTCAGGTTGCCCTGTTCCATTGTCATGAAGTCTGGCACGAGGTAAAACCCCATCTGCTCGGCATCACTCGGCACGACGACTGGCGTAATATCATCGGAATAACCGTTGGGGAAATACCACAGGTCTACCAGGTAAATCGGCTTACCCGCTGAGTCAACACTGCGCTCAAAATTGGTGGCAAGCGGCAGGGTATAGGTGCGAAAAGCCGGATCATCGGCGGGAAATGCCGCCCGACATGCCCGCCCGCTTTTCAGGGCGCGTTCCATAAAGTATTCAAAGAACTCGTCATCAAACCACAGGTTATCGGTATAGACGACGGCTTCGCCCTGCACCGTCTGAATCTGATCGCGCTTCTGGTAATCGAAGGAATTTCCCAGCGAGACATTCTGTTTGAAGTAGCGCGTGAACAGATTTTCCTGATGAATTTTGAGCGGCGTAATGCCAATCGTCAGCAGGCTGGCAGGCTGGTTAAACGGCGGCACATGGCGCGTATCTTCAAAAATATAGCGATACATGAGAGTCTCCCATCATCCACCATCAGTGTAACATACGCCGTTCAACGTTGTGCCTGAATGCTTCGATCAACCCGACGGCGTCAAAATGCGATCAAAATACGCAACGGCATAATTCCCAAGCCAATCGCGCTGCGCCTCCCCTGCCATCAGCGTTTCGCCTACGCAGGTTCGTGAAGCAAGAAAATCTCCGCGCAGGATGCTGTTGAAGCCGTTATGGTTGCCACGCGGCAGCCACACCGTTTCTGTGGGTGATTCGCGCAGTTCGTCTGCCTGTAACCGTTCGGTGTAGACCAGCGAATGATCCGGTCCAATATCGCCGTCGCAGCGACTGACGATCACGGCTACGGGTACATCCGGGATGTTGATGACTTCATAATTCAGCGCCGGGGTGACGAGCAGCAGTGCCAGCGGTGGCGGGACAACGCCGTCGGTTTCGCCTAAAACCGTGCTGTATTCGCTCACCATGGATGCGCCCTGCGAATGCCCCATCATGACCAGTTCATTCATATCTACCTTGCCTGTCAAATCAACGCCGAAGCCATCTTCTTCGCCTGCGTTCGCCGCGATGAGCCGCCCCAGATGCAAGTCCATTAACGGCTGAAAGCGTAAATCCTGGGGATATTCGCCAAAGCCGTTCGTCGAGACTTCATTGATATTCGGCACCAGTACAATGTAGCCATTCGCCGCAAGATCGCCAGCGACTTCCGCCCAGCCTTCGTAATTACGGATCACCGCGTCAGGCGGGCAGGGGAACGGATCAACGCCGCCGCGTGCATCATCCAGCGGCGCGGTGCAGCGAAAATGCCGCCCATGCGCCAGCAGGACGACGGGGTATGGTCCCTCGCCCGATGGCACAACGATTAGCCCTTCCAGAGGGATCGGCATGTTGCGGAAACGGCTGTCTTCAGGAAATCGTTCCTGGACGATGATGCCGTCACCGAGGTTGTAGCTGGAAATGGTCGGTTCTGAATCTTCTGCCGACTGCGCCACGATGCCGATCGCGCCTGTACAAACCAGCAGCAAACATAGCCAAAGAATACGTTTCATTAGTCACTCCTGAATCGGATACACGCCATCAGTGTAGCGCATGAGGAGAGCGACGCAACTATTCAATAAGCGAGGTTTACGGCAGCCCGTTCGTCGCCACTGCGTTCGCAAACTGAACGGTGAAACTGCACATCGCCGTGAACATGACCGCGATTACGATCAGCCACATCAGTGTTAATGACAGATCGCGGTACATCCGTAAGCGCCCGCGCCGCCGTTCCATCTCCAG
>Ga0224723_1001918_pt1 | contig 11951 bp, 9 predicted proteins | sample Balambano_FR2_Me_FD_161647 | JGI IMG/M metagenome (GOLD analysis project Ga0224723, IMG submission 161647) | Freshwater sediment microbial communities from Lake Towuti, South Sulawesi, Indonesia - Balambano_FR2_MetaG | ecosystem: Environmental > Aquatic > Freshwater > Lake > Sediment | place...
CCCTAGCCCCTAGCACCTCTTCCTCCATCCCCGCTCACCAACTCCTCTAAACTAGATGGATAGATGATGCATTAACAAGTTCTCTTAATAAGTATGGTTCAGGCACCTTTGCCCGACAACGAAGCTGCCAGAGTCAAAGCGCTGCGTCAATTAAGCATTTTAGGGACAGCACCTGAAGCTGCTTTTGATGACTTGACTCGTCTGGCAGCTTACATTTGTCAGGTTCCGATTGCGCTGGTGAGCCTGGTTGATGGCGATCGCCTCTGGTTTAAGTCAAAAGTTGGGCTAGACGTTTCAGAAATTAGAGACGGGACGTTCTGTACCCAGGTGATTCTCCAGGCTGACCTGCTGGTCGTTAGCGACGTGCAGCAAGATGAACGATTTGCCAATAGTCCTCTGGTTCAGGCTGATCCGGCAATACGTTTTTATGCAGGCGCACCTTTGATTACTACCGAAGGATATGGGTTAGGCACTTTGTGCGTGTTGGATTATGTGCCACGCCAGCTCAATTCCGCACAATTGGAGGCGTTACAGGCTTTAGCAAGACAGGTGATGGCTCAGTTAGAATTGCGCCGCAGCCTGGCTGAACTGACTGAAACTCGAAACCGCAGCAGCAACATTTTGGAGAGCATTACGGATGCATTTTTGGCGCTAGAAACGACACTGCTTCAGCAAGCCATTCTCGATGGCGCAAACTACACCATTATCTCGACGGACATCGATGGCATCATTCGCACTTTTAATCGAGCCGCAGAGCAAATGTTGGGTTACAGCGCCGATGAAGTAGTCGGAAAAACTACGCCTTTGCTGCTCCACGACCTGCAAGAAGTTGAGCAGCGAGCCAGGGAACTGAGCGAAGAACTGGAAGTGGCGATCGCCCCTGGATTTGAATGCTTTGTTGCCAAAATTCGAGCGGGTGGAGTCGAGGAGCGAGAGTGGACTTACCTTCGCAAAGATGGCTCCCGCTTTCCAATCTTGCTTTCGGCAACGGGGCTGCGCGATTCAGACGGAAACTTGACTGGCTTTTTGGGCATCGGCAGTGACATCAGCGATCGCAAACAGGCAGAAGAAATGCTCAAGCTCCAAAGTTTGCGATCGCAGCTTCTAGCCGAAATGAGCCTGAAGATTCGCCAGTCGCTCCAGCTTGATGAAATTCTGCAAACCGCCGTCACCGAAGTCCAAAAAATCTTTCAGTCTGATCGAGTGCTGATCCTTCGGCTTGATACAGAAGGCAGAGGACGGGTTGTCCAAGAAGCTGTCGCGCCGGGGTGGTCATCTACCCTGGATCTAAAAGTTCAGGATGATTGTTTTGGGTCAGATTATCTCAAAAAATATCGTCAGGGACGCACCTACACCGTTAACGACGTTGACACAGCAGGGCTGGAACCGTGCCTGGTGAATTTTTTAAAATACCTTGATGTGAAATCGAAGCTGGTGATGCCGATTTTGCTCAAAGACCAGTTTTGGGGACTGCTGATCGTCCACCAGTGCGATCGCCCGCGTCAGTGGACCTCCCTGGAAATTGACCTGATGAAGCAACTGGCAAACCAGGTTGGCATCGCCCTAGCCCAGGCGCAAATGCTTGAACAAGCCACTCTCCAGAGCCAGGAAATGGCCCGCTCTAACGCCGACCTGGAGCAGTTTGCCTACGTTGCTTCCCATGATTTGCAAGAGCCACTACGAATGGTCGCTAGCTACCTGCAACTGCTAGAGCGGCGCTATCGGGGGCAGCTTGATGACACGGCAGATGAATTTATCGCCTACGCCGTAGATGGGGCAACGCGGATGCAAACGTTAATTAATGATCTGCTTGACTATTCTCGCGTCGATAGTCGTGGTAAATCCCTTGTGTTAATCTCCTGCTCTGCTGTTTTAGCTCGGGCGATCGCCAACCTCCAGCCTGCCATTGAAGCCGCTAACGCCACCCTCACCTGTGCCGCCCTGCCTGAAATCATGGCCGATGCTACCCAGCTCACCCAACTGTTTCAAAATCTGATCAGCAACGCGCTCAAGTTTCACAGCGACCAGCCACTTCACATTCACGTCAGCGCTCAGCACCGAGCGGATGCGTGGCTATTCTCGGTTCAAGACAACGGAATCGGGATAGACTCAGAATATGCTGATCGGATTTTCTTAATCTTTCAACGGTTACACAGTCGGGGTGAATATCCTGGCACAGGTATTGGGCTAGCAATTTGCAAAAAGATCGTGGAGCGTCACGGTGGAAATATCTGGGTTGAATCGCAGCCTGGACAAGGCTCAACCTTCTACTTCACTATTCCAGACAGGGGAGGGAATTCAGCATGAGCCATGCGAAACCAGGCAGACCCATCGAGATTTTGCTGGTGGAAGACAATCCGGGTGACGTTCGCCTCACCCGCGAAGTGCTGCGAGATGGCAAAGTTCACAATCATCTCAACGTGGTTCAAGATGGCAGCGAGGCGCTAGCATTTCTTTACCGCCAGGGCCATTACGCCACGGCCCCGCGGCCTGACCTGATTTTGCTGGATCTGAATCTGCCCAAAAAAGATGGGCGAGAGGTTCTAGTTACGATCAAAGGCGATAACAATTTAAGGCGCATTCCGGTAGTGATCTTGACGACTTCTCAGGCAGAAGAAGACATCCTCAGAGCCTACAATCTGCACGGCAACTGCTACATCACAAAGCCCGTTGACCTGGATCAGTTCATCCGGATTGTGAAATCGATTGAAGAATTTTGGTTAACCATTGTGAAACTGCCGATGGAGTAGGAGCAGATGGTTGATCAGTGGCTCAAAGTCCTGTTAATTGAAGATAACTCTGGCGATGCGCGTTTGCTGCAAGAAAGTCTGGCAAACATCTCGGCTCCAGTCACCCTGGTACACGTCGAGATGTTGGGTGAGGGGGTGCAGCAAATGCAGCAAGAGAACTTTGATGTGGTGCTGCTCGATCTCTCGCTGCCCGACAGCCAGGGCTTAGACACGCTGCTTCAGGCTCAAGCGCGTGGCGCAACGGCTCCGATTATTGTGCTAACGGGGCTGGACGATGCAGAGCTAGCGGTGCGGGCCTTACAGGATGGCGCTCAAGATTATTTGGTTAAAGGTCAGGTGACGGGCGATCTGCTGCTACGCTCCATGCGCTATGCCGTCGAACGCAAGCGGACGGCGATCGCCCTCCAAACTGCCGCTACTGAGAACCTGTTGCAGGCTCAGGCGATCGCCTCTGCTTCTGACGGCATCCTCATCTGCAACCCCAACCAGCCCGACTACCCGATCCTTTACACCAACCCTGCCTTTTCTCGGATCACGGGCTACCAGGCAGAAGAGGTATTGGGGCACAACTGTCGCTTCCTGCAAGGGCCAGACACAGACCCAGAAACCGTTGCCCAAATTCGAGCAGGGATTGCCGCCCAGCAAGAAGTCAAGGTGACACTGCTCAACTATCGCAAAGACGGACAGCCCTTCTGGAACGAGCTAAAAATCTCGCCTGTCTTTTCCGCGCAGGGCGAACTGCTTTACTTTGTCGGCATTCAGACCGACGTAACTGAGCGCAAACGCGCCGAGCAAAAAATCCAGGAACAGGCCGCCCTGATCAACATCGCCACCGATGCAATTTTGGTCAAAGACCTGAACACTCGCATTCTATTTTGGAATCACGGCGCAGAACGGCTTTATGGCTGGACAGCCGCCGAAGCGTTAGGCAAACTCGCCAGTCAACTGCTGTATCCCAACCCCTCACCCCAGTATTTGGAAGCGCAGACAAACCTGATCGCGACGGGCAAATGGCAGGGTGAACTGCGGCAGATCACTAAAGATCACCGTCAGGTCATTGTCGAAAGTCGCTGGACGCTGGTACGAAACGAATATGGTGTACCGAAGTCAATTTTGATTGTCGGCACCGATGTAACCGAGAAAAAGAGTCTGGAAGCCCAGTTTCTACGGGCACAGCGAATGGAAAGCATTGGCACGCTGGCAGGCGGCATTGCTCACGACCTGAACAATATGCTGGCCCCGATTTTAATGGCCGTGCAGTTGCTTGAAACCAGAGTTCCAGAAGACGATGAGCAGGCCAAGCAGTGGCTTGAAACACTGGAAACTAGCGCCCGACGTGGAGCCGATTTGGTCAGGCAGGTTCTCTCCTTTGCCAGAGGCATCGAGGGAGAACGCACGATGCTGCAAATTGGTCATCTGGTCAAAGAAATTGAGAAAATTGCCAAAGAAACTTTTCCAAAATCGGTTGAAATTTGGACGGATATTCCAACCTGGGACTTGTGGGTAGTATCAGGAGACGCAACGCATCTGCACCAAGTCTTGATGAATCTCTGTGTAAATGCCCGTGATGCCATGCCTGAAGGCGGTACGCTCAGCATCGTGGTTGAAAATTTAGTGATAGACGAAAACTATGCCCGCATGAACATTCACGCTCATGTTGGACCCTACGTGGCAGTTACCGTTACTGACACAGGTATAGGCATTCCGCCGGACATCTTAGACCGAATTTTTGAACCCTTTTTTACGACTAAGGAAGTGGGCAAAGGAACCGGGCTGGGGCTGTCTACGGTAATTGGCATCGTCAAAGATCATGGTGGCTTTGTCAATGTCTACAGTGAAGTGGGAAAGGGCACACAGTTTAAGGTCTACTTGCCAGCCATTGAAACAACCGTAACCCGCACGACTGAGGAAGATAGGCGACAGTTGCCAGAAGGCCAGGGCGAGTGGGTGCTGGTGGTTGATGATGAAGCCGCGATTTGTGAGATCACCAAAGCGTCTCTGGAAACCTATCACTATGAAGTGATGACCGCAAATGATGGAATTGAGGCGATCGCCCTCTATGCCCAACACCGAGACAAGATTCGAGTGGTGCTAGTAGATATGATGATGCCTTCAATGGACGGTTTTACAACTATCCGCACGCTACACAAAATCGACCCCGAAGTGAGTATCATCGCGGTTAGCGGACTGACCTCCAACCAACAGTCTGCTCTGCTTTCTGGGGTTGGAGTCAAAGCATTTTTATCCAAACCCTACACCGCTGAGAAACTGTTAAGAACTTTACGTGGTGTTCTCGACTAGGAGAACTCCAAATTGAATACCAATCTTTTGAAAAGCAACGGTTTTACTCATGAAAAGCATTCTACCGCTGTCTGTTTTCGCCTCCGGAATGATTCTGCTCAGTTTAGGAAGCTGTTCTCAGCAGCAAGCAGGCGATCGCCCCCTGCCAAATCCCAGCGCCTCCATTCAAGCAAATTCTGAGTCTTCAGACTCAGCGATTCCGGTGTCTCCGGCGGCAGTATCCGAAGTTTCAACCAGCCAACCGGACATTCAGCCAGCCGACCAGCCCAATACTCAACCTGATACTCAATCCGGCCGTGATGCTGCGGCGACCCCCGAAGCAGCCATCCCTGAAGCCGTTGAAACTATCACCGCTACTCTTTACACCGCTGATAATGAGTGTGAAACCTTTGTCTCAGAAGAAATTCAGGTGCCCGCCGACCAGCCCGTTACAGCAGCCGTTAGCAAGGTTTTGCAGGCACAAAACAATAGCGATTTTGACCTGTCTGGCTTTCGGGTCAGTGTTGAAAAAGGCGTGGCAACGGTTGATCTGCGCCTGGTGCCCGGTTCCCCCCGCCGCATTACGTCCCTCTCGACCTGCGAACAGTTTGCCTTGTTTGGCGGACTGCGAGAAACTTTAACCCGCAATACTCAATGGCAAATTCAATCGGTGCGGTTCTTGGAAAGAGGCGTGGCGATCGCCCGTTAGTCTAATTCAAAAGGTAAAGTCATTCTTTAGACAGACCCCATTTCACTTGAGAAATGTCAAAAACATCCAACTCCAGGTAGTGTGTACTCCGCTACTAAAACCCTTAAAGTGAATCCATCTCAAGTTGAGCAATTCCCGCAAAAGTGTCTTGGGTAGCGAGATTTGAGACGACTTAAAGCTTAAGTACTACATTTGTTTGGAGAATTGACTCATGACGAATCAAGATTCTAATCGGGCTGGCGATCGCTCTGTTGACGTAGACAACTACGACAGAGGCATTACCCCTGCTGAAACTGCTGCCCGCAAAGAGCGTGAAGGCGCAGCCTACAAGCAGCCCATCCGCGACCCGGAGGCGGTTAAGGAAGGAGATATTGACACGACAGGAGGCTACACGGTCGATAAGGAAGGTTTAGCCAACAACTATGCGATCGAGCCTGAAATGTATATCAACGAACCCGGCGACCTGCGCCAGGAAGAAGAGGCAGACGCAGCGGAGCGGGCCGAAGAGATTCAGGAAGTGAATGAAACCAGTGAAACTGGCAAGTTAACAATGGAGAAAGACACTCGCGGCAAAGGACCTGGTGTGGTTTAAGCCATAGACCACAGGCGTAGGGGGCGAACGGCCGTTCGCCCCAAGAAGAATCTGTGCTTTGCTTATTCCTTACGCAAATGGGATGTACTCAAGCGATCGCCCCCTTCATAAGGAGCTTACACCGTGTTTCAGACGAATAAACCACAGGTAGGGGCGAACGTCTGTTCGCCCGTGCAGCGATTTGTAGTTTATGCAAGTGAAAACACTGTAAGCCCCTTGCTCTACAGGTAGGTGTATAAGTCTAGGAGCAATGCGGAATCATTCAGGAGCAATGCGGAACCACTCAGCAGCAGTGCGGAGCCATCCAGGAGCAGGGCGGAATCACTCAGGAGCAACGCGGAATCATCCAGGAGCAGGGCGGAACCACTCAGCAGCAGTGCGGAGCCATCCAGGAGCAGGGCGGAATCACTCAGGAGCAGGGCGGAATCATCCAGGAGCAGGGCGGAATCATTCAGGAGCAGGGTAGCACCGTTTATCTCGTCGTTATAGCTGTAGTCAGCTAGGTTAGGACAGGGACATTTTGGTGGCGCGGCGGAGCCGCGCCACCAAAATGTCCGAATCGATATGGCTACCGCTATAATTCACGACCCTCACACATCTACGTAAGAATTTCGGAGTTATTAAATCCACGATCCTTAGTACTCATAAGGATTCTCAGGCTCCTCAATTTCCTCTAGCTGGCTTGCCTGAATCGTCAGTTGACGCTGACCGTCAAGGGTTTCGGTAATCATCGAACCTTTGACGCGCAGCCAGGTGTCAGGCGGATAGGTAGAGCGGCTTCCCTCGAGCTTCACGGGTAGCCCAACGGGATAAGTATCAGCCGCACAGCAGGTAATCACGAATCGGGAGATCACCAGATAGTTGTCAGGCAGTTCGGGCGGGTGAATGACAAAGCCTTCAACATTCGCCTGTTGCCCAGTGTAGACATCGGGTTCAGGATACACGTCCACGGTGCGAATCCAGTCAATCAGCGATCGCTCCTCTGGGCTGGTGGTCGAGCGAAACGACTGAGGCTGCGATCGCGTCATGGCTAGCGTGTCAGTCACTCCCCGATTGAGCGCCACCTCACTCGCAAATGGCTGCGGCGTAAACTGTAGCCCAAATACCGCTACCGCCAGCAGCAGCGCACTGCTCCACCCTGGCGGAAACAGCGAAAAATGCTGCATTGTAGGCAGGCTTCTAACATAAGTGCGGGCACTGCGTCGGGTGACAATCTGGAGAAGCTGCACAGCTTTGAGCAAACTCAGCGCCAGCAGCACAAACCCAGCGACGTTTGCCAGCCACATATAGTCTGGGTGCAGCAGCACGTTGATCTTGCCTGTCAGCCAATATTTCAGCAGCAAAACGCCCCAAGTGGCGATCGCCAAAATATCTAGAACCAGCATCCAAAAAGATCTACCCAGCCATCGAGAGCGGGGTGGGGCGATTGGTTTAGGTCTAACGGTCATGGGTTTCTCTCTTCAAATGCTAGCTGGTGGGTGGTAGGCGGTAGGTGGGGAATTCGTTTTGCCCCTACCTACCTTTCGTCCTTAAATTCCTAGCTGACATACAGATTGACGATCAGCGTCAGCAAAAACGTTAACTGTGCTGCTAATGCAAACAGATAAACGATTGCTCTTGTGCGAAAGACCGATAGCAGTAGTCCAATGTTTTTTACATCAACCATTGGGCCAAATACTAGAAACGCCAGCAGCGAACCACTGGTAAAGGTGGAGGCAAAGGATAGAGCAAAAAAGGAATCAACTGTTGAGCAAATTGACACAATCCACGCTAACAGCATCATTGCCAGAATCGACGTAATTGGCCCTTGCCCTAAGCTGAGAATCACCTCGCGGGGAATGGCTACTTGAACAGTGGCGGCGATCGCACTTCCTAAGATCAGCACGCCGCCTAGTTCGCGCAATTCCTGCACTATGTTGTCTAGCATCATCTGGAGGCGATCGCCCAGCGGCTTCGTTGTAATCGAGCTAGCCGCAAAAGCCGCCTGCGCTCCGACTGCTTCCATTCGCATCGGTTGCCCTGAGGAGTTGAGCAGGAATGTGCCGGACTGCAATAGTTCTGAGGCAGGTTCTGTAGATTGGACAGGTTTACGACGCGATCGCCGCCCCGGACTTCCTTGCGGTGCAGACATCGACTGCGCTACCGTTGGCTGCAACAGCGGTCGCAAATCTGCCTGAGCGCTAAACACCCAGCCGACAATCGTGGCAATCAGCAGCGAAAACCCAATTCGCAGAAACACGATTTCTGGCTGATCGCGAAACGCCGTCCAGGTTGCCCAAAATACGATCGGGTTTACCGTTGGCGCTGCTAGCAGAAAGCCGATCGCCACCGAAGCAGGCGCACCTTGCACGATTAACCGACGGGCTACGGGAACATTGCCGCACTCGCACACCGGAAACAAAAAACCCACCAGGCTACCCGCCAGTGCCCCCAGCAGCGGATTCTTGGGCATCACCGCCACCAGCTTGCGCTCATCTACAAACAGCAGCAGCGCACTGGAAAACACCACGCCAATTAGCAAAAATGGGATTGCCTCCACCAGCAGGCTAAAAAACAGGGTCAGGGCATTATTCAACTGGGTCATTCAGTCCGCTCACTCCTCGCAGTGTCTTCAGCCATCAGTGATCCCCGTTGAGGGTACAGACAGCCATTGTACCGGATCAGTATAGACACCTTCGCCCTTTATCTCTCAGAGTCAGGATAACCTGAACAAAATCTGCTCAATCATGATCCATAACTGCTATGAGAATCGCCTTTATTGTCAACCGCTTTCCCCTACTCTCGGAAACTTTTATCCTGAATCAAATCGTTGGCTGCATCGATCGCGGTCATGAAGTGGACGTTTATGGCATTAAACCTGCTGACTTATTCAAGCTGCATCCCGATGTCGTCCAATACAACCTCCTGGAGCGCACCTATTACCGCTCCCGCGTTCCTGAAAATCGGATCAAAGAAATTGCCAAAGGGATAAAACTGTTGCTGGCTGATGGGTTTAAGCATCCGGCTGTAGCTTGGCGATCGCTCAATCCTGCTCAATATTGCGAACCCCCTGAACTGCTGTCGCTGCTCTATGCTGCTATGCCGTCACTCGGTAAAGCCCCCTACGACATCGTTCACTGTCAGTTTGGCAACCTGGGCTTGCTGGGAATGGCACTGCGAGACATCGGAGCAATTCAAGGAAAGCTGATTACGACCTTTCGCGGTAACGACATTAGTGAGTATGTCAGACAGCACGGCGAACACGTTTACGATCGGCTCTTTCAAACGGGTGACTTTTTTCTGACGAATTGTGACTTCTTTAGAAACCGTTTGCTCAAACTCGGCTGCCATCCCGATCGCGTCCTAGTACATCGGTCGGGGATAGATTGCGATCGCTTCTTCTTCCAGCCGCGCCGCCTTGCCCCTGGTGAGCAGGTTCGTATTGTCACGACTGGACGACTGGTAGAAAAAAAGGGAATTGAATATGTGGTGAGGGCGATCGCCAAATTGAGCAAAACTTATCCCAACATCAAATATGACGTAATTGGCGATGGGCCATTGCGTGAGAGCCTGGAGCAACTGATTCAAGCGCTTAACGTCAGCCCGTTCGTGGAACTGTTGGGCTGGAAACAAGAACGAGAGCTAATTGAAATCCTCGATCGCTCTCACATTATGGTTGCCCCCAGCATCAGCAGCCGGAACGGAGATCAGGATGCGCCCGTCAACGTGCTTAAAGAAGCGATGGCGATGGGCTTACCCGTCATTGGCACTCAGCACGGCGGCATTCCTGAACTGGTCGAAGACGGCAAATCTGGCTTCCTGGTTGCCGAACGCGATGTCGAGGCTCTGAGCGATCGCCTGGAATTCCTGGTGACACACCCAGACCGCTGGATAGAGATGGGAAAGGCTGGACGCGCCTATGTTGAAGCCCACTACAACAAAGAAACGCTAAACGATCGCTTGGTTGAAATCTACCAGAGCGTGAAATCTACCAACCCATAAGCAAAAACGAAGTAACTAGGTCTGCGACTTCTTATAGAGGTCGCAGACCTAACCCACATCAACCAAACTTTGCCTTCCGCCTTCCGTCTTCCGCCTTCCGTCTTCCGTCTTCCGTCTTCCGTCTTCCGCCTTCCATCACCCCTCTACTGCCTTCAGTGAGAACTATGCCTGAAACCCTACTCTACCCCGTCAGTCGATTTGACAAGATCGCCCCCATGCAGCTACATCTGGCAATGTGCTTCAGTTTAGATACTCATGAAGCCTCAGAAACTCGCATGACTCAAATAACGCTGCCCAAAGTTTCAGTCATCGTGCCGATTTACAATGGCGAACAGGACGTGCCCGATTTGGTCAAATGCCTTCAGGCACAAACTTATCCCGCCGATCGCGTTGAATATTTGCTGGTGGATAACGCCAGTAGCGATCGCACTGCCGAGATCATCAAAGCCGCCGAAAGTGAGTCCCAGACACGCGGCATCACCTTACGCTATCTCAGTGAAACCGATATTCAAAGCTCCTATGCTGCCCGCAATAGAGGCATAAGAGCTTCTACTGGAGACATTTTGGCCTTCACCGATGCCGACTGTCGCCCTCAACCCAACTGGTTGGAGTCACTAGTCAACGTTTTTGAAGACGAGAAAGTAGGATTAGTCGTGGGGGCGATCGAAGCCCTGCCGGGTCAGTCACTCTTGGAACAGTACGCCGCCCGCAAAAAAATCTTGTCTCATGAAACCGCTCTGGTACATCCCTTTTGCCCTTTTGGAAAAACCGCAAACCTGGCTACCCGTCGTTTAGTATTAACCGAAGTCGGGCTATTTCGCTCGCACTTGACGACAGGCGGCGATGCAGATTTTTGCTGGCGGGTGCAGCGTCAGAGCAACTGGAAATTTAAGTTTACCGAAAAGGCGATTGTCCAGCACCGCCATCGCACGACCCTTCCTGACCTGATCAGCCAGTTTCGTCGCTATGGTCGCTCTAACCGCTACTTACACGAACTGCATGGTATCGACCTGATGAAAGAACTTAAGTTTTATCAATATGGCTACCGACTCAGCCGTTGGCTAGTCAAGGAACTTCCCTGGGCAAGCATCAAAGCACTCTTGGGTAAAGCGGCCCCGGTTGATTTGGTGATTCCACCCATTTATTTGATGACCGTTCGCGCTCAAATTGAAGGACAACGAGAAGCAAAACTACCAGAAAAAGCTTTGCAGATTGAGTACCTGTGAGATCTTTCTGTTTGAAAGCATAGCCGATACCTATTCAATTTGAGCTTACACAGAATAAACCGCTTGAAACTGCATTGGAGAAGGGCTATGAATAAGGCGCTAATTGCAGAAAATCTAGCGTAGTCGATCCGGATCTTCCCCTAATTCTCGCAGCCGTGCGGCAAGTCGTTCTCTCTGTAGACGTTCTTGCTCTGCTCGTTGGTGTTCCTGCTCTGCTCGTTGGTGTTCCTGCTCTGCTCGTTGGTGTTCTTGCTCTGCTCGTTGGCGTTCTTGCTCTGCCTGCTGATCTGGAGTTGGGTAAGCGTTGTTCTGTGCATCGTACCAGGACAAAATCTCCTGCTCAACTCCACCCAATCGCTGCTGACATCGCCCAATTCCCAGTCCTACCTCTGGCATCCAGTAGGGTTCACCCA
>Ga0224723_1001919_pt1 | contig 11945 bp, 12 predicted proteins | sample Balambano_FR2_Me_FD_161647 | JGI IMG/M metagenome (GOLD analysis project Ga0224723, IMG submission 161647) | Freshwater sediment microbial communities from Lake Towuti, South Sulawesi, Indonesia - Balambano_FR2_MetaG | ecosystem: Environmental > Aquatic > Freshwater > Lake > Sediment | place...
CTCCTGGCTTCAGAATGGGTGTATGCAGACAAATAACTTCGCTCAACAGCGACAACCAATCGTCGTAGCTCATATCGACTTCATATTGTTTGCCAACATGATAAGGCGGCGACCACACGCTGCACGCGATGGATTCAGGTGCAATCTGACGAAGCACTTGTCTATTGTCCCCATGAACAATAGTATTTGGTTGAATATAGTTGCTAGTCATTCCACCGTCCTCTGACAGATTGATCCTGTGGTTCATATTCAATGTGTTGCACTCGCCAACTCGATTTTTTCTTTAACTCGGAAAAGGCAAGCCTGACCCGAAAATCTTCGCCAAGTGATGGCGCATTACGTCCAGCTAACCATGCAGTTCGGCTCTCTTTTTCAGCTTTAGAGTTAACAAACAGGGCCTGCCTGATGATTTCTTCGGGAAGAATGATATAGCGAGCGCGTTTATAATCGACATTGCCGTAAACTCGCTGCTGGATGTTGTAGCCGGAAAGCCGATCCAGCAGTTCGCGCGTGATGTCTTCTGCCACATCCTTGACCTCGTCCGGAGACTGGTAAAAGATCGTATAGGCTTCAAAGCCAAAATCTATTATCGCCTGAAAAATCCATCGTAAAGTGAGCTTTTCAACCGTTTCGATCTGCTCGTCCGTAAGTTCTGTCACATTTTCTATCATGATGAAATGATCCCTTTTTACAGAAAACGGGCTTTAGCCCGCGAAAGCCACACCGCTTGAGCGGCAGTGTGAGACCAAAAGGGTGTCTTGAAGCGATTTTGACCGGAGCCTGCGGCGCGTGGGGCAGGCGCGTCATGACGCAGCGATAAGCGCCTGGACACCACTGCGCGTCCGCTCTATACTCGCATTATAGGGTCGGGCGCCAAGCGTGAGCCAGGCGCATCGCCGCCACGTTGGCCGGATGCGGCTCTTTAACAACTTTGAATCTGATGGCTGTGTATGGCCTTTTGCTTCGATGAGCCAACTCATGAGGAATTTCTTGCCAGGCTGAAGCAGGTGCTGGCTGGAGATTACCGCCCGGCGCATGAATTTTTGGATGAGTTCGACACTCCATGAGCGACACGACAAAACCTGTCCCAACACTCGAAACCTTGCGCGCCCACCGCGATGAAATCATGGCACTGGCGGAACGTTACGGCGCGTATAATCTGCGCGTCTTTGGCAGTGTGGCACGAGGGGAAGCTACGTCAGAGAGTGACGTCGATTTGTTGGCTAACTTTAGCGAACATTCCTTATTGGACCGGATTGCTCTCATGCGTGAATTGAGTAACCTGCTGAATGTACGTGTGGAAGTTATCCAGGAGAAGGTGCTGAAACCACACGTAAAACCGCAGGCACTGAAGGATGCTACCCCTCTATGAAGGCTGCACGGCAGTATCTGCAAGATATTCTCAAAGCCGTTCAACGTGTTGAAACTTATACTGCCGAATGGCAAAGAGGCGTTTTTGACCAACCCAATGATGCAGGATGCGGTGACGCGCAACTTTGAAATCATCGGCGAAATCGTCAAACGTGTTCCCAAAGAAATGTTAGCACAACAGCCTCATGTCCCGTGGCAGGACATTGCCGGCTTCCGGGATATATTAATTCACGATTATGATGAGATTGATTTGGATGAGGTGTGGCTGACCGTAGCGCGTGATTTGCCCGCCCTGCACCAGGCACTGGATGCCTTGCTCACCACATTGCCCGACCAAAGCGACCACACCCGATGAGCGACACTATCTCACCCGGCTACAAACAGATTCAGGTTGGTGAGATTCTTTTAGTTAGGCTTTGCACATGAGTCGGTGAAAAGGGTGGGGCAGGGTTAAGCTGTTTCAGGCCTCTGTCATGCTCCCTTCAGGATAAAAATAAGCGCAAGCGCGCGGCAGAAGCTACAGGCATTTATCCATAGTAGCGCATCACATCAGCACCAGGTTGTTGCGGTGGACGACGTGATCGCCATAGCTGTAGCCGAGGATTTCCGCGATCTGGGCCGAGCGCACGCCGATCAGCCGGCGCAGTTCGTCGCCGCTGTAATTGGTCAGCCCGTGCGCGATCTCTGTGCCGTCGCCGTCGCGGATCGCAATGGTCGCGCCGCGCTCGAACACCCCCTCGACCGCGCTCATCCCCACCGGCAGCAGACTCGCGCCGCCGCCGCGCAGCGCCCTGGCCGCCCCGTGATCAACGTACACACTCCCGCGCACCTTGTCGGTCAGCAGCCAGCGTTTGCGGCTTTCCAGATGACTCAGGGCCGGGTCAAAGCGTGTGCCGACCGCCTCGCCAGCAGCGATCCGCGCCAGCCCATCCGGCTCGCGGCCATCGGCGATCACGGTTGTCACCCCGGCGCGGGAGGCGGTGTGCGCCGCCTCGATCTTGGTGATCATGCCGCCCGTGCCCAGGGTCGATCCGCGCCCGCCCGCCAGCGCATAGGTCGTCTCGTCGATTTTTTCCACGCGGGCGATCAACTGCGCAGAAGGGTCGCGGCGCGGATCGGCGGTATACAGGCCAGCAATGTCCGTAAGCAGGATCAGCAGGTCGGCCTCAATCGCGCTGGCGACCATCGCGGAAAGATTATCGTTATCGCCGACGCGGATTTCTTCGGTAGCGACCGTATCGTTCTCATTGATCACCGGGACAATGCGGCGTTCCAGCAGCGTCAGCAGCGTGTCGCGCGCGTTCAGGTAGCGTGTGCGGTGGCTGAGATCATCGCGCGTCAGCAGCACCTGGGCCACCACGATCGCAAAAATATCGAACAGGTCGCCGTAAATCTGCATCAGCCGCCCCTGGCCGACCGCGCTCAACATCTGTTTGGCGGGCAGGGCGCGCCCCAGATCAGGAAAGCCGAGCCGTTCCCGCCCGGCGGCCTGCGCGCCGGAAGACACGACGATCATCTCGTGCCCGGCCTGATGCAGCCGCGCGATCTGCTGGACGATCTCCAGCATTCGCTGGCGGTTGAGGTGCGGCGTCCCGGCGGTGAGGGTGCTGGTTCCGAGTTTGACGACGATGCGCTGGGGTTCCGTGGTCATGGCGGCGTGATGTCCTGGCGAATGACGACTTCGCCGCGCATTGTACCGCAGGGCGTAAGAAGTGCTGAGCGGGGTATAATCGACACCGATGAAATCAACCAAAATTGCAGGAAGACATCCATGCTGGCGATCGACCGCGCGAGGGAAGCCCTTGAGGGATTATCGGTGGGCGATGCGTTGGGAGACGGGTTTTTTCGACGCACGCTGTACGACCAGATCGAGCGTTTTGCCCAGGAAAAGCGGATGCCGCCCGGCTTTCGGGAATACACAGACGACACCAACATGGCGCTGTCCGTCTTCTCGATCCTGCGCCAGTTCGGGACGATCGATCAGGATCGGCTGGCGCGCAGTTTCGCCCAGCATTTTGATCCGGCACGCGGCTACGGTTTGGGCATGTACCGGATGCTGCCACAGGTCGCGCGGGGACTACCCTGGCGTCAGCTTGCCACCCTGCTGTTTAACGGCGAGGGATCATTCGGCAATGGCTCCGCGATGCGGATCGCGCCGCTGGGGGCTTATTTCGCCGATGATCTGGCGCAGGTCGTAGAGCAGGCGCGTCTTTCGGCGGAAGTAACCCATGCGCACCCGGAAGGGATCGCAGGCGCGATCGCGGCGGCCGTCGCGGCGGCGATTGCATGTCAACTGCGCGGTCAGCCTGTGCCCTCGCGCGCCGAGTTTATCGATCTCGTGCTGCCGCATGTGCCGGACTCAGAGGTTGGTCGGCGGCTGGTCTGGGCGCGCGATCAGCCAGTGGAAGTCCCTGTTATTCAGGTGGCGCTGACGGTCGGCAACGGCAGCAACATTAGCTGCCAGGACACGATCCCCTACTGCCTGTGGTGCGCGGGCGAACATCTTGCCAGCTACGAAGACGCTTTCTGGCTCACCGTCAGCGGGCGCGGTGACATCGACACCAACTGCGCGATCGTGGGCGGGATTGTCGCCGGTTACACAGGCATAGATGGCATCCCGCAGCCGTGGCGTCGCTGGCGTGAACCGCTGCCCGACTGGGCCTTTAACGAGATTTCGGATTAGCAGGCAGATTACGGTGTCGTGCTTTGACCGCGATGGCCGCCAGGGCGGCAGCGCTGCGCCACCCGATCCCTAAGAATGTAAGACGAGCCGGCGTCAGTCCAGCGCTTCTTCCAGCATCGCTTCCGCCACCGCATGGTCGGCGGCAGGACTGACCGGAAAGCGCACCACCACCTCTTCGATGTATTTGCGCGCGTAATGGATCAGATCGCGTAGCCCGCCTTCGTCCAGCAGCGCCACCATCGCGCTGACCTGCATCAGCATATCGGCCTGCACCGTGGCATAACGCGCCGCCCCCTCGCCGGTCAGCAGCACGGTGATCGACCGGCGATCGGCCTGGCTGCGTTCGCGGCGAACCAGCGGCATCGGCATCGATTCCAGCCGTTTGACCAGGCCGGTCATGGTGGCGTTGGTGAGGTGATGGTCGCGCGCGATCTCGCCAATTGGGCATGATCCGCCGCGTTCGGTCAGGGTTTTGAGGACGTAAAACTGCGGCGGCGTCAGGTCGTGGGCAGACATCAGGGCGGCCAGCCGTTTTTCCACATCGGCCACAATCTGAAAGATCAGTCCCCATAACTCCTGTAGATCGGCGGCCAGGGTGTCGCTGAAATCGATCACTCACAGTCTCCTGATAGGTGTGTGGCGTTCTTCCTCGTCGATGCGCCAAGTCTACACGGTTAACGGCCCTGGGACTAACGTCAGCTTGTCAGCCGACTGCGCATCAGGCCCGCGCCGGGCCGGGAAAGCAGACGACCACCCGTGAAGGTGGCCGTCTTACAACAAGGAGGAGAGAACACGCAGAGGTGGATATCGTCGATGTTTGAGATCAGAGTGTGTGTTCAGGCATAAACCATCAGGCTTTCGATCGCCTGCGTGATTTCACCCATCTTCGGCCAGACATGATCGTCATTGACCAGCCACTTGGCCCGCAGCACATGATCGTTGTCGATCAGCAGCAGACCGGCGCTGCGACCCATGCCGTAAGCCCGGCGTACCGCGCCGTCGGTATCCGCCAGCAGCGGGAACATGACCGGCGTGGAACTGCTCATCTGAAAGCCGTAAAGCGAACCCGCGTCGTTGCAGGCCATCAGCGCGACCGGCGTGCCCATCAGCGCAAACTTGCTGATGTGACGCCGCAGCCACACGATCCGCCGCACGCTGGTCGGCTGCCACACATCGGTGATCATCGCCAGCACCAGGCCGCTGCCGCCCATCAGATGATCCAGGCTCAGGGGCCGCAGATCGGCATCCGCCAGGCGAAAGTTCGGGAGGACAGTGCCGAGCGCAGGGCCGATTTCGTGGACGGAGGTGGTCAAAGTCATCGCGGTTCCATATCGGCTTTTACTCTGATATTCTGAGTATATATTCTAAATCAACGGAGTGTCAATCGCGTGAGCCTTAAGGTTTGCGGGGCGAGCGCTCTGTTGCAGGAAATTCATAGATCGCGTCAAGGAAACCTCAACTATTCTGCGACGAACAGGTCACGGACTGAGATGGACAGGGCCGGGAACAGCGGGGTTACGATCTGCGCCTGGCTGTTAAACTGAACCGGTTCTTCGGCATCGCGCCGGTACTGCCAGAGCGAGCGTGATCCCTGGTAGATGACCCACGCTTCTTCCGTCCCGCTTTGCAGATAACGGCTGATCTTCGGCAGCACCACGGCGTTGCTCTGACCGGGCGAGACGACCTCCACGGCCAGGTCTGGCGCGCCGGAAAAATCGCCCATCCAGTCAAAATCCGGCGGGATGCGCCCCGCGCGGACAAACGACAGATCAGGGATGTAAGCCCGCTGTACGCCTTGTGTCCGGCTGGCGCTCAGAATGTAGCGCGCGCCATCCATCAAAACCCAGCCTAACTGATGCTGGCTGACGTAAGGCCGCAGGAGATCATAAAGATTCTGAATGATCAGCACATGCAGCCAGGTCATGTCGCGCTCGCTTTCGATGATGCTGCCGTCGTCCACCTCCATCCACGCCTCGTCCGTGTCGAGCCGCCGCAGATCCTCGGCGCTGATCACACTCGTCTCGAGCTGTTCAACCGGTTCCTGAATTTTGTCAGCCATCCCTGCCCGCCTTCATGTCTTCCATGCGTTTCATTATAGCGGTTCTGTGCGTCGCCGATCACATCCTGAACACACCGTAGCGCGTCTCATCGATCGGGCGGTTGAGGCACGCGCTCAGCGCCAGCCCCAGCACGCGCCGGGTGTGGATCGGGTCGAGAATGCCGTCGTCCCACAACCGCGCCGTGGAATAATAGGGTTCGCCCTCGCGTTCATATTTGTCCAGGATCGGCGCTTTGAATTCAGCCTGCTGCTCCGGTGTCAGATCAGGCTGGCCGCCGCGCGCCAGTTGATCGCGCTTGATCGTCAGCAGCACGTTGGCAGCCTGTTCCCCACCCATCACGCTGATGCGGGCATTCGGCCACATCCACAGGAAGCGCGGCCCGTAAGCGCGCCCGCACATGCCATAATTGCCCGCGCCGAAGCTCCCGCCGATGATCACCGTCAGCCTGGGGACTCTGGCATTGGCGACCGCGTGAACCATCTTCGCGCCGTCCTTGGCGATCCCGCGCTGCTCGTATTCCCGGCCAACCATAAAGCCGGTGATGTTCTGCAAAAACAGCAGCGGAATGCTGCGCGCGGTACATAACTCGATGAAGTGCGCGCCCTTCAACGCGCTTTCGCTGAACAGCACGCCGTTGTTGGCGATGATCCCGACCGGGAAGCCCGCGATCCGCGCAAAGCCCGTGACCAGCGTCGTGCCATAACTGGCCTTGAACTCCCGCAGGCGGCTGCCATCCACCAGCCGGGCGATCACCTCGCGCGCGTCGTAGCTTTCGCGGAAGGTGGTGGGGACGATGCCGTACAGCTCTTCCGCCGGGTAAAGCGGCTCCTCCGGCGGCGCGATATCCAGATCGATCCGTTTGCGCCGGTTGAGCGTCTGCGCGATGCCGCGCACGATCGCCAGCGCGTGATCGTCATCCTCGGCGAAGTGATCGGCCACGCCGGATTGATGGGTGTGGACATACGCCCCGCCCAGTTCCTCGGCGGTCACTTCCTCGCCGGTGGCGGCCTTCACCAGGGGCGGCCCACCCAGGAAGATCGTCCCCGTGCCCTTGACGATCACCGTCTCGTCGCTCATGGCTGGCACATAGGCCCCGCCCGCCGTGCATGACCCCATCACGCACGCGATCTGCGGAATTTTCGCCGCGCTCATTACCGCCTGATTATAAAAAATGCGCCCGAAATCGTCGGAGTCTGGAAACACCTCGTCCTGCATCGGCAGAAATGCGCCGCCGCTGTCCACCAGGTAGATGCACGGCAGGTTGTTTTCCAGCGCGATCTGCTGCGCGCGCAGATGCTTCTTGACCGTCAGGGGATAATAACTGCCGCCCTTCACCGTCGCGTCATTGGCGATGATCAGGCATTCCACCCCGCTCACACGCCCGATCCCGGCCACGATCCCGGCAGCGGGGGCCTCTCCATCGTAAAAATCCCAGGCGGCCAGCGGCGCGATCTCCAGGAAGGGCGATCCGGGATCGAGCAACCGGTCGATCCGGTCGCGGACGAACAATTTGTCCTGCTCACGGTGGCGCTGCTGATACTGCGGGCCGCCGCCTTCATAGACCTGCGCCAGCCGCTCATGAAGCTGCGCGGCCAGCGCGCGATTGTGCTGGCTATTGCGCTGAAAGCGTTCGTCGGCGGGGTCAATCTGCGTGTCGAGAATGTCCATGATTGTCCTTATTCATTGGGCGGGGTTAAGTGCCTGCCAGTGGCTGTTCACATGGGCGTTGACCCCGCGATATTGATTTCTGACCGTTCGCACCGGCTCCATACGTATCCCCTCAACAAATACGTCCGATAGATTCTAGCGGAATCAAAAAGGCGAGGCCAATGCCCCGCCCAGTGATATTGAATCGGGTGGGTTTACTCACCCACGATGCTGAATTCGTCGAACAGCGTGATCTCCGAACCCGGACGGCGGGTGTCGTAGAAGTAGCTGCTGACGATGCCCGTGCCGGTGTCGAACACGCTGAACACGGTCAGATCGTTGCTGTTGACGCACGGCAGCGGCGAACCGTCTTCATACGTCTGCGGGGCCATGATGCTGGGCTGGATCGGCTCCAGGCCGTGTGCGTCACCAAACAGGGCGTAATCTGCCGCGTTGTAACGGTCATCGGCCAGCGGGGTGTTGCCGCGCTCGCGGTAGCCTTCCAGATAGCAGCCGTAATTGTTGCCGACGTTGGACGTTTCGATCAGGTTGACGCCAGCCTCGTTCTGCATACGGAACCACAGATGCGAGTGCCCGCCGTGGATCAGGTTGACGCCGGCCTCATCCAGCAGCGGCATCAGATCGCGCACCAGAATATCCTCGTCGATCGGATATTCATAACGCACGCCGACCAGGTTGCCGGCGTCGTCATAATCCAGCACCTGAACCGGATGCGCAAACACCGGGTTGTAATTGTCGCCCACGCCGTGCGGCATCTGGTGCATCACCACCATTTTGTATGGCGCGTTCTGGAATTCTTCGCTCTCCAGCACACCCTGGAGCCATTCATACTGCTGGCTGCCGACGGCCAGGTCTTCAAAGATAAAATCGCCCCAGCCCCACTGATCCGGCTGGTTGAGATGGCGCTGCGCTTCACGATACTTGCCGCGCGTGTTGAGGTCGAGGCTGGGCGAGCGCCAGATGCGGGTCGAATAGAGGCCGATCACGTAGACATCGCCGAACTGCATCGCCCAATACTGTTCACCCGCCGGGCCGTCGTCCGGCAGCGTGAAGATTTCTTCGTAAGTGATAGAATTGAACGAGTTGTCCGCAATCCACTGTTCGCGGATCGCCTCATCGCCGTTGGGGTTCACCAGGTCGGCAATCTCTTCGTAGCGGGCTTCGGCCACGGCGCGCGGGCGCGGATCGTTGTACTGGTAGCCGATCGGCTCGCCGGGGTTATAACGGCCCATGACTTCGTGATTGCCGACCACGGGGAAGAGAGGCGCGTGCTGGATGATCGCGCCGCCGATGTAAGTCGTGGTGGTGAGGGTCGTCACGCCGTTTTCTTCCAGCGTGCGTTCCAGCACATTCGACGCGCGCCCCTGAAGGCTGGGGAAGAACGCGCGCCCGCGATTGTCGTCGAACCATTCCGACGCGCGATCCGGGATGTTGACCAGATCGCCAGCGAGGAACACCGCGTCGATCTCGCCTTCGCCGAACTGCTGCGCCACCATCTGGAGGTTGGTGGGCGTCATCGGCATCGACTGATGATCGCTGGTCAGCAGAATCTGGAGCGGTTCACCCGGCGCGGGCAGCGGGGCCAGGGTATATTCGGCGCTGGTGACTTCCGTGCTGTCGTCGGCAATGCTGGTGACGAAATAAGGCACGCGCTCGCCCTGGGTCAACCCGGTGACGGTCGCCTCGTGCCGCCAGATATCGCGCGGGGTATAGCGGGTATAGACCTGGCCGTTTTCAATCTGTTCGCCGACGCGCGAGCTTTCATCTTCGGCGGTGCGGCTCAGCTTGATCGTCTCCGCCTCGGCGGTCTGATCCAGCGCTTCGCCGTAGGTGACGGTGTGGCCGGAGCCTTCCCATTCTGTAAACCAGACCACGCGCACCGAGTCTTCAGCCGGCAGTTGCAGGAAGGGATCAGTCAGCAGGGTGGGGGCGGGCGGGGCTTCTTCGGTCGCTTCCTGCGCGATGACAGGCAGCGCCACGACGGCGATCAGCAGCGCCATCAGGATCACAAAACGGGCAGAAACTTTATTCAACGTCGCGTCTCCTCTTCAGATGCTTACAGCGGACGGTAGGATGACGCCGGGAGAGGAAATGGAAGGCTGTGATGTTCCCGACGGGCCGAATATACGGACTCCGCCATTAAGAACCGTCACGATTTGTGGGAACATTCAGTTAAGGTTGGTTTCAGTAAGGTTAAGTGGAAGTTGGGGGGTGCGTTAAGCAGATTTTATGCGCTGCTGGTCGCGGCACACGCCACAGCCTGACTCAACCGTCAGCGCTGGCGGTGATCCCGTTCTTGCTGCCGAGCGGATGATTACCCTCCACGCCGCAGCGCTCAGCGAAACCTTTGACGCCTGGTGGCCCACCGCCGTTAGAACCCTGCCCCAGAATTGAAATGCACCCCCGCTAAAGTTAGCTATAGCTAACCTGATCGTTGCTTGCTAAACTGAATATGGACCAATTTATCAAACCACCCAGAACCGATCATGGCGAACGAAACCCTTATCACGCAACTGGATGAACTGCGCGAAGCCTATTCCCAACAGCAGAAAGCAGCGGCGGCACTGCAAACCACCCTGAAGACGATGACGGCTGCGCAGAGCAAGACTCAAAAAGCGCTCACGGATTACGGCGCGCGGAACACGGGTGTCGATGTGTACCCTGCGCAGGAGATGCTCGCCAGTCTGCGGTTGAAGGAAGAAATGATCGACCCTTTACTGCCTGATCTGCGCCGGGAACTGAAAGCACTGGCCTCGCTGACCGGTGCGCTTAAGGAGGCGGCGGCAGCCCTGCGCAGTGAACCCGCCGACGTGGTGCGCCTTGACAAAGCGATCGCGGCGCTGCAAGGGGCGCAGCAGGACGACATCGCGGCGCTGCTGCCAGAAATGACCGGCGAACTGGAACTGGCGCAGATGCAGCTTGGCAGTGAATTTGCTCAGAAGCTGCGTGATGCTCTGGCTGACCACGGGATCAGCATCGGCGGGCGGGCGCCTCACTTTGAAATAGGCCGGTTTGAGATGGAAGTCAATTTTGCCAGGCGCTTTTTTACCCTGCGCTATGGCAAAGACATGGTCATCCCCCGCGCGCCGATCACGGTGGAAGCCGCGCTCAAAGCCTATGACAGCGCATCGACCACGGTGATGGGTCGTCAGCAGAACGGCCAGGCCTGGATCAACCAGCTTTACGAAGCCTATGAAATGGCATGGCGGAAACGGGGTGTCAGCGGCACGCGGGTCAATATTGTGGATTGTTACGTTGAAATGGTGCTGCTGCGGCAGGGGCGCGCTTTTTCCAGCGAACCCAGCAAACGCACCTTCAGCGACTACAGCCGCGCCCAGTTCATCTATGATTTCTACGAATTCGCGCATCATCACCGGCTGACCCATAACGGCTCTTTCGTTAGAGCGCACAGTGCCACCAAGTCGCAGGCCGACAGCGTGGCGAGAAGTATGTGGATTGTCGAAGGCGACTCGCCCTATGACGGGCGCTATATCGCGGATATTGAGTTCGAGAAGGGATAACGCCGTGCTGCCAGAACCACATCTTGCCCGGCAGATTATCGAAACCGTGGGGCAGTCTGGCACGCCCATGTCGAAGGGTGTCAGCTATTACAACGTCGGCAACGAATCGCTGCTGAATGCCATTGACACGCATTACCTCGGCTCATATCTGGCCGACGGCGGGGCGGTTTTCAAGCTGGTGGTGGGCGATTATGGCAGCGGCAAATCGCATTTTCTGTACTGCGTGCGCGATCGCGCCTGGCAGCGCAACTTCGCCGTGAGCAAAGTCGATCTCAGCCCCAGGGAAAGCCCCTATGACGATCAGCGCCGGGTCTATGCTGCTGTGTCGTCGTCACTGATCTGGCATGAACTCGGCAATCTGAGCGAAGATGAGCGCGGGCTGGCGCGCTTTCTGGAAGGTACACTGCGGCGCATGGTTCACGCCCACGGCCTTGACCTGGAGGACGCCGGGGTGGAGGAACTGCCGGATGTGCGCGCTTTTCTGCACACGCTGAAGACCACAGCGGTCGACAGCCTGAGCTTTCATAAAGCGATCCAGGAATACTTTTCCGCGCTGATGCGTGGGCAGGAACGCCGGCTGGAGTCGCTGGAGCGCTGGCTGCACGGCGAGGAAGTCACGCCGGAAGATATGCGCGATCTGCG
>Ga0224723_1001920_pt1 | contig 11940 bp, 13 predicted proteins | sample Balambano_FR2_Me_FD_161647 | JGI IMG/M metagenome (GOLD analysis project Ga0224723, IMG submission 161647) | Freshwater sediment microbial communities from Lake Towuti, South Sulawesi, Indonesia - Balambano_FR2_MetaG | ecosystem: Environmental > Aquatic > Freshwater > Lake > Sediment | place...
CCCCTGTGGGATAGCGTTGAAGTAGAGCGACGCGGCTGCACGTGCGCCCGCCAGCGTTTGCGACGGGGCAGGGCGCGCCGCCATCGTCGGCAGCGGCGCGGGCGTGCCGACCACCGCGTCCATGCCGCTGCTATCCGGCGGCGGGGGCGTGGCATCCTGCGCGGACGCCAGCGAGAACACTATAAGGGAGGTGGACAATAGTACACAAACGAGCAGAAGTTTAAGGCGCATGAGACTCCATCAGGACACACAAAAGTGCTTATTCAAGAGACTGGAGAGGAAGAGGATGGAGGTTTTTCTTGGCGTCCTTCGCGTCTTGGCGCTTCAAAAAATTGAATTTAAAGCGCCAAGACGCCAAGGACGCCAAGAATTCGGTAGGGGGGACTCGGCGGGTCGCCCGTACAGAAATCCCCTCTATCCTCGTCTCCTCCAGCCTCTTGAATAGGCACTTCTCTTTCTCTTATCGACTATCGCTCTATCGCAGTGTCGGATCGCTGATCCAGACATCGGTTGAGAAGCGCGAGATGCTTTCGATCAGCAGGTTGGTCGAGTAGCCGTAGCGAATCTCGTAGACATTCAAACCGTTGTTCTGCCCCAGCACCGGGCGTTCCGTGTTGGTCGCGTTGTCGAAGACGCGCGTCACCGGCTCGCAATCGGTGGCGGTTGCTGCTGGCTGGGCGCAGACTTCGAGCGTGACCTGTGCCGTGCCTGTCGCGGCATTATCGGCAACGTAGGTCACGCGCACATTCGTCCATGAGTACTGCGTCTTGGTCGTGCCAATCGCCGCCGTGTCAGGCGTGCCGATGGGCGTGGCGGCGAAGATCAGCGCCACCAGCGGACCGCCGCCCGTCGGCGTCGGTGTTGGACCGGGACCGCTGCACCACGAGGCGTTGCAGAACGAGATCGGGCTGACGCCTTCCAGCGTCGGCAGCGCTCGGAAGATGTTCTCCGGCAGGTCCGTCCAGCGCACATCGATATAGACAGCAAAGTCTTCGCCAGCCACGAACATCATCGTCGACTCGCCAAAGTTGCGATAGAGCGCGCGGAACTCGGTGCCCTGCGGCATCATGCCCATATACTGCGTCGCGCCGACATCGAGATAGACAAACGCAATCTGCGATGTGGTGACGCGCGGATTGTTCTCCGCTTCTGTCACATCTGGCACAGGCGGATTTTCCGCGAGCTGATTGACGGCGTTGCTCGCCTGTCGGCAGAAATCGGGCGCGTTGGCGTCAAGTGCTTCGATGCTGAAGTCATAATTGACCTGGGCGATGAAGATCAACTGCTGCGTCAGCGGGGCGCAGCGCGCCAGCGGCAGCATCCCCTGCCAGCCCGTCGGACGCCCGGTAAAACCGAAGGTGTTATCGGCGAGCAGTTCCAGGTCGTAACGCAGGTTGAAGTACGATGCGGCAGGCAGAACGCTGATCGCGCCAATCCAGCCATCGGGACGCACATTAACGCCGAGCAGTTGATCCGCCAGCAAGCCGAGATCAACGAACGTATCGCCGATCAGCGTCGCTGAACTGCGGTCGCGATTGCCGACCCAGCCCGGCGGGCGATTGGTCAAGCCCAGTTCCTCGTCGGCGAGCCGTTCCAGATCGCCGCGCACCGCCAGCACCAGATCGAGCGGGTCGAGCAGCGGCTGCTCATCGAGCTGCGTGCCGAAGTAGATATTGTTAAGTTCGTCTTCGATGTCTGCCTGAATCGCCTGGCAGAAGTTGAAGGCGGCATCGGTGATGGTCGTTTCCAGGCTGTAGAATGTATCGAGCAGTGTGAGTGTGTTTTGCAGCGTGCGGTCACAACTGAGCAGTTCGGGTGCGCCGCGCCAGTTGTTGGGGCGCGTGTTGCTGCCCAACTGGAAATCCGCCATCAGTTCGAGATCGTGGCGGACGTTGCGCGCGAGGATATTGGCGGTGCTGGTCGTCGCGCCGATCCAGGCGTCAGGGCGGATACCGCCGCCGAACACGCGGTCTGCGAGCAGTTCATTGTCATACCACAGGTCAGTGACGAGTGACGGCGAGGCGCTGTCGGTGTTGCCCGTCCAGCCATCCGGTCGATTGCCCGCACCAAACACAGCATCCGCCAGCGCTTCAAGATCGGCGCGGGCATCCAGCACCAGCTGTTGGGCGGGAGTGACCTGCGCTGCCAGCGGAATGGTGAACGCGAAGAGTCCCGCCAGCAGCACGAGGAGCAGGGAAAGTTGACGCCATCGCATCATGAGGGCAATCCTTCTACCAGGCAGCGTTTATCATGACATCATTATAACCGCCTATCGCGATCACACAATCGAGTGAGTAGAAGAATCTTTAACGCAGGGACGCAAAGACACAGAGAACGCAGAGAATTGATCCTCTGCGTCTCTGCATCCCTGCGCCTCTGCGTTAAATTGAATTGCGTTTTGTATTTAGTTCGCGCTGATGGTCGCGGTTGAGCGCACGGGGATGACCTTCGGCTGGGCTTCGGTGCTCTTGGGCAGCCGCAGCGTCAGCACACCATCGACATACGCCGCTTCGACAGCGTTCGCATCGACCGGGCGATTGAAGCGCAGCGTGCGGCTGAACTTGCCGGTTGTGCGTTCGTTCATGTGCGCGCGCACATTTTCGCCTTCCGGCGTGAATGTCGGCAGGTCGCCGCTAATGGTCAGCACATCGTCGTGCCAGTTGACAGCGATATTGTCCGCGCCGACACCGGGCAGCGAGGCGACGACCTGATAGGCATCGTCCTGCTCATAGACATCCAGCGCCAACCGGAGCGACTCGGCGGCGGGGCGAATGGTGCGCCACTGTTCGCCGTTCATGCGTTCGAGCGCGTTCTGCATGGCAACCATTTCGCGAATAGGGTTCCAGCGGATCATCGTGGTCATGGTCAAACTCCTGAGAAAGTAACGAGTGACGAGTGATGAGTAACGAGTTTTTGGTTCGTACTCATGGCGTACGTTAAATCATGATGATGAGGATAGGCGCGCTGTATAAGACGATGATCGGTGGAATGTAAGCGTTGTATCGGCGGCGTGTAGGAGCAGTATCAACGACTGCTGCTCACATCAATCACGACCTTGAGGATGCCCGGCGGGTAATCGAGATTGGCGGCGAAGGCTTCGTTGGCACGTTCGAGCGGGAAGCGATGCGAGATCAGGTCTTCGAGGTCGATTCTGCCGCTGGTCGCCAGCTGGATGGCGCGCGGGTAGGTGTGCTTCATGCGCCGCGACATGATGATCGTCAAGCCTTTGCGCCGCGCTGTCGAATGCTTCATCAACACCTGGTCATCCGACGGAATGCCGACCAGCACCACGCGCCCGCCCAGGCACGCCATCTCTGCCGCCTGCCCGATCGTTTCGCCGCCCCATGCCGCCTCGAACACCGTATCGATGCCGCGCCCGCCCGTCACCCGTTGAATGCGCTGGACGGGGTTCTCATCGAGCGTCCAGGCGTCAGTCGCGCCCCACTGCTTTGCTTTCTCCACGCGCCAGGCGTGGCAATCGAAGGCATATATCGGCGCTGCGCCGCTCAGTTGCGCCAGCTTGATGATGAGCAAGCCAATCGGACCGCAGCCAATGACGGCGACGCTCTTTGCCACCTTCAGCTTGCCGAAATCGACCGCGTGCAGCGCCACGCCCAACGGTTCGAGCAGCGCACCCTCTGCGTCGCTCAGACTGTCGGGGATGGGGTAGCACGAGCGCGCGGCATAGGTCATGCGCTCGCGCAGTGAGCCGTCATCGGGATGCAAGCCGCAGAAGTGCATCCGGCGACACAGGTTGGGATGCCCCGCCTCGCAGAATTCGCAGCGCCAGCACGGAGACGCTGGATCGACCGCCACCCGCTGCCCGACATGCAGCGGCTCGTCATCGCCGTCGTGCGCCGCGCTGCCCACCGCCTCGATCACACCCGCGAATTCATGCCCCAGCACCAGCGGTGACTGTACGACGGTATCGCCAATGCGCCCATCGACATAGTTGTGCAAATCCGAGCCGCAGATGCCGACGGCGGTCACACGCAGCAGCACCTCGTCCGCTTGTGGCGTGGGCGGGGCGGGTACATCTTCGGTACGCATATCGCGGGCGGTGTACAGGCGTGCAGCGCGCATAGATAATCTCCAGACAGAAAAAAGTGCTTATTCAAGAGGTTAGAGAGGAAGAGGATAGAGGGTTATTCTATTTTTGCCTTTCTTTGCGTTCTTTGCGTTTTGGCGGTTCAAATTCAGATTATTAACCGCAAAGGCGCAAAGGACGCCAAGATCAAACCCTCTATCCTCCTCTCCTCCATCCTCTTGAATAAGCACTACTCTTGCTTCGGTTCGGCAACAACTTCGTCTTCTTCGTCGCGGTCTTCCCAACTGATGATCCAGATGCACGCGCCCGCTACCAGCACGCAGGCGACCAGCAGCGCAATCCACTGCCCCGGCAGCAAGCCGACATCGCGCGCTTCGATGACCAGCAGGATGATCATGCCGAGTGACAGCACAATCCATGCGGCGAGGCGCGGATGCACCATCGCCCAACGGACGGGGGGAAGACTGGCGAGACCTTTGGGTTCAGCTTGCATAGCATCGCTCACATATAACGGGTTAACCGGTCCCCATGATAGCGCACGATATGTCAATTCCCAAGCAGTGGTCACTTCAGTTCTTCGACTGTCGGTTGAAAAACCTCCTCGATCTTCATTTCAAATAACTGGGCGATTTTGAATGCCAGTACCAGGCTGGGGTCGTACTTGCCCGTCTCCAGCGCGTTAATCGTCTGGCGCGAGACGCCGAGCCGGTCGGCAAGGTCGCCCTGCGACCAGTCGTGTTCGGCGCGCAGTACGCGCAGGCGGTTGTTCACTGATAGCGCTTTCGTGCAATGACCAACCCTAAACCCCACAGGAAGATCATCAGCATCGGCACGAGCATCAACGGGGTGTCGGGGAAGCCAGCGCGTTCCAGAAAGCCGAGCGTGAGCGTGATGATGCCCGTCGTAGCGAGGCTGAAGCCAAACGCCTCAAAGTTGAGCTTGCGCTCGAACTCATCGACATTGCGCAGCCAGCGCATGAACACCAGCAGCGCGATCAACAGCGGCAGTACAGGCGCAAGGATGATGACGTAGCGCCAGTTATTCTCCTGCGGCAGGATGTTGACCCAGCTTACGGCAACGATCAGGATGACGGTGTATGCGCCCATCGCCAGCAGCAGGTCGCGCGTGTAGATGCGATTGGCGCGGGTGACAGGATTCTGCTTGCTCATAGTTCTACTTGTTTTCGCGGCGACGATTGAAGATTGCGCCCACCCCGACAATGGCAACCGCGACACCTATGCCCACTGCCAGATTGCCCGCGCTTACACCAATGGCGACCCCTAGCGCGATGATCACAGCGAATGGCAGGGTTACGGGACGGCGATTGTTATTTGTATTCATGGCTCTTCCTCAAACGAATTGCTGATGTAACTAATTGTAAAGCGTGCTTTACATATTGTCAAGGGAGCGCGACAGGATCAAGCGAAGGTGTATGCTACAATTGCAGAGTGGACGCCATGAATGGTGTCCGTACACCGATACGATTGTATGGACGACATTTTTGCCGTCTGTTAAGGTGACGCGATTGTCAGCTTAGTGAGAGGTAAACCGTGATGATGCAAATCGAAGCGCCTGTCGCGCCCGAAGTGATGACGCCGGAAGCGTTTGAGGACTACGCGCTGCTGCCGGAACATCGGGACAAACGGCTGGAATTTGTAGACGGAAGGATAATCGAGTTGGTTTCACAAGATTACGCATCAATTGTTGCTATCAACACAGCGGCGGAAATCCGCACTTTTGTCAAACGACACAAACTGGGATGGGTCACAGGAGCGGATGGTGGCTACAGAGTCCTGAACGAGCGTTATATTCCTGATGTTGCCTTTATCTCCAACAAGCGCCAGCCAGAACCTGCATATCAGGCATACAACCCGCTTGCGCCCGATCTTGCGGTTGAGGTTATTTCACCGACGGACAACCTGCGCGAATTGAGTCGCAAGATCGTCAATTATCTGCTGGCAGGAACGGTCGTATGGGTGATTGACCCACAAGCGAAGACGGTCGACGTGTATGTGCCGGGGCAGATGCCGATTGTAGTGGACATCAACGGCGTAATCGATGGTGGAACCGTGCTGCCGGGCTTCACGCTGGCAGTCGCGGAGATTTTTACTTAGCGCACCAATTCAACTGAATTGCGCTATGATTCGATTGTTGCATCGAAAGCTGAGAATAGCCTATGGCAATCAATGTTCGTGTCGGGATGCCCTTGGAAGACTTTATTGCAGAGTCAAATGAGCAGGTCTTTGAACTCATTCATGGTGAACGGGTGCCTAAAATGCCGACTGTCGCCGGACACAACGAGTCGCTCGATACCCTGCACATGCGACTGCGCGCCCACACCGACGCGCACGATCTGGGATTGACACGCGCGGAAGCGACATTTGTACTGACTGATGAGTATGATGCGAACTGGGTTACGGGGTCGCGCACGCCGGACGTGATGTTTATCGCAAAAGCGCGCATTGAGGCGTACCGCGCCGCCAATCCTGACTGGCGCGATAAACCGTATCTGATTGTGCCGGACTTTGTGGCGGAGATCATTTCGCCCAACGACAGCTTCAGCGACGTGGATGCGAAGGTAGATGCCTACCTTGCCGATGGTGTGCGGCTAATCTGGATTATTGATCCACAGCGGCGCAAGGCATTTGTTTACACGCCGGATGATAGCCCGGTGCGTCTTGTCGGCACAGGCACGTTATCGGGTGACGACGTGATCCCCGGCTTCGAGATCGCGCTGTCGGTGCTGGTGGGCTAGTTTCCCTTACAACGCCATCACCGCCCGCCGAAAATCCTCGCCGCGCGCCGCGAAATCGACATACGCATCAAAGCTCGTGCCGCCCGGCGAGAGCAGCACAACATCGCCCGCCTGTGCCAGCCCCGCCGCCGCCGTTACCGCTTCCGACAACGTGCCTGTCCGCACGACCGCGTTGCTCGCGCCCGCCTCTGCTGCATACGCCTCGACAATCGACGCGACAGATTTATCGCCCGCTTTGCCAAACGCGATAATCCTGCGCGCCGTCGCCAGCGCCATCTCCATCACTTCATCCCAGGGCAGGTCTTTATCCTTGCCGCCGAGCAGCAGGATCAGTGGCTCGTCAAAGCTGCGCAGTGCCGCCACAACGCGCTCCGGCGCAGTCGCAATACTGTCGTTGATATACGTCACGCCGTCGTGTTCGCGCACGATCTCCAGTCGATGCGCCACGCCTTTGAAGTCGCGGATCGCCGCCAGCATTGCATCCGGCGGGCAGCCCGCCGCGCCGGACAGCGCGCACGCCGCCAGCACGTTCAACAGATTGTGATCGCCGCGCAGCTTGATGTCGCCGCGCTCGGCGAAGATATGCACGCTGTCGTCCGGGCTGCTCGCGCCCGCCAGCGCCAGTCGCGAGCCGATCAGGAATGCGCCATCGCCGACGATCTCGCGCCCGCTGAACCAGATGACCTGCGCCCGCGTCTTCATCTCCAGCGCGCGGCTGTTAATGTCATCGCGTCCGAGCAACGCGATGTCGTCCGGCTGCTGGTGCGCCACCATGTGCGCTTTGGCGGCGATGTAGTCTTCCATCGTGCCGTGACGGTCGAGATGATTGGGCGTGATATTCAGCACTGCGCCGAACTGCGGGCTGACCGTCATGAGTTCGAGTTGAAAGCTACTCAGTTCCATGACGACACGGTGATTGGGCTGCATCTGCGGCAGCACATCCAGCAGCACGTCGCCAATGTTGCCGCCGACCCAGGTCGTGAAGCCCGCACGTTTGACGATCTCGCCTGTCAGCGTGGTGGTGGTCGTCTTGCCCGCGCTGCCCGTGATCCCGATCACAGGTGCGGGGCAGCGTTCGAGGAACAACTGCGCATCGTTGGTGACGCGGATACGGCGGCGGAAGGCGTTAATGACCGCAGGCACGGTCAGCGGCACGCCGCCAGATACGCACAGCACATCCACATCGTCCAGGAAATCTTCCGGCTGCCCGCCGAGGACAAACTCGACACCGGGATAGTCCGCTGGATTGAGGTTCATCTGCGCGGCAGTTTTGTCATCGCTGACGCGCACGCGCGCGCCAATCGTCGGCAGCCAGCGCGCCAGCGACTTGCCCTGCCGCGCAAAGCCCAGCACCGCGACGAGTTTACCGTTGAGGGGGTCGGTCATGGTGTGTCCGTTTCCTGCCCTCACCCCCAGCCCCTCTCCCAAACGATGAGTACATCTGGGAGAGGGGAGTCCAGAAGGCTCGTCTGGAAGTCCCTCTCTCAAAAGCGGCGTACCGTTGGGAGAGGGGGTCCATAACAGTCGTCTGAAAGTCCCTCTCCCAGGCGTACTCGCCGTTCGGGAGAGGGATTTAGGGTGAGGGCTGCTCTTTTCCAATATCGCGCACTTCATTATGTCGGTAACAATCCACCGTATGGTCATTGACCATGCCGATTGCCTGCATCATGGCGTAGCAAATCGTCGCGCCGACGAATTTGAAGCCGCGCGTGCGCAAGTCCTTGCTCATGGCGCGGGAAATGTCGGTTTCGGCGGGGAGTTCGCTCAAGCTGCGCCATTGGTTCTGAAGCGGCACGCCATCAACATAACGCCAGAGATACGCATCAAAACTGCCGAACTCCGATTGCACGTCGAGAAAGCAGCGGGCGTTGTTAATCGCGGCGGCGATCTTGGCGCGGTTGCGGACGATGCCGGGGTTCGCCAGCAGCTGTGCTACTTTCGCCTCGTCATAACGCGCGACGATTGCCGGATCGAAGCCGTCGAACGCGGCGCGATACTGCTCGCGCTTGCGCAGGATGGTGATCCAGCTCAAGCCCGCCTGCGCGCCTTCCAGCGTGATGCGCTCGAACAGGGCGTGATCGCTGCCGCGCAGTGGGACACCCCATTCGGTATCGTGATAGTGGACGTACAGCGGGTCGTTCAGGTTGACCCAGCCGCAGCGCGTGATCGACATCCAGTGACCCATTTCTACACAAGAGCCGTTATGATAACGCGAATGACGAAAGGCTGCGACAGACGAATATGGGAACGCATTTTCGCGGGACGCCGGAAGAGGTCCGTGCGCTCGATACCTACATCAAGCTCTACCGCGCTGCTGAGTCGGTGAGTGCGCGCATCAATGCGCATCTGGCGGACTACGGGCTGACGGTGAGTCAGTTCGGCGTGCTGGAGGCGATCTATCATCTCGGTCCGCAGCATCAGGCGGTGCTGGCGGACAAAATCCTGAAGACGACGGGCAACCTGACGCACGTCATTGATCATCTGGAGCGCGACGGCTATGTGTTGCGCCAGCGCAGCAGCGACGACCGCCGCCTGATCTATGTGCATCTGACGGACGCGGGACGGGCGCTGGTGGAGACGGTGCTGCCGCCGCATGTGGCGGGCGTGCTGGCGGCGTTCGACTGCCTGACGCCGGACGAGCAGGCGACGTTGGCGCGGCTGTGCAAGCAGGTGGGGTTGGGGGATGAGGATACATGAACCTCACCCCGCATAATGTCTACTTAAAAACGAGTCGCACCCCTCTCCGCGCGCGGAGAGGGGACGGGGGTGAGGTTAAGGCTTAGTGGCGGGTGAAGGGGCGCTGCGATAATATGGCGAAACGACTCAACGACAGCGCTTTGCACGGGAGACACGGCGGGTCGCCCGTGCAACCATCATTCGCATTTGAGTTAACTTCGACATGAGGTGCGCCGATGCCGACCCTGTTCATTTCGTACAAACGTGGAACTGCTGCCGTTGCGCCGCTGATGGACAAGCTGCGCGCGGCGGCGTATCGCCTGTGGTTTGACCGCGACGAAATCCACCTGGGCGATCCAGACTGGCAGGCGCGGATTGACCAAGGCATTTCGTTGAGCGATGGCGTCATCCTCAACATCACGCCGGCGGCATGTGAGTCTGAGCCTGTGCGCTACGAAGTCCGCAAAGCACAGGCGCTTGGCAAACCGATCTTTCCGATCATCCTCGAACGCATCGCCGATTACGATGCCGCGATTGCTGCGCTTGGTCTCGCTGCCAAAACTCATATCGAAGATTTCACGGATGTGACCCGATGGGATGAGCAGACCGAGCGTCTGCTGCGCGATCTCATCAAACAGGGGCTGCGCGTCACGCGACATGACCGCCGCAAAGAGCGAGACCCGGATAACCCGGCGTATGTGCTGCATCAGCAGTATCTCAAACGGCTGGTCGAACGCATCGGCACTCTCAATCTGGCGCAGATCACGCCGGAGGGCGCATCCGGCATCGATCTCGAAGCTGTGTATGTGGACTCCCCAACGCCGTACAGCATCAGCGTTGAGGTCAAGGACTGGCAGGTCATCGACTGGTGGATCAGTGAGGGGCAGCAGCGGAAATTAATTGCTTTGTACTATGACGAACCGAAGCCGGATGAACCGCGCCTAAAGTCCGCTGGACTGGGCTATGAAACCGCGCCGTTTGAAACCCTGCTAAGTGCGATTGATACCGAGATTGCGGACTATCGTCGGGACAATCCGGACAAAAAGCCTGATGAAATACTTAGCTTGCTAAATCGCTGGAACAACGGCATCAAACGAAACTGGATTAACCTGCACCTAAGTCACCTGGCGGCGGCGCGCGACCGGCTGGTCGTGCTGGGCGCGCCGGGCAGCGGCAAAAGCACATTCGTCAAATTTCTGGCGCTGTGCCTGGCGGGTGCTGCCAGCGACGGCTGGGCGCGCGCCGCTAAAGTCGAACTGCTCGACAACTGGGCGCATGGCGCGCTGACGCCGATCTATATCGAGCTGCGCCGTTTCGTGGCGTCCGCGCAGTTCCCAAAGTCGATGAGTGAAGGTGCCAATGCTGACCATTTGTGGGCATATATCTGTGCCGATGTGCTAGGTGCAGACCTTCAGGGGTACGCACCTGACCTGCAATATGACCTGGAACATGGTCACGCCCTCCTGATTCTGGACGGGCTGGATGAAGTCCCCTATCCCGAAGGGCAGTTGAAGGCGCGCCAGGCGCAGATCATCGCGCTGGCGCAGTCGATCAATACCCGTTATGCGCGCAGCCGCGTGCTCGTCGCCAGCCGCCCGTATGCGTATGAGGGTTGGAAGCTGCCCGGTTTCGAGGCGGTGACGATTACAGCGTTTGAGGATGAACATCGAACACGCCTTGCCGAACGGCTTTATGTTGCGGCGGGCGCAAATGCCAAACGCGCGCGTGAGCAGGCGGGAGCGTTGAATGCGCAGTTGCGACGCATCGATCCTGAACTGAAGGATCGTCCGTTGTTCGTGACGCTGATGGCGGCGATCTATCTGAAAAGCAGCGGACAGGGGCTGCCGACGCGACGCAGCGCGCTCTGCCGCGAGAGCATCCTGCTGCTGCTCGACCGCTGGACAGCGCGCAAAGCCGGGATGCGCTCGCTGCTCGACATCCTCGGCGATCACACGCTCGCTGACCTGCTGGCACGGCTGGCGGCGCTGGCTTTTGAGGTTCACAGCAATTACGGGCATCAGCCCGGCACGCCGGAAATTGACGAGGCGTTGCTGTACAAACATCTGAAAGCGCTGGGACGCAGCACGGCGGCAGAACTGATCCCCTATCTGAGCGAAAATGCGGGCGTCCTGGTGTCGCCGGGACAAGACGAGGACAAAGACGTATTCCACTTTGCCCATCGCCCCTTTCAGGAATACCTGGCGGCAGTGTATATTGTCAGCGAATGCAGCAAGGCGGACTCGTTCGCGCTGATGCGGACGCTGATCTGCGACAAGCCACAGCAGTGGCGTGTCCCGTGTGCGCTGGCGGGCGATGTGCTGGCGGACACCGAACGGCGCAGCGAACTGTGGAACTTGATCGGCGACCTGACAGATGATGCCCTCACCCCTCAATCCCCTCCCTCCGCTCTGCACTCGGTCGTCCCGAACGCTGCGCTGGGAGAGGGGCTGGGGGTGAGGGC
>Ga0224723_1001921_pt1 | contig 11939 bp, 11 predicted proteins | sample Balambano_FR2_Me_FD_161647 | JGI IMG/M metagenome (GOLD analysis project Ga0224723, IMG submission 161647) | Freshwater sediment microbial communities from Lake Towuti, South Sulawesi, Indonesia - Balambano_FR2_MetaG | ecosystem: Environmental > Aquatic > Freshwater > Lake > Sediment | place...
AAATATGACGGATCGGTCAGGATTTCCTGATAGCCCGTCATCGAGGTATTGAAGACCAGTTCGCCCGTTTGCACGCCCTGAGCACCAAATCCTTCGCCCGCATAGATACTGCCGTCTTCCAGCACCAGCGCTCCCCGCATCGTCTGTCAGCTCCTGTAGTGTCCGTTGATTGAAACGTAATTGTGGCTCAGGTCACAGGTGTAAAGAGTTGCCTCGCCCTGCCCTGCCCCCACTTGCAGTTTCACATACACAGACGGCAATGCCATTATCGCGCTTGCGTCACTTTCGGCATAAGCCGTCGGAATTTCATTTTCAAATAAAAGCAGCCCGTTCTCAAATGACTCACCTGCCGCGATCCACAATTTCACCCTTTGCACGTCAAAATTGACGCCGGAGCGCCCTGCCGCCGCGATGATCCGCCCCCAGTTGGCATCGCCGCCGTAGAACGCGGTTTTGACCAGCGGCGATGTCGCAATTGCATTACCAATCTGCCGCGCCTGAGACTCATTTTCCGCGCCCGTGACATGCAGCGTGATGAATTTCGTCGCGCCTTCGCCGTCACGGACGATTGCCTGCGCCAGCGCCATACTGACCCGATGCAGCGCGTCACAGAATTGCGAGTCCAGTTCGGGGGTGATAGTGACCCCGCTTGCACCGTTTGCCAGCAGCAGCAGTGTGTCATTCGTACTCATATCGCCATCTACCACAATGCGGTTAAACGTGGTTTCAGCGGAAGCCAGCAAATAGTGGTTTGCCTGATCGGGCGTGATCGCCGCGTCGGTCACAATCACACTTAACATCGTTGCCATGTTGGGCGCGATCATGCCCGCGCCTTTGGCAATCCCTGTAACGGTATATTCACCTTTTGCGGTCTTTACCTGAATAGATGCCATCTTAGGACGGGTATCCGTCGTCAGAATGCCGTGTGCAGCAGCCGTCCAATCCTGACCCAACGCTTTTGCCGCCAGCGAAATGCCATGTTCGATCTTGTCCATCGGCAAATGTGTACCGATGACGCCTGTAGACATCACGAATACCTGATCGGCGTCACAGCCAAGCGTGTCCGCCGTCTGCTGTGCCATCTGGCGGGCGTTTGCCAAGCCGTGTTCACCCGTGCAGGCATTGGCGCATTTGGTGTTGATGATGACCGCACGATAGCCGCCCTGCGTGTGTTCAAGCCGTTCCATATCCAGCCGAACAGGCGCCGCTTTCATCAGGTTAGTGGTGAACATCCCAGCCGCTGTGCAGGGCTGTTCACTGGTGATCAGCGTCATATCCAGCGCATTGTCGGTTTTCAGCCCGGCATGAACCCCTGCAACAGAGAAGCCCTTTACCGAGGGGACAGATGATTCGACAGGCAAGCTACCCATTGTGGTTCTCCCCCGTAGTTGCAAGGATAGTCGTCAGTTTTTCGACCAGTTCATCCACATGGGATTTTTCGATAATTAGCGGCGGCACGAAGCGGATCACGTTTTGCCCGGCATTCACCATCAGTAACCCGTGTTCATAACCCGCTTCGATAATCGGCGCGGCGTCTATCGTCAGTTCGACGCCAACCATCAGCCCTCGCCCGCGCACATCCGTAATCAACGGACTGTTAATCTCACTCAGGCGCTCAATCAGATAGTCGCCTGTTTCGCGCACATGTGCCAGAAACGATGGTTGGCTAATGCGTTCGACCACATACCGCGCAACACTTGTGATAAACGGTCCCCCGCCAAATGTCGTCCCGTGATCGCCGGGATGAATATGCGACGCCACACTTTCAGTCGTCAGGATCGCGCCAACAGGCAGCCCGCCAGCCAGCGGTTTTGCCAGCGTCATGATGTCCGGCGTCACGCCGCTGTATTCGTTTGCCCACAGGAAGCCTGTGCGCCCCAGCCCGCACTGCACTTCGTCAAAAACCAGCAGCGCATCGTATTGATCACACAGGCGGCGCAGCGCTTTCAGAAATTCATCCGTCGCAGGGTGAACACCACCTTCCCCCTGAATCGGTTCAACAAAGACGGCAGCAGTATGTTCATTGATCGCCGCTTCCGCGCTGGCAATATCATTAAAATCTGCCAGAACAGTATCGGGCATCAGCGGTTTGAACGGTGCCTGATATTTTTCTTTCGGCGTCAGCGCCAGTGAACCCATCGTACGCCCATGAAAGGCGTGGGAAAAAGAAACGATTTGCGTCTTGTCTACCTTGCCGCTGTCATGAGCCACCTTGCGGGCAAACTTGATCGCTCCCTCATTCGCCTCTGTGCCGCTGTTGGTGAAAAAAGCGCGATCCGCAAATGACTTTTCGCACAGCAATGCGGCAAGTTCCGCCTGTGGCACTGTGTAATACAGGTTACTGGTGTGCAGTAAGCCCGTTGCCGCTTCCTGAATCACCTGGATGAGTTGAGGATCGCCGTAACCGAGCGCGTTGACGGCGATTCCCGCCACCCAGTCCGCATAGGCGTTGCCCTCACTGTCATACAGCGTCGCGCCTTCACCGCGCACTAGCACAAATGGCGGGCGCTTGTACGACTGGACAAGATGTTCATTTTCCATCTGAATGATGGGGTCAAGCGTCATCACCACAATGTTTTCCCTTTCGATAGTTGCAAACGCAGTTTCAACAAGCATAAACGCCTTACTTGGCGCTCTTAGCATCCCGGCGGTTCAGGTTGTCTTGTGCCTGTTGCTGGCTCAAATACTCACGCCAGCGCAGGCGTTTTTCGACATATTCACGCGAGCCGGTTGAGCCGTCAATCCAGCCGTTGCCCGCTTCGTACCGGATCGTCGCCAGCACCCAACCGAGAATTTTCAGAACGACTTCATGCGGTATCAGACCCGACCCCATGACATGAAGCACGATTCGTCGGCTGTATTCGCTCTTTTTCACGAGCGCGTTATACATCAGGTGATGCAGTTCATGGCAATTCGCGCACAACTGCACGGTCACTTTGTTCTCGCCATGCGTCGCCAAATCCCACAGATGATGCCGATGGGATGATGGATAGCCACAGGCTGAACACGGCGTAATACGCTCCTGATACGTTGGGCGGCGGCGCTGTTTGCCATGCTTATATTCCTGCAACCGGTAGAAATCAATCCAGTATTCGAGCAACTCGCGCTGTGCTTGGGGGGAGTCGCCCGCCAGAAACACCGTTTCAAACGACTGAATGATCTCGTCCGCCTGCGGCTGACGATATACCTCACGAATGAGCGCTACCAGCCTGTCAAATAGAGCCTGTTCGTTTGCCATTGCCTGTACATCTCTTTGGCGCACTTCCCGCGCCGCTATTCAATCGTTAGAAAATACCGTGCCACCATGCTGTCCCAACCCAGTCAGATTGGTAATCACCGCCTGCTTCACCCCATCCTGAAGCGCCTGCAACGCCGTTCGCACCTTGGGGATCATGCCGCCAAAGATCGTGCCTTCACCGATCATGTGCTCAGTTTCAGCCGCGCTCAACCTTGCCAGTACATTTCCATCCAGCAAAACGCCTTCAACATTTGAGAGAAATACCAGCCGTTCCGCGCCCAGTGCGCCTGCAATTGCTCCGGCGACGAGATCGGCGTTGACGTTGTAGTTATGCTCACTTCCAAGGCATATCGGAGCGATCACGGGGGTAATCCCCTGCTCCAAAAATGACGTGATGACACCAACATTCACACTTTTAACGACACCCGTATAGCCCATATCATGATCCGCAAGTGTCATCTTCTCAGCACGAATCAAACCGCGATCCACGCCGCTTAAGCCAAGCGCATCCACACCCGCGTTGACCAAAACACGCACGAGCCGTTTGTTCACAGCACCACAGAGCGCCATTTCAACCAGTTGCAATGAGTCGGCGTCGGTCACGCGAATGCCGTCCACATAGCGCGGCTCAATTCCCATTCGGGCTTGAAACGCGGAAATTTCCTTGCCGCCGCCATGCACAATGACGACGGGATCGCCCGTCGCCCTGATGATCTGGGCAAACTGAGCGACATAATCGCTATCATCGAGTTCATGTCCACTGATCTTAATGACATTCCAGCCCATGTTTGTGCCTCTACAACAGCGCGGTAAATTCAGGAAAGCCCATCATAATGTTGAAGCACTGTACCGCCTGACCCGCAGCGCCTTTCCGAAGATTATCGGTCACACTGGTGATATGAACGTGTTTCTCGCACACAGGTGTGATGCTAATCGCGCAGGCGTTGGTTTTGATGACGTGCTTGAGCGTCGCCTGCTGCCCCTGTGGCAGCACATGAACAAGTGGTTCATTTCCATACGTTTCTTCATACAGATTCTGCACCTTATCGCTGGTCATACCACCGTTCAGTTCCACATAGATGCTCGCCATTAAGCCGCGATCCACCGGCAGCAAATGCGGCGTGAAGACCAACATGCCCGCGTGGGGATCGATCTTGTGAATTTCCTGCTCAATCTCGCCAACATGACGGTGAGATCGCCCCGGACTGTACGGTGAAAAATTGCTGTACACCTCGACAAATTGCAGATTGGGCTTGGGTTCACGCCCCGCCCCGCTGACGCCCGATTTGGCATCCACAATGATCGGTTGCCCATGTTTGAGCGCTTTCGTCGCCAGCAGCGGAAACAGCCCCAGCAGAGTCGTCGTTGGGTAGCAGCCGGGCGCGGCGATCACGCGGGTATCCGTCAGACGAGCGCGATTGATTTCCGGCAAGCCATACGGTGTAGGCAGCAGTTCCGGGTGTGGATGAACATGGTTATACCAGTGCTGATAGCTTTCCGGCGTATCGAGTCGCAAATCAGCGGACAGATCAATCACGCGCACATTTGCCGCCAGTGCCTTTGCCGCCATGTTCGCCGATACGCCATGCGGCAGCGCCAGAAACACCGCATCCACCTCATTCAAATCTGCATCGTCATGAGGAATATAACTTATTGAAGTGAGCGGCACAGGCTGATTGGCATAAGTGTTCGAGGTCGCAAACAGGATATTTACGCGGGGATGTTTCGACAGAATTTCGACGACATCCTGCCCAGCGTATCCCGATGCGCCATACACACCAACGCGATAGGTACTTTCCACCATAGCAACTCCTCAAATAAAAATCCCCCGCCTCACAGGTGATGAGGTCAGGGGATTTGCTGAAACGTGTCAGGCGTAGATTGCCCGCAGGTCGCTAACGCAAAAATCCCGGCAAGACCTCAACGGTTTGCGGGCGACTGCTGCGACGACGCGGGATGTGATTAAAGTTCATGAGTGATAAATCACTGCTTCCAAAATCACCAATGGGATAAGTGTAGCGAAGGGAAACATTTCTTGTCAACATCCAAACAATTGCGATTGTTCAATTACACGGTAACTTAGTGTAGACTCGTGACGTTCGCTCCTGAATGAACGTGATAATTACTGCCTTCCGGTCTGGCTGGACACTCTATGATTGAAGCTAAAAAACTGACGCGCTATTACGGTGATTTCCTCGCGGTGGATCATCTGTCGTTCAGCGCAAAATGCGGCGAAATAGTCGGTTTGCTCGGACCGAACGGCGCGGGCAAAACGACGACCATGCGAATGCTGACAGGCTTCATGCCGCCAAGTGAAGGTAGTGCCGCGATTGACGGACACGATGTCATCTCGGAGTCACTGGAAGCACGGCGGCGCGTCGGTTATCTTCCCGAACGAGTGCCTATTTACCCGGATATGACTGTGCGTGGTTATGTGCAGTTCTGGGCGCGGCTGCGGGGTGTGAGGGATGTAGAAAGGCAAACGGATTTAATCCTCAAACGTTTTAGCCTGTATGACCGCCGCTCCAAACTGGTGCGCCAGTTGTCAAAGGGGATGCGCCAGCGGCTCGGTCTGGCGCAGGCGCTCGTGCATAACCCGCCTGTGATCATCCTTGATGAGCCAACTATCGGTATAGACCCGCAGCAGGTGATCGAAGTTCGCCAGATCGTGCGCGAATTGGGGCGAGATCATTGTGTTCTGTTGAGTACACACATCCTCTCGGAAGCGGAGGACATCTGTGATCGGGTACTGATCGTTGATCAGGGCAAAATCGTCGCTCAAGGGACGCCCGCTGAATTGCAAAAGCTGATTCGTTCCAATACCTACTATGTTCAGATCGGCGGCGCATCGGAAAAGGATATTCGCATTTTCCTCAAAGGGCTGAACGGCGTGCAGAGCGTCACGCGGGATGGCAGCGGGTATCTGGTTCAAGCCAGCGGCGACAATGATCTGCGTGCCGACATCTCCGGCGCGACGTTGAAAAGCGGGTACACACTGCTAGAGCTGCGTCAGGCACGCGGGTCACTCGAAGAGGTGTTCCTTGAAGCCGTCCGCACAGATGAATCATCGCAACAGCCCGCACCCGAACACAAAAAGAAACGCTAACATCTCATGGGAACCCTCACGATATTTCGCCGCGAAGTCGCGCAATACTTCATTTCACCCTTTGCCTATCTGATCGGCGCGGGATTCTTACTGTTTACCGGCATCCTGTTCGCCCGTGACTTTCAGACCGCTGCTTATCAAACTGTCCCGATAAATCCGGCGTTTATTCCCAGCGTCATTTCCTTCATCACCGTTTTCTTCGCGCCGCTGCTCACCATGCGCCTGCTTGCCGAAGAACGGCGCGAAGGCACGCTGGAGCTTCTGCTTACCTCACCTACCAGTGAAGCGGGGATCGTGTTCGGCAAGTTTCTCGGCGCATGGTTCTATTATTCAGTCTTGCTTGCCCTCACATTCGTCTATCAAATCATTCTCCTGACGTATGTGACGCCTGATCCCGGTCATACTGCCCTCGCCTACATCGGAATCTGGCTATATGGAGGGGCAATGATCGCCGTCGGAATGCTGTTTTCAGCGCTCACGGAAAACCAGATCGTCGCTGCATTTTTCAGCCTGATCACCTTGCTCATCCTGTGGATTGGCGACGCTGCCGGGGAGATTATCGGCAATATCGAGGTAGCGCGGCTGCTGCGCGGTCTTTCCCTGCAAGCGCATTTTTCATCGTCGTTTGCCGTCGGCTTGTTCAAAGCGGAAGATGTGGCATTCTTCGCGGGCATTATTGTTATCCTGCTGTATCTCACCATTCGGATTGTTGAGTCAAATCGCTGGCATTAACGTATGAAAAGCAAAAGTTATGTCCTCCTCACACGCGGACGCGCCGCGCAGATATGCAGCCTGATCGGGTTTTCCGGCTTGATCATCGGCATCATCGGCTTAATCTGGCAAAGCGGGGCAAATGCAAACTATGCCTTGATTGCGCTCGGTATTGGGATTGCGGGCATTGTCGGATGGGCAGCGCTCACGCCGCAAGAATTTACCGCCTTCGTCACGGGCAAACAGGCGCGTTATGGCACCGTCACAATTGTGTCCGTCGCTCTATTGATCGGCATCGTCGCCCTCGTCTATGTGCTGCTGGCGCAGGCGGCGCTTACGCTCGACATGACTGAAAACCGCCGCTATTCGCTGAGTTCGGAAACCGAAAACGTCCTCAATCGCGTCTCGCGCCCGATTCAATTAACGGGATTTTATACCCCACGCAATCTGCCGTTGCAGGAGGAAGATGATCAGTTTTTCCGCCTGTATGAAGACGCAACTGGCGGCTTGATCACGCGCCAGTATATTGACCCCGAAGAAAATCCCGCACAGGCACAGCGTTTCGCCGTTATTGAGGATGGACAGGTCTATATTTCCTATCTCAACTCCGATGGGACGATTGATTTCAGTACGCTTGCCCGTGTTCCCCGCAGCGGAACGCAGGAGCGCGATGTGACAGGCGCGATTGCCCGCCTCCTTGCTGCCGGTCAGCTCACCGTCTATTTTGAAACCAGCAACGATGAACGTAGCCCGCTCGACGCAACTGCCGAAGGACTCTCCGGCATAAACGCAGGCATACAGGAAAGCGGCGTCAATACGCAGCCATTGGATTTAGCGCAGATCGCGCTGGATGGCGGCGATATTCCGGCGGATGCCTCAGCCGTCATCTTCGCCCGTCCATTACGCGACCTTACAACAGAGGAAATCGCGGTGATTGATCGCTATCTGGATCGCGGCGGATCGCTGTTCATCATGACAGATGTGTTATTCACTGACAATGCGTTTTTGCAGGAAGATGGCGCGTTCAATCAGTATTTATGGGAAAACTACGGTATTCATGCGCTGGATGCCGTGATCGTTGACCCGGCAGCAAGCGGGCAAACCCCGCTGGACATAATCAGCGCGGCGGTCTTTGCCGAATCGGACATTGCGGCACGGCTCGACCCCGCCAGTGGCACCCCTACCCTGTTTCGCATAGCGCGTGCTGTGGATATTGATTTGGACACACAACGCCCCGATCTCGCCAACGGGCGCGTGATCATGTCGTCGCCAGACAGCTACGGCGAAACGAATTTGCAGGCGCTTGGCGATACCAACACCTATCAATATGACGCGGGAACGGATATTCCGGGTCCGCTTGCAAGCGTCGTCTGGGCGACGAATTTAGACACTGAATCGCGCATTGTGCTGGTGGGGGACAGTGATTTTGCTACCAACGGGCAAATCATGAGCGGCGGGAACAGCCTGCTTTTTACCGATGCGCTGACATGGATCACTGACTTCAATGACCAGCTCGAGTTTGCACCGCAAGCATACGCTACCGGTTTACCGACCTTATTTGTCAGCCAGCAGCAGATTGACCTGGTCGTTTTTATCGCCGTGATCCTTGTGCCGGGTATTGTGCTGATCAGCGGTTTGAGCATCTGGGCGCGGCGGGCGCGAGCGTAGAATTGAGTAAGAAATGAACCGTTCATCGCGTCGAATGCTTGTGATTTTAGTGATCATTTTTGCTGCGCTTCTGGCAGTAGCCTTTATCACAACAACTCGCCAACCAGAACGCACGATTGATAGCGCGGTTCAGGATGCGATTGATTCGTTTGATCGCACTTTCCCGACCCTTTCCATTCAAGACATTAGAGCGATACGGCTAAGCGATCCCAATAGTGATGTCGCCTTCATCATGACTCAAGATGGAAGTGGCACATGGGTCACGGATGAAGGTACGCCGTTGAATGAAAACGGGGCGCTGATTGCGCGTACTATGGAACTGCTGCCCTATCTCCGTATTCTACCTGTCACTCCAGAGGCAGACCTGACGGAGTATGGATTTGCGCCGAATGGTTTAATTCGTGCCGAAATTGTGATGAATGATGACAGTGTACATGGCGTGGCAATTGGCAGGCTTACAGATTCGGGGGATGCCTACTATGCTCTCGTAGATAATCAACCAAGTATTTACGTTCTCCTACGCAATCCCGTTGATTACCTGATTACTCAATTAAGAAACCCGCCAACCGCTTGACAAAAAAAGCAAAAATCGCTACTCTCTGAAATTGCTATGCTCGATTCCATCATAGACGGCGCGACGCCGTCTATTTTTTGCCTACTGGTTAAAATAGGAACGTTTTTTCTGGTTTCGTAATTTATCGAAATATGACAGTCCACATAAACGAGCGCCCTGAGCCTAAAGTGGCGGGGTGACGCAGGATGATATATGCTCACAATGATGAAATCGAAAGACGAAATACGTAAGCAAGTCCTTGAAAAAGCACGGCGGCAGGGCGGTATCAGCTACGATGATATTCTGACACAGGTGCCCGATGCTGAACGCGATGTTGCCCTGCTGGATGACATCATGGACGATCTCCTTGACGCAGGTATCGAAATTCTTGCGAGTCTGGAGACCGAGACGGATGCGACGGTTTTTGATTCCCGCCGCGAGCCGAAGTTTGATTATGCGTGGATCGAAGGCGAAGAGAATGAATATGGCGCGTGGTTGGGCAGCGACCTGACCGACGATGCAGGCTATCAGCAGGCACTCGACAGTGATGATGTAGTCGGCTTATACCTCAAGGAAGCCGGGCGTGTGCCGTTGCTCACGGCTGATGAGGAAGTTTCCTTAGCGAAGCGCATGGAGTCAGCGGAAATCGCGCAGAGCCAGCTTGAGGAAATGGGCAAGTTCCTGCCACTGGATGATGTGTATACGTTGCAGGACATTATCGCCGATGGTGAAATGGCACAGGAACATCTGATACGCGCCAACGCTCGCCTCGTTATCAGCGTCGCCAAGAAGTACATCGGGCGCGGTGTGCCTTTCCTTGATCTGATTCAGGAAGGCAATATCGGCTTGATTCGCGCTACCAAGAAATTCGATTACCGTCGCGGACACAAGTTCAGCACGTATGCGACGTGGTGGATTCGCCAGGCGGTCAGCCGTGCTGTCGCCGATCAGGGGCGCACGATTCGCGTACCGGTACATATGGGTGATCAACTAAATCGGATGCGCCGTGTGCAGATGCGTCTGACGCAGGAACTTGGGCGTGATCCTTCGATTGATGAAGTCGCAATTGGCATGGAAACGACACCGGACAAAATCGAGAATCTGCTTGAAATTGCTCGCCGCCCCGTCAGCCTGGAAACGCCGATTGATGAAGAAGGCGATTCGACTTTCGGTGATTTCGTCGAGGATGTGAACAGCCCTGCCCCAGCGGAAGAAGTCGCAACCAATCTACTGCATGAACAGTTGAAGGGTGCGCTGGATCGCTTGCCGCCCCGCGAGGCGCAAATCCTACGCCTGCGTTACGGGCTGGAAGATGGGCGCGTGTACACGCTGGAAGAAGTCGGTCAGGCAATTGGCGTGACCCGTGAACGGGTGCGCCAGTTGGAAGCACAGGCGCTCAATCGCTTGCGCCAGTCTTCGGCTCACGTTATCCTTCGGGACTACCTGTACGAAGATTAGCGCTCAGTGTCATCTGCTTTACGCTGATTTACGATTGTTCTGAAGGGGAGCGCAAGTGGCGCGACGTGGACTCATTATAGGGTCGCTTGCCCTCATAATTCTGGGCATTGTCTTACTGCTGAACAACTTTCTGTTGATCAGCAGTTTTAATGTCGCGTCCCTTCTCCCTTTGCTGCTCGTCCTGTTCGGCGCGTTGATTTTGCTGCGCGGCGATTTGCTGCCCGGTAAGGATGCCAAGTCGTTCGGCATTACCCGTGGCAGCGTCGAAAACGGAATTCTGGAAATCAGCGCGGGTGCGATTGACGTTTCCATTCAAGCCCTTCAACGCGAAGGACGCCTGATCGCGGGCGAATATGCTTTCGACTCGCGCCCACAGTTGAATGTGCAGCAAAATCAGGCACATCTCAAACTGGAACGCTCCGCGACTCCCTGGCTCTCCTTTGCCAACTGGGACATGGCGGTGGCGCGGGATTTGCCGTGGTCGGTGTATGTCAGCGCATCGCTTGGTCAGGTGAAGGTTGACAGTTCCAGCCTGATCGTACAGAACGCGATCATCGGCACCGGATTTGGCAGCATACGTTTCACCTGCCCGCCGGAAGCCTTTGCGCCAATTCGCCTCCGATCTACGCTTGGCAATATTCAAGTGCTGACTCCTAATGGCTATCGCGCCAAAATTTTCGTGCGGGGTTCTCGCGTCTTCGGTGTATATGCGGATGAAGAGCGATATGAGCAGGATGGAGACAATATCTACTACAGCCGCGAACCATCCCCCAATCGTCCTGAAGTCGAAATTCACGTCAGCGGCACTTTCGGCGACCTTTACCTCGCCTAGAGGCTGTCATGTCCGCCTCAATACCCCAAAAATACGTTGTACGTGACGGTGTAAACAGCGATATTCGCCCGTGTCTCGCGCTCGATCACACCTATGAGACCGATCATGTCTGGCAAATTCACGTTCACCAGGATGAGATCGCCGGGTGGGAAATTGCCATGAGACGAGAGCGTCTGCCGCGTATGCTCGAAGTCACCTATCCCAGCAGCGCACACCGGTTAGCAAGTGTCCTCGATGAAGACCACTGTTTTCTGGTGGCAGAAGAGCGCGATAAAGGCAGGCTGCTTGGATATCTGGCGCTGACACCAGACCCGCTGCATAAACTCGGCTTAATTCACGATCTCCTGGTTACGCGGGCGGCGCGGCGCAACCA
>Ga0224723_1001922_pt1 | contig 11931 bp, 11 predicted proteins | sample Balambano_FR2_Me_FD_161647 | JGI IMG/M metagenome (GOLD analysis project Ga0224723, IMG submission 161647) | Freshwater sediment microbial communities from Lake Towuti, South Sulawesi, Indonesia - Balambano_FR2_MetaG | ecosystem: Environmental > Aquatic > Freshwater > Lake > Sediment | place...
GCGACCGGCGGCACCGGCCAGTCGCGGGTCCGTTCCGCCACCAGCCCCGCCACGCCGCGAAGCGTCGGCAGCACCACGCGGAGCCCGGAATGCCGCGCGGCCAGAACGCCCGCCACGGCGCCGAACACCGGCGCGAGCCGCGCCACCTCGGACCGGCGCGACCCCGGCAGCGCCAGAAGAAGCGGGCCCTCGACACCCAGGGCGGCGCGGAACGCCGCCGCCTCGCCGGCCGAGGCGCGCGGCTCGGCCACCACCGGATGGCTCACGAAATCGCAGGTCATGCCGGCGGCGGTCATGTAGGGCGGCTCGAACGGCAAGAGCGCCAGCACATGGTCGATCACGCGCGCCATCCGTTGCGCCCGCCGCGGTCGCCAGGCCCAGACCGAGGGCGCGACGTAATGGACGGTCCGCAGGCGCGGCAGCCCGGCGCGCGCGCCCTTGGCCACGCGCAGACAGAAGTCGGGGCTGTCGATGGTGACGAGCGCCTGCGGGCGGCGGGCCAGCACGTCGGCGACCGTCTCGTGTAGGCGCCGGCGCAGGGCGGGGTACTTCGGCAGCACTTCGGCCAGGCCCATGACCGAAAGCTCTTCCATCGGAAACAGGCTGTCGAGCCCCTCCGCCTGCATCATCGGGCCACCAACACCCGCAAAGCCGAGCCCTGGCGCCAGCTGTCTAAGCCCCGCCATCAGTGCCGCGCCGAGCCGGTCGCCCGAGGGCTCGCCCGTGACGAGGTACAGCGTCATGGCGGGCGCGACCACAGGAACAGGCCCGCCGCGGCGGCGGCCTCGATGGTCGCCTGCCGGTCGAGCAGCAGCACGCCGCCCGCCTGCCAGGCGATGCCGCCGAGGCCAGCCGCCGCCGCGCGCGCCACCGTCCCGGGGCCGAGCGCGGGCATGTCGAACCGCAGATCCTGCCCGGGCTTCGGCGCCTTGTAGAAGAGCCCGCGCGCGGCGGCCGGGTCGGGCCGGAGTCCGGCCGCGGCGGTTGCAACGAAGTCGAGCATCGCATCGGTGCCGGGCAGGGTCTCGACCGCAAGGCAGAGGCCTTGCGCCACCACCGCCCCCTGCCCGAGATCGGCGGCCCCGAGCGCGGCCACGATGGCGGCGGCGCGGGCGGCATCCTGTGCGTCCGCCCCGGTCACGTCACCGCAGAGAAGGCCGGCACCGGGGACGAGGCCGGGTGCCACATCGGCCGCACCAACCACCGCCAGCCCGTGGTCCTCGAAAATCGCGGCAATGCCGCGAAGCGCCGCATCGTCCCCCGCCCCGATCGCGGCGCGGAGCTGCGGCACCAGCGCGGCCGTGGCCGGGTCGAAGGCGTTGGGGTCGAGCGGGGGCCTTCGCACCGCACCAGCAAAGACCACCTGCGCCACGCCCTCGGCGGCCAGCCGGCCCATCAGCGGCACCAGCCGCTCCACCCGGAAGGTCAGGTCCGGCTCGAGCCCGTCGGGCGGAAACCCTTCCAGCGCGGCCACAAGCGGCCGGTCGAGCGCGGCCGCCAGCAGCGCCGGCAGCCTGCCGCGGCCCGCGATCACCGCCGTGCGCCCCAGTCGCCCGGTCATTTCGGCGTCAGGAAGGATCGGTCGGAATTCGACAGGATGAAGTCGGTGATCTCGCGCACATGCGGGCTGTCGGATTCCTCCGACAGCCGCCGCGCCCGGTCGAGGAAGGTGCCCTCGCCCTGCGCCAGCATCTGATAGGCGGCGCGCAGCGACATGATCTCGGCGCGGTCCACGCCGCGGCGCTTCAGGCCGACGAGGTTCAGCCCGTCCAGCTCGCCCCGCGGCCCCTGCACGAGGCCATAGGGCAGCACGTCGTTGGTGACCATGGTCACCGCTCCGATAATCGCGCCGCGGCCGATCCGGACCCACTGGTGCACGCCCGACAGCCCGCCGACGATCACATCGTCGCCCAGGACGCAATGCCCGGCGATCGCCACCTGGTTGACCAGGATCACCCGGTCGCCGAGCTGCGCATCGTGGCCCACATGCGCGCCGGTCATGATCAGGCAGTCATCGCCCACCCGCGTCACCCCGCCGCCGCCGTCGGTGCCGGTGTTCAGCGTGGCGCCCTCGCGAATCCGGCAGCGCGCGCCGACCACCAGCCGCGTGCGCTCGCCGCGGTACTTCAGGTCCTGCGGCACCTCGCCCACCGTGGCGAAGGGAAAGACCGTGCTGCCCGCGCCGAGTTCGGTCCAGCCGGTCACCACCGCGTGGCTTTTCAGCACCACGCCCTCGGCCAGCGTCGCCTCCGGGCCGACGACGCAGAACGGCCCGATCTGGCAGCCTGCGGCGACGCTTGCCCCGCGTTCGACGACGGCCGAGGGGTGAACGCGCGCCCCGGGCGAGACGGCCATCCGCGTCAGGCCTTCGGCACGTCGAACATGGCCATGAAGGTGGCCTCGCAGCACAACTCGCCCGCGACGATGCCCCTGCCCTCGAACTTCCAGACCCGGCCGCCGCCCCTCAGCGCCCGCACATGCAGCTCCAGCACGTCGCCCGGCACCACCTTGCGGCGGAACTTCACGCCATCGACCCCCATGAAGAACACCGTCGCGTTGCGGTCCACGAGCCCCATCGACAGCCCGACGAGAATGCCCGAGGTCTGCGCCATCGCCTCGATGATCAGCACCCCGGGAAAGATCGGCATCCCCGGGAAATGCCCCTGGAACTGCGGTTCGTTGTAGCTGACGTTCTTGATCCCGACGCAGCTTTCCGGCACGACGATGTCCTGCACCCTGTCCACCAGAAGGAACGGGTAGCGGTGCGGGATGATCCGCTGGATCAGGGCCAGATCGGCCTCGGTCACGGGCGATGTCCCGGCGGCATCGGTCATCCTCGGCTCCTTGGCTCGGGCAGGGCGTCGGGTGCGACGCGTGACCCGGTGACTAGCAACTCGGTCCCACGGTGACAAGCGGGTGGGTCCGGGGGCCGACGCGCCGGCGGTCAGGGCGAGGCCTGGTCGGTTCCGGCAGGCGGACCGGCGGCCGGCGCTTCGCCGGGGGGCACGGCGCCGCCGGGGTCCGGAGCGGCTTCGGGGGCGGCCTGACCGGCCGCGCCGGCCAGCACCGCATCGACCCGTTCGATCGCAAGATCGGTGATGTCCACCCGGTCGAAGGACAGGATGATCGCCGAGCGGTCGAGGATCGCCACCGCGCCGCGCTCGGTCATCAGCCCGGCCAGAACCGGCGCGGCCGCCTCGAAGAACCGCTGGCGGGCGAGATCGCGCTGCTGCGCCAGATCGCGTGCCTTCGCGGTCTGGGCGGCACGGATGCCCTTCACCTTCTCGTCGAAGGCATCGGCGGCGGCCCGGAACTCTTCCGGCGCCATCGCGGCGCGGCGTTCGGTCAGCTGCCGCTCCTCGGCCTCGAGCGCCGCCTCGATCCCGCGGTTCTCGGCCTGCAAAGCCTGTGCCTCGGCCTCGACCGAGGCGAGACTCTGGCGTCCGAAGGCCGAGGCCGCGAACAGCCGGTCCTGATCCAGCGTCAGGATCGCCGTCGCCGGGCCCGCCGGCGGGTCCTGCGCCGGGGCGGCGCCGGCGGCCAGGGCCAGCGCCGCCGCCACGAAGAGGGCGCGGCCGCGCCGCATCAGAACTGCGTCGACACCGAGATGTCGAAATTCTCGGTCCGGTCGTAGTCTTCCTTGATGAAGGCCTGCATGAAGTTCAGCCGGAGCGGCCCGAGCGGCGTCGTCCAGAAGATCGAGGCGCCGATCGTGGCGCGCAGGTGGAAGCTGTCGTCCACCGGCCCGCCGGTGCCTTCGGTCACGTTGAGGCCCCAGACCGAACCGGCATCGAGGAACAGGCCGCCGGTGATGCCGTATTCCTCGGGCAGGCCGAGCGGGAATTCGGTCTCGAACCGGGCGGCGACGAAGTAGTTGCCGCCGAGCGCGTCCTGGTTCACCGCCGTCAGGTCGCGCGGGCCATAGCCGTTGCGCTCGAAGCCGCGCACCTTGTCGTTGCCGAAGAAGCGGTTCGTCACCGTGCTCGTCTCGCCATCGAGCATCGCCAGGATGCCGCCCTCGAAGGCCGCCCGGACGGTCAGTTCCTCGTTCCAGACGCGCCGTTCGGTCACGGCCAGGAAATTGGTTTCGATGAAGTTCTGGTCGCCGCCGACCCCCGCGAAATCCTGCCCGAACCGCAGCAGCACCCCGCCGAGCGGATCGAGGCCGCCGGTGCGCGTGTCGTAGTCGTAGATGAAGCCGACCGCGCTCGTGGTGAGCGTGCCGAGGTCTGCCTCTTCCTGGATGATCACCGAGGAATTCGGCGAGACGCCGAACACCTCGTTCTGGCCGATCAGGTAGCGCAGCGTCAGATCGGAGTACTCGCCGACCGGGAAGGTCAGCCCCGGGGTGATCGCCCAGCTGTTGGTGTCGTAGGCCGAGGTGCCCGACGCGGTCGACTGGTTGTAGAAGGCCCGGAACGAGAAGGTCAGGTCGCGGCCGAGAAAGCCCGGCTCGGCGAAGAACACCGAGGAGTTCTGGTCGTCGTCGCCGACCGAGATGTTGAGCCCGACGGTCTGGCCGCGGCCGAGGAAGTTGGTCTCGGAAAAGCTGATGGTGAAGGCCGCGCCGGTCGCGCCGGCATAGCTCGCGCCGAACGACAGCGAGCCGGTCGGCTGCTCGATCACATCGACGTTCACCAGCACCTGATCGGGGCTCGAGCCCGGCTGGGTGTCGACCTGGGCATCCTCGAAGAAGCCGAGCGCGCGGATCCGTTCGGCCGACTGGCGGATCTCGCTCGGGTCGAAGGGATCGCCCTCGGCGGTGCGGAACTGGCGCCGGATCACCTGGTCGAGCGTCGTGGTGTTGCCCTCGATATCGATCCGCTCGACGAAGATGCGCGGGCCGCGGGTCAGCACGAAGTTCACGTCGAGCGTGCGGTTGCGGTCGTTGCGGGTGATGCGCGGCTCGACCGAGACGAAGTTCAGTCCCTGCCGCCCGGCGAGGTTCTCCATCCGGGCGATATTGTTCTCGATCACCGATGGCGAATAGGTGATGCCCGAGCGCAGGCGCAGCACCTCTTCGAACGGGGCCGGGTCGATCTCGGGGATCTCGCTTGTCACGCTGATCGCACCGACGTTGAAGCTCTGCCCCTCCTGCACGGTGAAGGTCACGAAGAAGCCGTCGCGTTCCTGCGACAGTTCGGCCGTGGCCTCCAGCACCTGGAAGTCGATGAACCCGCGCGAGGCGTAGAAGTCGCGCAGGAGTTGCTTGTCGAGGTCGATCCGGTCGGCGATGAAAGTGTCGCTGCGCACGAAGGTGCGCAACAGCCCTGCCTGCTTGGTTTCCAGCACCTGCCGCAGGCGGCGGTCGGAATAGGCGCGGTTGCCGACGAAGGACAGCCGCTCGATCTCGACCGTGCCGCCTTCGACGATCTCGAACACCAGATCGACGCGGTTGTCCGACCGGCGGATGATGACGGCGTTGACGGTCGCGGCAATCCGCCCCTGTTCCTGATAGGCGGCGATGATCGCCGCGACGTCGGCCTCGGCCTGGGCGGGCGAGTACACGAAACGCGGGCGCGAAGCGATCAGTTCCGTCAGTTCCTCGTCGTCCAGCCGGCGGTTGCCCTCGAAGCTGATCACGTTGATCGTCGGGAATTCCTGCACGCGCACCACGAGCGTGCTGCCCTCGGGCTCGATCGTCACCGTCTCGAACAGGCCGGAGCCGATCACCCGCTGGTAGGCGTCGTTCAACTCGCCCGCCGTCACCGTCTGGCCGCGGCCGATGCCGGCGAAGCGCACGATCGAGGCGGCATCCACCCGCTGGTTGCCCTCGACCCGCACGTCGGTGAAGCTGTAGCTCTGGGACAGCGCCGGAACGGCGGGCACCGCCACGGCCAGCGCCGCGGTCACCGCGGCCAGGCGCGCCGCGCGCCGCAGCGCCAGGGCGATCCTGCCTCGGCCAGTCGCTCCCACCATCACCCTGCCCCCGAGCCTGCGGTCTTGTTGACTTCTGACTACCGGCTACCTTGCCGCTTGTCAAAACGGCGCCGGCGCCGGTCGCCCGATCCTGCGCGGACTGTGGCCGTTCCACCCCTCCCGCCGGCCGGCGTCATGGGCACAGCAGATCGTTCGACAGCGCAAAGACCATCAGCGCCAGGAGCGCGGCCAGACCTGCCCCCATCAGCACCCGCAAGGCCCGGTCAGAGGGTGGGCGGCCGGTGACCGCTTCCCAGGCGTGGAACACGAGGTGGCCGCCGTCGAGCACCGGCACGGGAAAGAGGTTCATCAGGCCGACCGCGGTCGAGAGCACAGCGATGAACCACAGGAAGCTTGCGAACCCCAGCGTCGCCACGGCGCCCGAGGTCTCGGCAATGCCGATCGGGCCCTGCAGGTTGCAAGAACTGATCGCGCCGGTGATCATGTGCCAGAGACCGGACAGGCTCGCGGTGATGATGTCCCAGATCTGGCTCAGGGCCAGTCCGGCAGCCTCGGCCGGACCCGGCGTGCGGGTCTCGGGCGCGAAGGCGAGCCCGCCGCTGAGGCCCGCCATCCAGCGGGTCTCGAACCCGCCCTCCGGCAGCGGCAGGTCCACCCGCCGCGGCACCAGCGCCACGTCCTGCGTGCCGTCAGGCCGCCACACCGTCAGCAGAAGCGGCTGGCCGCCCGAGGCGCCGACGATCTCGCGCAGCTCGGCGAAGGCCTGCACGGGGGTGCCGTCGACGGCGACGACCACATCGCCCTTGGCGAGGCCCACATCCATCGCGGCAGAGCCGGGCGAGACGGCATCGACCACGGGCGGAAAGGGAAACGGCCCGTCGATCACGATCTCGCGGCCGTCACGCAGGATCCGGTAGGGGACGGTGGCCGACGGCTCGAGCTTGCCCGTGACGTCCATGAACGTGGTGAGGTCCGGCGTATCGATCCCGGCCACGGCCAGCACGCGGTCGCCGGGCAGCAGCGCCTCCGCCTGCGCCGGCAGGGGCTTCGGCGTGCCGACGGTCGGGGTGTCGGTGGCGACGCCCTGCACCAGGAAAAAGCCGGCGAAGATCAGCGCCGACAGGGCGAAGTTGAAGGCAGGCCCCGCTGCCACCGTCGCCGCCCGCGCCCAGAGCGGCGCCCCGTGCATGCTGCGGCGGCGGTCGGGCGCGTCCATCGCGCCGATCGCGCCGGCATCCCGGCCCGAGGCGGCATCGGCGTCGCCGAGAAACTTCACGTAGCCGCCGAACGGCAGCGCCGCGACCTGCCAGCGGGTGCCGCGGTGGTCTTTGCGGGCATAGAGGACCGGGCCGAAGCCGAGCGAGAACACCTCGGCGTGGATGCCGCACCAGCGGCCGACGATGTAATGGCCGTATTCATGCACCGCGACGATGACCGACAGCGCCACCACGAAGGCGACGATGGTCCAAACGAGGCCGCCGAATGACGGGATCAGCGAGACCAGTTCCACCCCTGCCCTACCTCTTCGCTTGCCAGTCGCGCACCGCCGCGCGCGCCTGTTCGCGTGCGAGATGGTCGGTGGCCAGCACATCCTCAAGGGTGGGCGCGGCATTATTGCGGCCGGCCTCGACCGACATTCGGTCGAGCACCGTCTCGACCACCTCGGCCATCCCGGCGAAACCGAGGCTGCCGTCGATGAAGTGGTCGAGCGCCACTTCCTTGGCGGCATTGAACACCGCGCCGGTCAGGCCGCCCGCCGCCAGCACCGCGCGCGCCAGCCGGAGCGCGGGAAAGCGGGTCTCGTCGGGGGCCTCGAAGGTCAGCTGCGCCAGCCGCGCCAGATCGAGCCGCGCCACCGGCAGGGCGGCGCGGTCCGGCCAGTTCAGCGCGAAGCCGATCGCGTGGCGCATGTCGTGCGGCCCGAGATGCGCCATGATCGCGCCGTCGCGGAACCCCACCAGCGCGTGGACGATCGACTGCGGATGGACGATCACCTCGATCATGGCGGGGGCGAAGCCGAAGTATTCCCGCGCCTCGATCAGCTCCAGCGCCTTGTTGAACATCGACGCCGAGTCGATCGAGATCCGCCGGCCCATCGCCCAGTTCGGATGCGCCACCGCCTCGGCCGGGGTGGCGCGGGCGATCCGCTCGAGCGGCCAGTCGCGGAACGGCCCGCCCGAGGCGGTGATGATGACCCGCTCGACCGCGGCGCGGTCTTCCCCCGCCAGCGCCTGGAACACGGCGGAATGCTCGCTGTCCACCGGCAGGATGGTGGCGCCATGCGCCGTCGCCGCGGCCATCAGCACCGGGCCGGCGGCGACGAGGCTTTCCTTGTTGGCCAGCGCCAGCGTGCGCCCCTGCGCCAGCGCCCGCATCCCCGGCACCAGGCCGGCGGCGCCGACGATCGCCGACATCACCCAGTCGGCCGGGCGGTCGGCGGCCTCGGCCACCGCTTCCGGCCCCGCCGCCGCCTCGACCCCCGATCCGGCCAGCGCCGCGCGGAGGTCGCCGTAACAGGCTGGGTCGGCAGTGACCGCGAGTTCGGCGCCAAAACGGCGCGCCTGTTCGGCGAGACGCGCCACCTGCCGGCCGCCGGTCAGCGCCACGACCTGCACATCGCCCGGCGTCAGAAGGCTGAGCGTGTTGACGCCGATCGAGCCGGTGGCGCCGAACACCGTGATCCGCCGCATCAGAGCCGCACCTCGGGCACCACCACCACCTGCGCGATCAGAAGCATCAGAAGCGCCGCGCCGAGCAGCCCGTCGAACCGGTCGAGCACGCCGCCGTGGCCGGGGATCAGGCGCGAGCTGTCCTTGACGCCCATCCGCCGCTTGATCGCGCTTTCGGCGATGTCGCCCATCTGCGCGGCCAAGGCCAGCGCGGCCGAAATCCATGGCAGGTCCGGCCCGGCCGTGGTCACGCGCAGGAAGCCAAGGCCGATCAGCGCCGCCGCGACCCAGCCCGCGACCGTGCCGGCCCAGGTCTTCTTGGGGCTGACGCGCGGCCAGAACTTGGGCCCGCCGATCAGCCGCCCGGCGAAATAGCCCGCGATATCGGTCGCGATCACCACCAGCAGCAGCCAGACCAGCCAGACCGCGCCGTAATCGCCGCGGAACCCGGCGAGACCCCAGGCGGCCAGGAGCGCGGCGAAGGCATAGGCGGCGAAGATCACCGGCTCGCGGCGGATCGCCAGGGCGCCCGCCAGGGCCGGCAGGGCCAGGATCGCCAGGGCCGGCCCGTCGCCGACGTGGACCGCCGCCAGCACCGCGGCCGCCGCCGCCAGCCCGAGGCCGCGCGCGGCCCAGCCCGGCCGGATCATCGCCGCCAGTTCCCAGATCATCAGCCCCGCCACGATCACGCAAAGCCCGGCGAACCAGACCCCGCCCGCCCAGACCGTGCCGATCCCCACCACGGCCATCGCCAGCGCCGAGAGGATCCGCGGCCCGAGGTCCGACCACCGGCCGCCGCCGGATGCGGGGCCGGGCGAGGATGCCGAAGGCGCGCCGGTCATGCCTGCACCGCGCCGAACCGCCGCTCGCGCGCCGCAAAGCGGGTCAGGATGGCGTCGAGCTCGTCGGCGGTGAAGTCGGGCCAGAGCGTGGGGGTGAATTCGTACTCGGCATAGGCCGACTGCCAGACGAGGTAATTGGAGATCCGCGTCTCGCCCGAGGTGCGGATCACCAGATCGGGGTCGGGCATGTCATGGGTGTCGAGCGCGCCCGACAGCATCGCCTCGTCGATGTCCTCGACCGACAACTCGCCCGCGGCCACCCGCGCCGCCAGGTCGCGGGCGGCCCGCATCAGCTCGTTGCGGCCGCCGTAGTTGATCGCGACGGTCAGGTTCAGACGGTTCAATGCGGCGGTGCGCGCCTCGATCCCCGCCATCAGCCGCTGCAGCTTCGTCTCCAGCCGCGTGCGGTCGCCGATGAAGCGCACCCGCACGCCGGCCGCGGCCAGCCGGTCGGCCTCGCGCTCAATGTAGCGGGCGAAAATCGACATCAGGCCCAGCACCTCTTCGGTGGACCGCTTCCAGTTCTCGGTGGAGAAGGCATAGACGGTCAGCCAGCGGATGCCGAGGTCGGGCGAGGCCCGGACGATCTCGCGCACCCGCTCCGCCCCCCGGCGGTGGCCCACCAGGCGCGGCCAGCCGCGCTGCGTCGCCCACCGGCCGTTGCCGTCCATGATGATCGCCACATGATCGGCGCGCCGCGGCGGCGGGGTCAGATCACGGCTGTCGGCTGCGGCCAAATCCCCTGCCCCTTCGCGGCATGGCGTGAGGTGCAGGTCAGACCTGCATGATCTCCGCCTGTTTCGCCTCGAGCGCCCGGTCCACCGCGGCGATCGCCTTGTCGGTCAGGTCCTGCACTTCGTCCGACCACATCTTCTGGTCGTCTTCCGACATGCCGGCCGCCTTGGCCTTCTTGATCTGGTCCATGCCGTCGCGCCGCACGTTGCGGATCGAGACGCGGGCGCGTTCGGCGTAATCCGCCGCTACCTTGGTCAGCTGGCGGCGGCGGTCCTCGTTCAGTTCCGGGATCGGCAGGCGGATCAGCGGGCCGTCGGTGATCGGATTGATGCCGATGCCGCTTTCGCGGATCGCCTTCTCCACCTTGGCGATCATCCCCTTGTCCCAGACGTTGATCACGACCATCCGCGGCTCGGGCACGTTGACGGTGCCGAGCTGGTTGATCGGCGTCATCTGGCCGTAGGCATCGACCTGGATCGGCTCGAGGATCGCGGCCGAGGCGCGGCCGGTGCGCAGCGAGGCGAATTCGGACTTCAGCGCCGACATCGCCCCCTCCATCCGGCGCTCGATGTCGTCGAGATCGATCCCGGGATCCTCTTGCGCCATGGGAAACACCTTCGGGTTGTGGCACCGCAGCATCCCGTTTGCCCCAAGAGCGGTGATCATTCAAGAGCGGGCCGCCCGGCCGGGCGCGCGGGGGCCTTAGCCCTGCACGCGCGTATAGGTGCCGCGTCCCGACAGCACGCCGCGGAAGCCGCCGGGCTCGTCGAGCGAGAACACGATAATCGGCAGGTCGTTGTCGCGCGCCAGCGCGATCGCGCTGGCATCCATCACGCCGAGATGCTTCTGCAGCACCTCGTCGTAGCTCACCGTTTCGTAGCGCCGGGCGTCGGGGTGCTTCCGCGGATCCCGGTCGTAGACGCCGTCGACCTTGGTGCCCTTGAAGATCGCCTCGCAGGCCATCTCGCTGGCGCGCAGCGTGGCGGCGGTGTCGGTGGTGAAATAGGGATTGCCGGTGCCGGCGGCGAAGATGCAGACCCGGCCCTTCTCGAGGTGGCGCACCGCGCGACGGCGGATGTAGGGCTCGCAGACCTGGTCCATCGGGATGGCCGAGATCACGCGGGTATAGACGCCGAGCGATTCCAGCGCCGCCTGCATCGCGAGCGCGTTCATCACCGTCGCCAGCATGCCCATGTAGTCGGCGGTGGTCCGCTCCATCCCCTGCGCCGACCCCTGCAGGCCGCGAAAGATGTTGCCGCCGCCGATCACCATGCAAATCTCGACGCCAAGGTCGTGGACCGACTGCACCTCGCGGGCGATGCGCTGCACCGTGGGCGGGTGCAGCCCATAGCCGAGGTCGCCCATCAGCGCCTCGCCCGAGATCTTCAGCATCACGCGCCGGTAGCGCACGGTCTCTGCCTGGTTGTCCATCTGCCCGAGCCCCGGATGCGTTGCGCCTTGACTGCGCGGCAAAATGTCGGAAAACGCGGCCGGGTTCAACGGCCAAGCGGCGGAAGCGGGCCGCCCGAGGCGGAGCGGGAGGGCAGGGGTTGCAGATACCGCCGGGCCTGTCGGCCGACCGGCCGGTGCTGATCGCGGGGCCGACCGCCTCGGGCAAGTCGGGGCTGGCGGCGGCGATCGCGGCCCGCGACGGCGGCGTGATCGTCAACGCCGATGCGCTGCAGGTCTATAGCTGCTGGCGGATCCTGACGGCGCGGCCCGGCCCGGAGGCGGAAGCGGCGCTGCCGCACAGGCTCTATGGCCATGTCGCGCGCGACGCCGCCTATTCGGCCGGCCACTGGCTG
>Ga0224723_1001924_pt1 | contig 11929 bp, 12 predicted proteins | sample Balambano_FR2_Me_FD_161647 | JGI IMG/M metagenome (GOLD analysis project Ga0224723, IMG submission 161647) | Freshwater sediment microbial communities from Lake Towuti, South Sulawesi, Indonesia - Balambano_FR2_MetaG | ecosystem: Environmental > Aquatic > Freshwater > Lake > Sediment | place...
GCCATGATCGGCGTGAGGTCGACGCGGTCGAGGATCTCGGTGGTGTAGCGGCGGATGTACTCGGCAGCAAGTTCGCGGCGCGAGCGCTTGCCGACCCCTTGGCGGTCATCCTCAGCATACTGGAGCTGGCGTAACGCGGTGGTTGGGGCAAGCTCGGGGTGGTGCTCGTAGGCGATCCCAGCCTGGGCAAGGGCCGCCTGCAACCGGCGTGCATTCGCCCAGGCGTACTCGGGCCCGCGAACCCCGCGGCGCTGGCGGACGTCGAGCAGCAGGCGAACGTCTGCGTGCCGTAGTCGTTGCAGAAAGGACTCGCCGTCGAAGCCATACACGCCGATTGTCACGATGCTGAGCATTGGATATCCCCCCTGCCTGCTCCTCGTGTCAATTCAACCGCCAACAGGCGACGCCAAACGGTTGGAGTCAACCGTGACCGGGCTCCTCTGCAGAGAGGATGTCCCGACCGCCCGGCTGTGCCATAGGTCTGCGCCCCCAATCTGTCCGGTGCCGCCGAGGCGTTGCAACGCCGCTACGGTGAGGCTAAAGGCCTACCCGGTTTTCCAGCAGTGGGAAGGGCACTCTCATGTGTGCTGCCGCCATGACGACTGCGGTGCGATACGCGGCTACGGTGCGCGCAGCACTCCCTGGGTGACGAGCGTCTCCAGCGTACGCACCACCACCACATTCGGCTGCGCCTCGAACGTGGTCAGCGCTGCGACGATGGTGATGTCGCTGGCGGGCAGGTGCCAGGCGGCGATGCGGTAGCCACCGAGCGCGCCAGTGTGCCCAATCGCCAGGCGCGCCGCCGGCGCGAGGCCTGCGGCATCAGGGAGAGTCCGGCGCATCAGCCCCAGCCCGTAGGCCAAATCGGGCGCGTCCCCGGTGCCGCCGGTCAGGTGCCACTGCTGCATGGCCGCCAGCATCTCGGGGCGCAGCAGCGCGCCACCGAGCAGGGCGCGCAGGAACACCCCCAGATCGAACACCGTGGAAGTCATGCCGCCCGCAGCCCAAGCCACCGACATATTGATCTCAGTGTAGTCCGCGCCGCGCACGTAGCCCCGCGCGAGGTCGCCGGGATCGGCGGTTGGCGGCGCGAGGGCGGTGTTGCGCAGCCCGAGCGGCCCGATGATCCGCTGCCGCAGCTCCAGGTCGAGCGCGTTGCCAGTGACGCGCTCAACGATCAGGCCGAGCACGATATAGTTGGTGTTCGCGTAGATCCAGCGCTGGGGGGCACCAGCGGGAAAGCGCGGGGCGCGGCGCAGTGCCTCGGCGACCAACTCCTGCGGCGACCAAACGTGGCCCGGGTCGCGGCGGGCGCGCGCGACCATCCCATCGCTGAGGTAGTCCGGCAGGCCACTGGTGTGCTGCAAGAGCTGGCGCACCGTGATCTGGTCGCCGCCCGGCACCAGCCCCGGGAGCCAGTGCTCCACGCTCTGATCCAGCGACAGCCAGCCTTCCTGCACCAACTGCAGGGCCACCACGGCGACGAAGAGCTTGGTGAGGCTGGCGATCCGCACCCGCCCAACCGGGCCGAGCGAGGTGCCGGTGGCCTGCTCGGCTACGCCGCTGGCGGTCTGATAGGCACCGATGCCGGGGCCAGCCACAAAAAGCAGCGCGCCGGGCGCGTCGAGTGAGATGCGTGCGGCTTCGAGCACACTATCGAAGGCCGCGACCAGGGCAGGAGGAGTCTCCTGGGCGCGGGCGGGCGCGGCTGCTGGCAGCACCAGTGCGAGGATCAGCACAAGGCTGTTCAGGATCGAGGCAAAACGGAGGACGTGGCACATAAGCGCGTTCCTTCAGCTATCTACAATCTGCCGATTGTCGGAGCTTCAGATGGCGGGACGTTTACCACGATGCACGACCTTGCAGTCTTGTGGAAGGCATGCTGGAGGGGTGAGATTTTGCCCCAGGCGTTGGTCGAGATCTATCCCCAGCCGCATGTGCATGCTAAGATGGAGGGTGAGCATACCTCTTACGGGCATGGGCTTTGGATGACCATTGGCGGAGGGCCAAATCTGTGACGTAGACCTCATTGGGGGCGACGTAGGGGTTTCATTCTTCGCCGAAGGGCAAAGCGAGTGCCGGTGACTGGACTTGAACCAGTGACCTAACGATTATGAGTCGTTCGCTCTAACCACTGAGCTACACCGGCGTTGCGGACGGGGATGGTAGCACACTGGAGCGGGTCTGTCAAACGCTATACGGTGTGAGCCTGGGCGTTGGCGTAGATCAGCTCGATCAGCATTTGGCCGTACCGCACCAGATCCGGGAGCAGGATGTGCTCGTTTGGGCCTTCGGCACCGCTCCCCAAACGGGCGCAGGCAACAGCACCGATTGGCATATCGAACGCCTCGTTGAGGAAAAAGAGCGGGCGAGCAAATGGGCCACGTGGCAAGGTGTGAAGCGGCTCGCCGTAGACGTGACGTCCCGCCTCGCTCAGTCGCTGGGAGAACGGGTGATCAGTTGAGGTGCCGGCAGCACTATAGCCGCCGGGCACACGCTCGACGGCAATGTCGAGCAGTCCTTTGGCAGCCAGATGCTCTTCGAGCAGGGCGGCGACAGCCTGGGGATGCTGCCGAGGCACAAGCTGGAAGTCGAGCTGTGCTGACGCCGCCGTGGGAATACAGGCCAGCTCGAAGGCAGGCTCGACGGCGAGCGCGGTGACATTGCAGGTGGGAAGGGTGACTTCCGCCTGTGTGAGCGCTGACTGAGTCATGCCGAAGAGAAACTGCGCGATGCCCCACTCGGCCGTGCGGGCGGTCTCGTTCACCTGAGCGCTGCGCAACGATTGGCTTTCCTTGCGGCTTGGCCCCTCGATGGTGTCGTAGAAGCCGCCGATCAAAATCTCCTCTTGATCGCTCTTGATCTGCCCAAGGGTCCAGAGCAGACGCCAGAGCGGGTTTGGCACACTGGCAGCGAGGCCAGCTGGGAGTGGTTGCTTTGCCCCGCTGGCATGGAGCCGCACCTGAAGCAGCCCCTTGACACCTGTGTAGGCGAACGGCCGCCCGGCATGATCGTGGTCTCCGCCGGTTGCCAAACATGCATCGGCGCGAAACAGCTCGCGTTGGTTCGCTACAACGGTGCCGAAGCCGGGGCTGCCGGCCAGATGCTCGCCTTCTGCCACGATGACCACGCCGCACGGAAGGTCGCCCTCGGCTTCGAGCAGCGCAGCGATGGCGTTGAGATGGGCGGCGAGCGGCCCCTTGCCCGCTGCAACGCCACGGCCATAGAGCGTGCCATCGCGCTCGGCCATCTGGTATGGTTCGTGATGCCACGCGCGCCACGGGCCTGGAGGTGCGACATCGTAGTGGTGGTAGAGGAGGAGCGTGAAGGGGTGACGCCCGGGCCGCCGCCCGATCACGACCGGCGCTCCGGCGGTGGGTACCACGTTGGCCGTCAGGCCACGGGATTGCATCATTGCGGCAACCCGCGTGGCGACAAGCGCCAGTTCCTCGCGCTGCCCAGGCCCCCCCGGCAGGCTGATGAGCTGGTCGAGATCCCAGATCAACCGGTCGGTTGAGATGAAGGCTGGCTCGGTCACGGGTGCTCCGTTAGCGGTTGAAGCCGCTTCATTATAGCACACGGCGTTCACACGCTTCCGCAGGCCATGGGCCGTTGTGAGTTGGACAAACGTCCCCAACCCTGGTAGACTCTGGCGCTACTCGAACAGCAGCGATGGAACATAACAACGGACATGATTGAAAGGATCCCTCGCAAGGTGCTGCGTACGGCGCTGGCAGTGCTTTGCTGCCTCCCACTTCTGCTCGCCGCTTGCACAATTGAAGGCGGCGTTCCAACGACTCCTCCTACGCCTGAGCCGGTGCTTGATCTGCCGCCAACCAACGTCGCTGTTGTCGAGCAGATTGCCGCGCGGCGAGATACATGGGCGGTTGGGCTGCTTGATCCGCTTGGCAGCCTGTACCCCTACCCGGCGAACACCGCCGCCGCACGTGCCAGCGCACCGGTACGCGAGCTGCTCTTCCCGTCGCCGGTGCTCGCCTACGCCTATAGCTACACAACAACCGGCGTTCTCGAGCGTTTGCCTTCAATTGAGAATGGCGACGTCGAGGTGCGCCGCGCCGATGTCTACCTGGATACAGCCGGAAACATCACGACGACCGCCACACAGGTCATTACACAGGTCGAGCAGCTCGCCGTCACCTTCCGGTGGAACCCGCGCCTGATGTGGTCGGATGGTACGCCGGTTACTGCCGATGATTCACTCTTCGCCTATGAACTGGCGCGTGAGTCACCGCCGAGTCGCGAAGCGCGTGACGTGCTGGATCAAACGGCCTCGTACGAGAAGGTAGATGCGCACACAACGCGTGCGGTGCTTCAGCCAGACGTCACCGGGTCGGTGTATGTCCTGAGCTACTGGACGCCGCTTCCACGCCACCTGCTGGAAGATATGCGGCCAGAAGAAGTGCCAACCAGCGTATTTGCCGAGCGACCGATCGGCTACGGCCCATATGTGATCGAGGAACGCACTCCTGATGCGGTTCACCTGACGCGTAATCCCTATTACTTTGGCTCGCCACCCGCTGCATCGCGCGTGATGGTGCGGATCGACAGGCTCGAAATGCTGCGCGCCAAGATGCTGAACGGTAACCTCGACATAATCATGGCTGATCGTGTGCCAGCCGAGGTGCTCGCGACCATCGGCGATGGGTGGACGGACGGCACGGAGATCATCCTGCAGCCGAATCCGATCTGGGAGCATATCGATTTTAACTTGGATGTGCAGCTATTGCAGGATATTCGCGTGCGCCGCGCGATCGCGTACGGTACCAATCGACAGATGATGACCGATGCGCTGACTGGTGGTCGCGCACCGGTGCTCCATAGCTGGATTCTTCCAAATCAGCCAGATGCTGCGCCGTTCGACCAGCTCTCGCACTATGCCCATAACCCGGACGAGGCGCGTCGGCTGCTGGACGAAGCTGGCTATGTTGACGCGGATGGCGATGGCGTGCGGGTGCAGGCGACAACCGGAGTCACACTCGCTTTGCAGTTGCTCACCACTGATGGCAACCCGATGCGTGCTGCGATTGCCGAACAGTTTCGCTCCGACATGGCGGCGATTGGCATCCAGATCGAGGTGCTAATGGCGTCGTCCGAGGAGTTGTTCGCGCAGGACGGGCCGCTGCATCAGCGCCAGTTCGATCTGGTGTTGTTCGGATGGGTGGCACGCCCAGAGCCAAGCGGCATTCAGCTCTGGAGCTGCGCTGCGGTGCCGAGCGAGAGCAACAACTGGAATGGCGATAACTTCGCCGGCTGGTGCTTTCGCGATGCCGACCGAGCTGTTCGCGAAGCGGCCACGGCGCTTGACCCGGCGACGCGACGCGCGGCATATCTTCGGCAGCAAAAGCTTTGGACGCAAGAGATTCCCGCTCTGCCACTCTTCCAGCGCCTCAGTCTGGTGATCGCCACGCCAGATGTGCGTGGCCTACGTTCAGACACCCTCGCTCCAATCACCTGGAACATCGCTGCATGGCGACGCGCCGATTGACCCTTCTGCCTGGTAACACTCTGCCACTATACTACCTGCACTCGTTGCGGCTGTGCTCACGCAACGGCATGTTTGCGAGCGCAGGTAGAACAACATGGACACCACGCGCTACTATCTTGGATTCAACCGGGTGAATGGTATTGGCCCGGCGCGACTGGATCGACTAGTGGAGCGGCTTGGGTCGATTGCTGCTGCATGGCATGCGACACCCGCCGAGCTGTTCAGCACTGGGCTAGATGCGAAGGCAATCGAGGCGCTCCTCCACGCGCGGCACACTATCGATTTGGATGCCGAGCTTGCTCGCGCTGCGGCCGCCGGAGTCGAGGTGATGACACGCGAGCACCCACGCTACCCCATAAATCTCGCCGATACTCCCGCGCCACCACCAGTGATCTTTGTTCGCGGCGAGGTGCATGCCGATGATGCCTGGGCGGTTGCGGTGGTTGGGACGCGCACGCCGAGCATGTATGGACGGGAGGCCGCGCAGCGAATTGCCGGCGATCTGGCTGAGGCGGGTGTGACAGTGGTTTCTGGTCTTGCAATTGGGATCGATACAATTGCACATCAGGCGGCGATAGAGGCAGGCGGTCGAACGATTGCGGTGTTGCCGTGTGGGGCGGATTATGTGTATCCGGAGCGGAACCGAATGCTCGCCAAGCGCATTGCAGATTCGGGATCGCTTGTGAGCGAGTTCCCGCTCGGCCAGCGACCGATCCCGGCGCTCTTTCCGGTTCGCAATCGGGTCATTAGTGGTATGGCACGCGGCGTTGTTGTGGTGGAGGCTGGGGCGACGAGCGGGTCATTGCTTACGGTTGAGTATGCGCTCGATCAGGGGCGCGATGTGTTTGCGGTGCCGGGAAGCATCTATGCACGAACGAGCGAAGGCACAAACCGTCTTATTCGCAATGGTGCCGGGCTTGTCACGCATGCGCGCGATGTCCTCGAAGCATTGCAGCTGAACACCAGCGTGAGCCAGCAGGAGTTGCGCTCCGCCGCTCCCGACGATCCGGCCGAGGCGACGTTACTCGCCGCGCTTAGCTATGAGCCGCAGCACGCCGATACGCTCGCGCGGACGCTCAATCTGCCGGTTGCCGAGATTTCGGCGACGCTAGCGGTGTTGGAGCTTAAGGGGCTGATACGACAGCCAAGCACTATGCAGTACGTGCTTCGCCGCTAAGACAAGGCTTCACCTGACCGTCGGTAGCTTTCCGTTGCGCGCTGAGGGTTGTGCTTGGGAATGCTCAACGGCAACTGTCAAGCACGCGCGAACCTTGTCTAAGCGGCAGCGCACCATCTTCTACGGCCACCACTGAGGCGATGTTGGCGTAGCTCTTGCTACACCAACATCGCCTCAGTGGCTTTGGATGAGGTAAAGAGGATGGTAGGACTGGCATATATATTGCTATTTTTTCAGACTATTCACTATCGGAGACGGCCTGATGGTAAGCGAGCGCAACAACGACAGCGCGCAACCAGCGCACCCGACCACATCGAAGGAGGAGTCTATGTCCCAGCCCGTGAACACTGTCCTCTTGGATCGCGCCGTCGGCGCGCCGATCAGCAGCGATGCGGCTCAACAGAAGGCCGTCGAGGTGCTGAAGGTTTCTGCCCAGTCTCGGCCGAATGCGGTGGCCGGGGCGATCGCCGGCGTGATTCGTGATAGCGGGGTCGCCGAGGTGCAATCAGTCGGGGCCGGTGCGACTAATCAGGCGATCAAGGCGATCGCTATTGCTCGCAGCTATCTGCGAGACGAGGCGATCGAGTTGATTTGTACCCCGTCATTCACCGATGTCGTGATCGCCGGCGAGGAGCGGACAGCCATCCGCTTGCTCGTTGAGCGAAGAAATGTCTAGCACTACGCTGTTGCCCTGCCCAACACATAGCAAAACCGCTTGCCAAACGGCGAGCGGTTTTGCTATGTGTTGGGTGGGAGGGAGCTTGACGTGCGGTAGCGAGCATGCTACACTCACTGTATATTTATGCATGATATTGCATAACCAAGAAAGTGAATGAATATGAAGCTGCTGCACCACGCACGGCCAAACCTGGCACCGATTGATGTGCGGCTGGAACCGGCGTACAATGCGCTTAACAGCTTGGCATTGCTCAACGTGGTTGGCAAAACACCATCGATGGATGCGTGGGTGGCAGCGACGGCGGAGGCGCTGAGTCCTGCGGAGCTGCGTGAGAATCACTTGTTGCTCGGTCTGCTCGGCGCGGCGCTCGTGTTTCAAGGGGAATGGCCTGATTTCCCAGCCTATCTCGAAGCACTTGCGCGCCAAGTACCAAGCACACTTCGGGATCGGGCGCAGGCGGGAATCCATCCAAACAACGAAGCACTGCACCTACTCGACGAGGCTGAGATTTTGCTGGCTGATCCTTCTGAGCTGCAGCGCCGTGCTCTACGGCACCTGCTGCAGATGTGGGATACCTATCTTGGCCCAGAGTGGCAACGGGTCGCCAGCGATCTCGACCACCACGTCAAGGGCATTGCGTATCACGTCCGTGATCACCCAGAAACATTTGCCAACAATCTGCACTTGCTGGTTGACGATGCCGTTCTGACTGCTACGCCTCAAGGAACACGCGTCCAGGCGATTGTGCTCGTGCCATCGCCGCATGTTGGCCGTCACATCGCACACGTGTATCGCGAGGAGACCCTGTATCTGTTTTACTCGGCTCCGCGAAACTTCGCCACGCTCGGTCGTTCCCAGCCGATTGGGCGCAAGGAGTTGCTCCTGCGGATCGAGGCACTGGCGGACGAGACGCGGCTCCAAATCCTGGAAATGTTTGCGACGCGCGATGAACTGACGGCGCAGGACGTTCAGGAGCGGCTCGGCCTGACGCAGTCAACTGCCTCGCGGCAGATCCGCGGGCTGTCGCATTTCATTGTCGAGCGGCGTGGCGAGGGAGCCAACAAACGCTATCAGCTCAGCCAAGGGCAGTTCGATATGACGTTTCGTGCGCTAAAGGGGCTGATCGCAGAGCCACAGGCGGAGGGGCTGGACCTGCGTCACGAGGCTGGCGATGTGCGGCGCTTTATGGATCGCCGGGGGCGGATCACGGTGTTTCCGGCCCGCCCGCGCGACAAGCTGCTGGTGCTTGAGTATCTCGCCGAGCAGATCGAACTTGGCCGCAGCTATAGCGAGAAGGAAATCACCGAGCACCTTCGCCGCCAGCTCGCCTTTGATGACGCGGTGACGATCCGGCGCGAACTGTACAACATGCTCCTGATCGACCGTGAGCGCGATGGATCACGCTACTGGCGCATCGATCCGCAGCGGCGTGAGGAGCTGCTGCATGGCGTACGTGAGAGCTAACAGAGCGATCCTGGTCGCAACCGTTTCGATCACCCGGCGATGTGATGTACGCAGTAGCGTAGCATGCGCCGCGTGCCGGGTCAGGGCATGCTCAGCGGGGAGGAATCATGAAGCTCCTGTTGGTCGAAGACAATGAGATGAACCGCGACATGCTCTCACGACGCTTGGAGCGGAAGGGGTATGAGGTTCTGATCGCGGTTGACGGCGGCCAAGGGGTGGCAATGGCACGCTCCGAGCAGCCGGATCTGGTTCTGATGGATATGAGCCTGCCGGTGTTGGATGGCTGGGAGGCAACCCGGCAGATCAAGGCTGACCCAACAACAGCGCGCATCCCGGTGATCGCACTGACAGCCCATGCAATGGCTGGCGATCGGGAGCAGGCAATGGCCGCCGGATGCGACGACTACGATACCAAGCCGGTTGAGCTGCCACGCTTGTTGGCGAAGATTGAGGCGCTGCTCAGCCCACTGCGCTAACGCGCTTGACAATGACGATTTGTTCACGCGGAGGGCTTTTTGGCCCTCCGCGTGGTGTTTCCTGACAGCGCATCGTACGACCTCTGGTAAAATTGCGGTTATGACCTACCACTTCACCTGCCCACCGCCCTGCCGAGAGGGAGGAAACGATGCGTGTTGCTATTCGCGCGCTCGCTATCGCGATGGTTGCCGGGCTGTTCCTGGTTCCATCAGTCAATGCGGAGCCTGAGATCGAAAACCGCACCACGACCTATCTGCCGCTCGTTGTGAGCAATGCCGGGGCGAGTCGGAGTACGATGGAAACAGGAGATGTGCTGCACGTGCTGAGTCTCATCAACCAGGAGCGTACGCGTGTCGGGTGCTCCTCGGTGCAGCTTTCGCCGCTGCTTGGTGCGATTGCACAGGCGCACAGCGATGACATGGCGTCACGCGCGTTTTTCAGCCATATTGGCTCTGACGGTTCAACGCTTGGGGAGCGGCTGTGGCGAATAGGGTACCGGTTTCGCTCTGCGGCTGAAAACATTGCCGCCGGCTACCCAAACGCCCCGAGTGTTGTGCGAGCCTGGATGCAGAGCGATGGACATCGTGCCAATATCCTCACCTGTAGCTTCAGCGAAATCGGCGTAGGCTATGCATCCGATCATGGAAGCACCAACTACGCCTACTGGACTCTCGATCTCGCAACCCCATAGTTCCAACCAACCCTTCAGATTTGCACGGCCTGACGAGCCGCGCTATAGTTACTGTGAAAATAATCACAGGACAAGAGTGCGTGGCGGAGGGATGCGATGGCATCGAATGGATCGGGCTGGGAGGGAACAGCGCTGGCGTTTGTAATCACATTCACAGTGCTGATGGGGGTTGCATATACGCTAGGGGTCACGTTTCGTATGACGATCCCCTGGTTGCTGATCCTGGTCGTCTCGGCAGTTGTGGCCGCAGCGACACGGTGGCGGCGGCGTTGACAAATACGAACAAGTGTGCTAAAGTGGCAGTGCATTGATCTGTGCAACAGATCTTCTACGCTTTGCTTACATCTGTGGAGCAATGGTATGGCACTGCTGCTGAAGGACTGCGGCTTGGAGGGATTCAAAGGTTCGGTTGAGCGCTGCGACGCGTGTGATCGGGCGACGGTTCACTTTCGTCGGCCTGGAAGGCGTCCAGTGTGTGGCATCTGCGGGGTGCTGGTGGGCGAGGCATCTGGGCGTGAAGCTTTGGGGTACCGCACACGGCGCGTGCTGGATGGAGCGCATCAATAGCCATCGCACGCCCGGTGGCGAGCCAATCTAAGAACCTATCCGAAAGACCCTCCGGGAGGGTGTGGGAGGGCATGACCTTCCCACAAAACTTGGATAACGTGGTTATCCGGATAGGCTTTAAGAACCCAATTGCCGCTTGGGCGGCTGTGGAAAAGATAGACCCGTGGGGTGTGAGGTGTTGAGCGCCGCGCACCCCACGGGTCTATCTATCCGAGCAATGTGGTAGAGTACGTGCGCCGGTGAAGCGGAGGAGCGCGTCCCATGGGCGAGATCGAGGGTCACAGCCTTTACCATGAGCTACGCGACGCGCTGGCGGGTGAGGCGTGTGCGCTTTGTGCCCTGACGCAGCGCGGCCTGCGGCGCTACCTTGATGCGCTGGCGCACGAAGGTGTTGGGGACGAGCGGCTGCGGGCAGAGATCCGGGCGGCACGCGGCTTTTGTGCGGCGCACGGCCAGATGCTGCGGGCAGCGAGAGATGCGCTTGGGGCTGCGATTCTTCAGCGCGATGTGCTTGAGTCGCTCAGGCGCGATCTTTCTGGCGTGCAACCACAGCTCGGCTCATTGGAAGGGCGGCTGCGGCGCGCCATGCGGCGTTCAAGCCCAGCGATGCTACGGCCACCTCGCCCTTGTACCGCGTGTGAGCAACTTGCCGACATCGAGGGCGCGTATTTGAGTGGGCTGCTGGGAGGGATTGGAACGGGAACGCTGCTCGACGCGCTCGGTGAATCGGCAGGCCTGTGCGTGCCACACCTGCGCGCCGCACTGCAACGTGCGCCGGATGTGCAGACCTTCGAGCGGCTGCGCGCAGCCCAGCTATTGGTTTGGCAGCGGCTCGCCGGCGAGCTTGACGAATTCATCCGCAAGCAGGATTACCGCTTCACCATTGAGCCGATCGGCCCCGAGGCCGACTCGTGGGTGCGAGCAATCGCGCTGATCTCCGGCAGGCCAGGGCTGGCGGCGCATGTGGAGCCAGAGCGGTAGGGCGTAGCAGTGTCTCTCAACAATGGTTGAGCCAGCGTGGCACCGTGGCGCTGCGCCACGGTGCCACGCTGGCTCAACCATTGTGAAAACCTCTAGTTCCGCGCGCTGATGAAAGTCAACGCTTCTTGCGGGCTTCGAACTGTTTCGATATCGCCAAGCGAGGCACCAAGTTGCACAAGCGAGGTGGCGACCGGCGCAGAGATGCCGCTCACGACGACTTCGCAGCCAAGCATCCGCAGGCCGCGCACCATCCGCACCAGCCCGGCGGCCACGCCCGTATCCACCAGCGGAACCCCAGCGATGTCCACGATCATCATGCGCGCGCGCTGGGTGTGGACGGCTTCGAGCAGCCGCATCATCAACGTATCGGCGCGGCGCGTATCAAGG
>Ga0224723_1001925_pt1 | contig 11928 bp, 11 predicted proteins | sample Balambano_FR2_Me_FD_161647 | JGI IMG/M metagenome (GOLD analysis project Ga0224723, IMG submission 161647) | Freshwater sediment microbial communities from Lake Towuti, South Sulawesi, Indonesia - Balambano_FR2_MetaG | ecosystem: Environmental > Aquatic > Freshwater > Lake > Sediment | place...
ACGGGGTGCGGCCCGCCCGCCGGCCCGCACCCCGTCGAGCAGGTCCCGGACGTCGCCGCCGTAAGGGCCGAGGTCCGGGGTGGGCGGCGCGGGCGTGGTGCGGACGGCGTGAGCCAGGGCGGCCATGCCCGGGTCCGACCGGTTCCCGCCGAGACGGGCCGCCAGCAGGGCGTCGGCCAGCCGCCTCACCGCCCGACCCCGGGTGGCGCCGTCGACGTCGGGGGCGAGATGGACCAGGCCGTCTCCGTGGAGCAGCTCGAGGAGGTCAGCGGGGCCGCCGAACCGGACCGACCGGACCCGGCGGGCCACTCGGGCGAGCTCGCGGGCCGGGTCCCCGGTCCCGTCGGGGCGGGTGCCCTCGGCCAGGGGGCCGTCGTCGTGAACGCCCGCCGGGTGGTCCCGGAGGTCGACGATCGTTCCCCTCGGGGTCGTCATGACCAGCGCCGTCGCCCGGGCTCGGACGCGCGGCGGGGCCGCGGGGCGCATGGCGAGGTGTCGGGCATAGTCCGCGTCGGCGGCCAAAGCGCACAGCAGAACCGCGGCGACCGGTGCCCCGCCCCCGCCGACGGCGAGGTCGTGCCCCAGCGCGCTGGCCCCGGTCCATGTGTACGGCACCGGGTCACTATGGCGACCCCCGGCCGGGTCCCGCCGCCCGCCGCCCGGGTGAGAGGCGACCGACCCTCTCAGGGCCGGTGTCGGATGTCGCGGGGGTGGCGTGTGGGGCGTGGCGGGCCGCGCTGGGCCGGGCGAAGTGCCGGGTGGTGGCCGGAATGATGGTGGTCTCCGGCGCTATGCAGAATCTACAAATCTGTCGGCACGGGCGACGTCGTCTCGTGGGGTGCCGATCACCCCCGGGGCCCGCCGGGCCCGCCACTGATGGAGCGTCGGACACGGCCGACGGCACCCCAGGACCGCGCCGACGCGGCCTCCCGGACGCTCGACACCAGCCCTCACCTCGGGACCGACCAATTTGTAGGTTCTGCATAGGGTATCGGGGACACCATCACTCCAGCCCCCACCCCGTCGCTCTCACCCCACCCGGCGACATCCGACACAGCCCTTCAGGCCCGCGCGGCCCCGACGCAGGCCGCCACCGGGTCGAGGACGAGCAGCAACTCGGAGTCCAGCAGGCCCGTCGCCCCGAGGTGGGCGGCGATCGACGGGTCCACGGTGGCCGGCACCGGCCGGTGGTCCCCGGCGGCGAGGGTCACGACGTCCTCGATCACGTCGACGAGCAGGCAGACGACCTCGCTCCCGATGCGGACGACGACGGTCGTCCGGCGCACCGCCGCCGGCCGGCCCAGGCGCCGGCCGAGATCGACCGCCGGGACTATCCGCCCGCGGAGGTTGACGAGACCGCGGACCTCCGGCGGCGCCAGGGGCACGGGCGTCACGGGCTGCTCGCGCAGCACCTCCTGGACGACCGCCACGTCGATGCCGAGGTAGAGGTCATCGACCCGGCAGGTGCAGTACATGAGGGCAGCGGCGGGCCGCCCCGGGGGGTCAGCCATCGACCGTCATCCCGGTCGCGGACGGCAGGTCGTCGACGTCGAGCACCTCGGTGACCCGGCCGTCCACGACGATGGTGCCGAGGGTGCCGGCCCGGCCCGGGCCGGCGGCGGCCCGGCGGGGCGCGGCGACGATGTCGACGACCTCGGTGACCGAGAGGCCGAGGGCGCGGCCCCGCGAGCGGCAGACGACGACCGGCCGGGTCGGTTCGGGGCGGGCGGTGTCGGACCCGCCCGGCCGGGGCGCCGACACCCGGGCGGCCGCCGGGGGGCCCGCGGGCCCGACCGTGAGATCGACGAGTGGAAGCAGGTCACCCCGGTACTGCAGGACGTTGGTGCCACCGAGTCGCTCGAACGCCGCGGCGGGCGCCTCCTCCAGCCGGTCCACCGCCGCCAGCGGGACCGCGCACGTCACGTCGGGCGTGGTGCGCAGCAGGACGTAGCGCTCGTCGTCGGGCTCGGCCGCAGCGGCCGCGGGAGCGGTGGCGGTCCGGTCCGTCGCGGCCGCGGCGCCGCCGGTGGCCCGGCCGGCCGCGGCCAGACCGGGAACGTCGAGGATGAGGGCCACCCCGCCGTCGCCCATGACGGCGGCCCCGGCCAGGACCGGGATCCCGGCCAGAGCACCGGTCAGCGGCTTGACGACGATCTCCTGGGTGTCGAGGACCTCGTCGACGGTCAGGCCGAACTCGACGGTGCCGACCCGGAGCACGACGATCGTCTGCTGCCGGTCCTCACCGGGGCCGGCGTGGGTGCCGAGGACCCCGCCGAGGTCGACGAGGGGGACGAGCGCTCCGCGCAGCCGGTGGACGGGTGCCCCGGCGACGTGCTCCACGCCGCGGGTGGGTGAGGCGGGATCCGGGCGGACCAGCTCGACCAGGTGAGCCTGGGGAACGGCGTAGCGCTGCCCGTCCTGCCGGACGACGAGGGCGGGGATGATCGCCAGCGTGAGCGGGATGGTGACCCGGACGACGCAGCCGCGGCCGGGCTCGCTGTGCAGGTCGACGGTGCCGCCGATGGCCTCGACGTCGGTCCGGACGACGTCCATCCCCACGCCGCGTCCCGACAGGGTGGTGACGCGGGGGGCGGTCGAGAAGCCCCGCCGGAGCACGAGGTCGACGGCCTGGGACGGCGAGAGCGTCCGGCTCTCGGCGGCGGTGACGATGCCGCGCTCGACGGCGGTGGCGAGGACCCGCCCCGGGTCGATGCCCCGGCCGTCGTCCACGACCTCCAGGACGACCTGCCCGGAGGCGTGGTACGCGCGCACGGCGAGGGTGCCGGTGGCGGGCTTGCCGGCCGCCCGACGCGCCTCGGGTGCCTCGATGCCGTGGTCGACGGCGTTGCGCACCAGGTGGGTGAGCGGGTCCTTGACCGCGTCCAGCAGGGTGCGGTCGAGCTCGGTCTCGCGACCGGCCAGCACGAGCTGGACCTGCTTGCCGCACTGGGAGGCGAGGTCGCGGACCATCCGCGGCAGCTTCGACCACAGGTAGTCCATGGACTGCAGGCGGGTCCGCATGACGACCTCCTGCAGCTCGGCCGAGACGAGGTCGAGGCGGTGGGCCGAGCGCAGGACGTCGCCGTCGCGGCTGCTCCCAGCATGCTGGAGAAGCTCGTTCCGGGCCAGGACCAGTTCCCCGACCAGGCGCACGAGTGAGTCGAGCACCGCGACGTCGACGCGGATCGAGGAGTCCGCGGCGCTGCGCCGGGGGGCCTCGGGGTCGGTCTCCCCGGCCTCCGCGCCGGCCACGGCCTCGGCGCCGGCCTCGGGCCCGGCGGGCCTCGGCGCCGCGCCCGCTCCAGTGCTCCCGCGCCCGGGTTCGTCACCCTCGGCGCTCGCGACCGTCGCCGCCTCGAGCCGGGCGACGACACCGGAGACGTCGAGCCCGTCGTCGGTGCCGGTGCGCTCGACGGCTGCCAGCAGGGTCCGGACGGCGTCGACCAGTTCCAGCAGCGCGTCGGTGCGGGCGGGGGTCAGGGCGAGGTCACCGTCCCGGAGCTTCGCGAGCAGGCTCTCGCCGGCGTGGGCGAGGCGCTCCAGGGTGCCGAACGCCAGGAACCCGCTGCTGCCCTTGAGGGTGTGGACGGTGCGGAAGATCCCGGCGAGCAGGTCGGGCGAGTCGGGGACCGCCTCGAGCTGCACCAGGTCGCGGTCCAGCCGGTCGAGGTTCTCGTGGGACTCCACGAGGAACTCCTCGACGATGCCGTCGAGCTCGCCCACGCCCCCTCCTCGCGCCCGGCCGCCGCGTGACCGGGACACGAGGGTCATCGGTCGCGGCTCGCCCGCCTTGAGCTCCGTGGCGGAGCGCCGACGACGACTCGCCCTCGGAGTCAGGCGTGGTTCCGACTGCGGAAGCGGCGCTGTGGACAGCCGCGTCGAACTTCATGGGGGCGGCTACGTTGGGTGGTGATCAGTACAGCGCACGTGACTGCCGACTGCATACCGATTGGTTGACAGGATGACGTACCTTGGTGAGGTGAGCACGCAGATCGCGATCCGGCTCGACGACGACGACCTCGACGCCCTCGATCGCGAGGTGCGGGAGGGTCGGGCGGCGAGCCGGTCCGACGCGCTCCGCCGCGGGATCGCCCATCTCCGGCGCCGGCAGCGCTACCGTCACGACGACGAGGTGCTCGTTCAGCTGGTCCGGCGACAGGAGGCCGTCTACCCGGATCTCGACGGGCTGCTGGACGTCCCCCGGCCGTCCCTCGACTGATGCGGACGATCGCCGCCGTCCAGCTCGACAAGAGGCGGCCCGCCCTCATCCTCACCCGGGAATCACGCCTCGCGACGTCGGCGTGGGTGACGGTCGCGCCGATCACCAGCACGATCCGCGGACTCAGCACCGAGGTGCCGGTGGGTGTCCGCAACGGCCTGGACCACGACAGCGTCGTGACGTGCGACCTCGTCACGACGGTCCGGCGCAGTGCCGTGCACCGACCCCTCGGGCTGCTGTTCGACGACCAGGAGCCCGAGCTGGCCCGCGCCATCGGTGACGCCTTCGACCTCGCCCTCCCGTGACGACGGTCAGGCGCTGTCGGACCGGGTCGCCACGGTCTCGCCGGGCGGCGGCTCGCCCGGCGGCCGGCAGTCGGGCAGCCGCCGGGGAATGAGCAGCGCGGACAACCCGCCGGCCACCAGCAGGCCGGTGACGACGAGCATGGCCGACCGGTAGCCGTCCGTGAGGGCGACCGGGTCGGCGTAGTCCCGGGCCGACAGGCCCACGAGGCTGGGCAGCGCGGCCACCGCGAGCAGCCCGGCGGCCCGGCTCACCGCGTTGTTGACCCCCGACGCGGTGCCGGCGAGCCGGTCGGGCGCGGCGGCCAGGACCGTCGTCGTCAGCGGCGCGACGAGCAGGACCAGGCCGAGCCCGAACAGCAGGACGCCGGGCAGGATGTCGACGACGTAGGAGTCGCCGGCGTCGACGAAGGCGAGCCACGCCGTGCCCGCCGCCGCGACCAGCGGTCCGGCCGTCAGCGGGATCCGCGGCCCGAGCCGGGTGGTCAGCGCCCCGGCGCGCGACGACAGCAGGAGCATGAGCACGGTGGCCGGCAGCCCGGCGAGGCCCGCGACCGACGGCCGGTACCCGAGCGTGGTCTGCAGCTGGAGGACGAGGAAGAAGAACATCGCCCCGAGCGCCGCGTAGACGCCCAGGGTCAGGAGGTTGGCGACGCTGAACGTCCGGTTGGCGAACAGGGTGGGCGGGATCATGGGGTCGCGGGCCCGCACCTGCCACCACACGAAAGCCGCGCCGGTCGCGACGGCGACCGCGGCGGCCACCCACACGAGCGCGCCCGCCGTACCCTCGCCGGTCCCCGGAGCACCCTCGCCACCGCCCTCGCCGCCCAGGCCGACCAGCGCGTAGGTGAGCGCGCCGAGTGACACCACCCCGAGGACGGCCCCGAGCCAGTCCAGCGACCGCGCCGCCTCCGGGTCACGGCTCTCGGGGACGAACCGGTAGGTCAGCGCCAGCGCCACCGCGGCCAGCGGGATGTTGACGAGGAACACCCAGCGCCAGTCGTCCTCGGCGAGCAGGCCGCCCACCGGCGGGCCGAGCGCCGGGGCCAGCGCCCCGATCCCCGCCCACATCCCGATCGCCCGGCCGCGGTCGGCGGGGACGAAGCTCGCCTGGATGATGGCGAGCGATCCGGGGGTCAGCAGCGCCCCGGCCACGCCCTGGAGGATCCGGGCGGCGATGAGGACCTCCGGGGTCGGGGCCAGCGCGCACGCGGCGGACGTCACGGCGAACCCGGCGATGCCGACGACGTAGACCCGCCGGCGCCCGACATGGTCGCCCAGCGAGCCCGCGACCAGGATGAACGCCGCCAGCGTCAGCGAGTAGCCGGTGACCACCCACTGCAGTTCCTGGAACGAGGCGTCGAGGTCGGCGCCGAGGGTGGGCAGCGCGACGTTGACGACCGTGGCGTCGAGGAACGCGATGGCGCTTCCGAGGATGACCGCGGCCAGCAGCCCGGTGCCGGCGGCGCTGCCGTAGCGCACGGCGGGGGAGGGGGACGACGCGGAGGGGATCACCTGGCGAGCCTGGCCGGGCGGGAGCCGTGGCGCAACGGCCCCCGCCCGTCCCGGTCAGCCCTTGACGCTGCCCGCGAGCAGCCCGCGGACGAAGAACCGCTGGAGCGCGAGGAACACGACGAGCGGGATCACCAGCGAGACGAAGGCGCCCGACGACAGCAGGTGCCACTCGGTCCCACGCGTGCCGGACAGCTCCGCCAGGCGGACCGTCAGCGGCGCGACCCGCTGGGCGCTGCCGAACACCAGGGCGACGAGCAGGTCGTTCCACACCCAGAGGAACTGGAACACGGCGAAGGCCGCGATGGGCGGGACCATGAGCGGCAGCAGGACCCGGAAGAAGATCGTGACATGGCCGGCACCGTCCACCCGGGCGGCCTCCATGAGGGACGCGGGGATGTCCTTCATGAAGTTGTGGAGCAGGAAGATCGCCAACGGCAGCGCGAAGATCGAGTGCGACAGCCACACCGGCCAGAACGACCCGGCGAGACCCCAGTCCACGTACTGGCTCAGCAGCGGGATCAGCGTCACCTGGATCGGCACGATCTGCAGGGCGAACACCGCGACGAAGAGCCAGTCCCGGCCCGGGAACTGGATCCAGGCGAAGGCGTAGGCGGCGAGCAGTGCCAGCGAGATGGGGATCACCACCGCCGGCAGGGTGATGACGACGGAGTTGACGAAGAACGTCGCGAAACCCGTCGTCCCGCCGTAGAGGACCTCGTTGTAGTTGTCGACCGTGATCTCGGCGTCCTGCCAAGGGAAGGTCCACCAGCCCTGGGTCCGGATGATGAGCTCGGGCCGGAACGAGGCGACGAGCAGCCCGAAGGTCGGAAGGGTCCACAGCACGCCGATGACGACCGCGATGATGGACCCCCACGGCGTCGACAGGCGGCGGCGGCACGGCCCTCGCGGGGCGGCTTGGGGGTCCCGATCGCGGGGTCGGTGACGGGGACCGGAGGCGTGGTCGTGCTCATCGGATCTCCTCCGCCAGGCGCATCTGCCGGATGTTGTAGATGACGATCGGGACGACGAGGACGAACAGGATGACGGCCAGCGCGGAGCCGAGCCCCGCGTTGAACTGACGGAAGGCCTGTTCGTAGAACTCGTTCGCGACGACGCTCGTGCCGAAGTTGCCGTTGGTCATCGTACGGACGATGTCGAAGACCTTGAGGGACACGATGGCGATGGTCGTGAGCACGACCACGAGCGCGGGGCGGATCGCGGGCACCGTGACGTTGGTGAACATCTGGGCCCCGTTGACGCCGTCGAGGCGCGCCGCCTCGATGATGTCGTCGGGGATGGCCTTGATGGCCGCCGACAGGACGGTCATGGCGAACCCGGCCTGGACCCAGACGAAGATCACGATGAGGAAGAAGTTGTTCCAGGGCTGACTGATGATGAACTGGTACGGCTCCAGACCCAGCCAGACCAGGACCTGGTTGACGAGGCCGATCTGTTCCTGCCCGGCGGGCCGGAACTCGTAGACGAACCGCCAGATGATGGTCGCACCGACGAGCGAGATGGCCATCGGCAGGAAGATGAGCGCCTTGGCCAGCGCCTCGAAGCGCGTCCGGTCGACGAGGACGGCGTAGACCAGGCCGATGAACGTCGACATGAGGGGGACCAGGATGACCCACACCACGGTGTTGACGAGGACCGTCCGGAAGTCCTGGCTCGTGAAGATGGTCGCGAAGTTGTCGAGCCCGACGAAGGCGTCGCCCGTCCGGTCGAAGAACGACTGGTACACGGTCCGCAGCGCGGGGTAGACGAGGCCGAAACCGACCAGCAGGGCGGCCGGTCCGGCGAAGGCGAGGAACGCCACCCAGTCCGGCAGGTTCTTCGGCCGGTCGATGACGAACACGATGACGGCCATGACCGCCACGAAGAGCGCGATGGCGATGAGCATGACGAGGAACTTCTCGGGCGCGCTGCTGGGTTCCAGCAGTAGGTCGGACAACGCTTCCAAGACCTCACTCCTTCGTGTCGGTCGCACGGCCCCGGGACGGGTGCGGCGGGGCCCACGCCAAGCGTGGACCCCGCCGCGGTGCCGTGGCTAGCTCAGCTGGCGGGCCAGGAGGCCTCGATGGCGTCGAGGGCGGCCTGGTCGTCCTTGTCCTCGGCGATCCAGGCGGTCATCTCCGACCAGAACGTCCCGGCGCCGACGGCCGCCGGCATGAGGTCGGACGCGTCGAACCGGAAGGTGATGGACTGGTCGGACAGCAGCTCGGCCGAGAGCGCGTCGATGGGGCTCTCGTACACCGAGGTGTCGAGCTCGCTGTGCGGCGGGATGAACTGGCCGCCGGCGGCCCGGGCGTTGATGAAGTCGGGCGAGGTCAGGTAGAGCTGGAACGCCTGGGTGATCGGGCGGTCGTTGAAGGCCCCGATGAACTCGCCGCCGCCGAGCAGGACGTCGCCCGCCTCCTCGTCGATGGTCGGGAACGGGAAGGCGAAGACGTCGCCGTCCTCGGCCACCGTCGTGCCCTCCGGCCAGTTGGCCGCGTAGAACGAGGCCTGGCGGTGCATGAAGCAGTTGCCGTCGAGGATCGGCAGGCCCGCGTCCTGGAAGGTCGTGGACGCGATGCTCGTGACGTCGCCGAGGCCGCCGTTGACGTAGTCGGGGTTCTTGAGGATCTGCCCGGCGTACTCGAGCGCGGTGGCGACCTGCGGGTCGTTGAACGGGATCTCGTGGTTCACCCACTGGTCGTAGACCTCCGGCCCCGCGGTGCGGAGCATGATGTCCTCCATCCAGTCGGTGATGACCCAGCCGGTGGCGTCCCCGGAGTTGATGCCGGCGCACCACGGCTTGACGTCGCTGCCCGCGTTGTCCTCGACGATCTGGTCGCTGAGGGCGATGAGCTCGTCCCACGTGGTGGGGATCTCGTACCCCGCCTCCTCGAACGCGCTCGGCGAGTACCAGATGAACGACTTGGCGTTCGCGCTGTTCGGGGCGGCGTAGAAGGTGTCGTCGACCGTGCCGTACGCCTTCCAGGCCTCGCCGTAGAACTCGTCGACCGCGGCGGCGACCTGCTCGGGGGCCGGCTGCACGGCGTCGAAGTCCCGGACCAGCTGGGCCAGCAGGCCGGGCTGGGGCAGGACCGCGATGTCGGGGGCGTTGCCCGACTGGACCCGGACCGGCAGCTGAGCCTCGAACTCCTTCGAGCCCTCGTAGACGACCTCGGCGCCGGTGCACTCCTCGAAGGGCACGAAGGCGTCGATGTACGGCTGGTCCTCGGGGGCGACGATCGAGGTGTAGAACGTCACGGACTCGCCCTCGAGGTCGCCGAACTCCTCGTACGGAGCGCAGTCGGCCTCGCCGGCGGCGACGTCGCCGCCACCCGGGCTGGCGCCGGCGTCGCCGTCGTCGGAGTCGTCGATCTGGTCGGCCCCGCAGGCGGCGAGGGTGAGCGCGAGCCCGACGCCGATCCCGACGGCGCCCAGTGCTCGGCGATGAGACCGGATGGCCATGGACATTGCCTCCTCAGGTCGTCCTGTCCCGCCTCGCGTCGGCGCGGAGCGCGGGTCGGATCATGCAAACGCTTACATGTCGTCCGGGGCAAGCCGCTCGGGCCCGAATGCCGTAACGATTTGGACACACGGACGAGCGCCGCCGTCATGTCCCGGGTGATGCCGTCGTCCCCCGCCGCACCAGGCTGACCGGCAGCTGCTCGACCGGGAGCACGGCGGCGCCGTCGGCCGCCGGCCCGCGACCCGGCGGGGCGAGCACCTCCACCAGCCACCGGGCGGCGATCTCGGCCTGCTCCGCCACCGGCTGGGCAACGGTCGTGAGCCCCGACAGCTCGGCGAAGGGATGGTCGTCCACCCCGATGACGGACACGTCCTGGGGAACCCGCACACCCGCCGCCCGCAGCTCGTGGATCACCCCGAGGGCCAGCTCGTCGCTGCAGCACACCAGTCCGGTGGCGATCCCGCCCTCGGCGACGAGGCGCCGGCCGATCCGCCGGCCCTCCTCGACCGTGAGGTCACAGTCCACCATCGGCGCCGCCTCGGACAGCCCCGCCCGCGTCAGCGTCCCGCGGAACCCGAGATATCGCCGCAGCTGCGGCGCCCAGTCGCGCTCGTCGGCGCTGCCGCCGAGGAACCGCAGCCGGCGGTGGCCCAGCTCGACGAGGTGACGGGTGGCGAGACGACCCACCTCGACGTCGTCGACCCCCACGGTGCGCAGCCCGGGCACCGGCGGCCCCAGGTACACCGCCGTCCGGCCGAGCCCGTGCAGCATGGCGACCTCGTCGTCACCCAGGCGCAGGCTGAGGATCACCGTGGCGTCGACCCGCTTGCGCAGCAGCTCCGACTCCAGCCGGGGGCGGTCCGGCGGCAGTGCGGCCAGCGGTCCCGGCTCGGTGCGCTGGCCCGGCGGCAGGATGATGAGCAGGACGTCGTAGCCGTGGCTGCGCATGGCCGCCTCGACGGTCTCGATGCACACCGCGAAGAACCAGCGCGACACGTGCGGCGTCACGAGGCCGACCGCCCGGGTCCGCCCGGTCGCCAGGCTGGTCGCGGCGGCCGACGGGACGTAGCCCAGCTGCTTGGCCACCCGCTGGACCCGCGCGCGCGTCGGCTCCGCGACGGACGACAGGCCGCGCAGCGCGCGCGACACCGTCGCCGTCGACACCCCGGTCTCCCGGGCGACGTCCTCGATCGAGGCCACGGACCCTCCCGCACCGACGCGGCGATTCTGCCCGACGTCCGCGCGGTCGCGATGCGGGCGACGTCAGGTGCCGGCGGGGACCCCGGCGTGCAGCCGCGCCATGGCGTGGCGGACGAGGGTCTGCAACGCCTCCTTCGTCGCCGCCCGCGACCGCGCGTCGGTGTAGTGGACGGGCACGTCCGGGGACAGGCCGAGCGCGCGCCGCACCTCGTCCAGGTGGTGGCGGGCGATGCCGTCGAAGCAGTTGACGGCCACGACGAACGGCAGGCCGCGGTCCTCGAAGTAGTCCACGGCGGGGAAGCTCTGCTCCAGGCGCTCGGTGTCGACGAGGACCACGGCGCCGACCGCCCCGCGGATGAGGTCGTCCCACATGAAGAGGAACCGGTCCTGGCCGGGCGTGCCGAACAGGTACAGCCAGAGTCCCCCGGGCAGGGCGATGCGGCCGAAGTCGAGCGCCACCGTCGTGGTCGCCTTGCGCTGCGACATCCGGCCGGCGTCGTCGACGCCGAGGGAGTGCTCGGTCATCGCGGCCTCGGTCGACAGCGGCTCGATCTCGCTGATGGAGCCGATGAAGGTGGTCTTGCCGACGGCGAACCCACCGGCGACGACGATCTTCACGACGGTCGGCGCGTCCCCGGTCTCGTCGGGGTGCGGCCCCGGCTGCGCGGGGACGATCGGCTCAGAGACTGGCGATGCCATCGAGGACGCTCTCCAGGACGCGGCGGGGGACCGGCGGGACGGCGACGAGCAGGGCGGAACGCACGCGGACGCTGCCGCGGCCGGCGAGGTCGGCGACGACCACCCGGACCACCCCGAGGGGCAACCGCATCCGGGCACTGAGGTCGGCCACCGACCGGTGGTCGTCACGGGTGAGGTCGAGGACCCGCCGCTCCTCGGGGCTGAGCCCGGGACCCGGGGGCACCAGGCCGTGGATCAGCGCCCCGACCGAGAGCCCCAGCTCGTCCGGCACCCGGGTGCGCCCGCCGACCAGGGCGTAGGGCCGGACCGGGGACTCGGCGTCGTCCCGGTCGACCACCGAGCCCGCGCCGGTCACGGCCGTCACCGGGACCCGGGGCGCCGGGCCCCGGCCGTCGGCAGCGCCGCCCGCAGCTCGGCCACCAGCTGCGGGGTCAGCACCTGCTCCGCCCGCTGGACGAGCTTGGCCATCTCGAAGCCCACGACGCCGACGTCGCAGTCCGGCTCGGCGAGGACCGCGAGGATCGATCCCT
>Ga0224723_1001926_pt1 | contig 11928 bp, 14 predicted proteins | sample Balambano_FR2_Me_FD_161647 | JGI IMG/M metagenome (GOLD analysis project Ga0224723, IMG submission 161647) | Freshwater sediment microbial communities from Lake Towuti, South Sulawesi, Indonesia - Balambano_FR2_MetaG | ecosystem: Environmental > Aquatic > Freshwater > Lake > Sediment | place...
GGGTGAGCAGCGGCGCGCATCAACTGCTGGAACTGCGCGCGTTTGCCTATGGCGAAGGCTGCGGCGTGTTTGCGGGGGCGCTGGGAGAGTAACGGGCGTCGGCTAATGTTCTCACACGAAACATACGGTAGAATGGGATTGGTATGTATGCGAGGGTCCGATGGTTATTGAACGCCAGCGCATGACGATTGAACGGTTTGAGCGTTTTGTCGCGCTGCCAGATAATGCTGGGCGCGTCTTTGAGTTGATCGATGGGGAGCTTGTCGAAAAGATGCCGACCGAAGAACACGGCTTTTTTATCCTCGTCATGGGCGGTCGTTTGCTCACGTTCGTCAATGCTCACAAGCTCGGCTGGGTCACGACCGATGCGCGCCATCGCCTGCCCAAAGACAAGCAAAACGCCCTCCGCCCGGATATCTCGTATATCTCGTTTGCGCGCAAGCAGGAGATCATCCGTCAGGGCGCGGTGCCGCTGATGCCCGATCTGGCAGTCGAAATTCAGTCGCCCGATGACAGCGCCAATATGATGCGGCTGAAGGCGATCTACTACTTGAACAATGGCAGCCAGTTGGTGTGGCTGGTCTTCCCGACCAAGCGCCAAATCGAAGTTTGGACGCCTAATGGCGAACTGCGCACGCTCGGCATTCAGGATGTGCTGGAGGGCGGCGATGTGCTGCCCGGCTTCACGCTGCCGCTGCGCGAGATATTTCAGGTGTAAGCAATGGCTCAAAGTTGGTTCAAACACGCGCTTCAGCGCAGCGCCCTGCAACCGCGCAGGCAAACCGCATCGCTGGCAGTTCTGGGGATGTTCGTTGCCATCTTCATCGGCGCGCTCTACCTGTCACAGGCGTCCTCCACATCGCTGCTCGGTCGGCAGTTGGGCGATCTGATTGATGAGCGCGACCGTATCCAGCAAGAGAACGAAGCGCTGCGCGCCGAAATCGCCGGCTACCGCACGGTCGAACGCCTGCTGCGCCGCGCCCAGGAAATGGGCTTCGCCCCCGCCACCAACGACACCCTGCGCTATCTGGTCGTCGAAGGCTATAATCCCGACCGTGACGCAGTGGTTATCCCGGTAGATGCAGCGCTCGAAGAGTCGCTGCCGGAATATGACGAGTCGTTCCTCGGCTGGTTGCAACAGCAGTGGGATGCGCTGGTCGGGCAGGTCGAACGTTTTAACAGCAGCGAGTCAAACTGATGCAGAAAAGCTTTAATCAGCAAGAGGTCGTGCGCCGCCGCACCCCGTTTGTTGTCACAATACTGGTCGTCATCAGCGCCGGGCTGATGCTGCGGCTGGCGTCGTTCCAGTTCAGCCTGCCGCTGGAAGTGCAGAGTTATCTCGAAAGCCTGCGCGATGCAGGTTACACGCGCACGCTGGAACTGGCTGCCGATCGCGGCGTCATCTACGACCGCAACGGCGAACCGCTGGCGGTCAACACGCTCGACTATATGATCGGCATCAGCCCCAACCTCGTCTCCGAGCCGCAGCGGACGGCACAATTGCTGGCGTCGGCATTGGGCTTGAACGAGCTGGAAATCTACGAGAAAGTCCGCAGTGATGACCCCTGGGTGCAGATTGCACCGCGCATCAGTGCGGCTGTGCGCCAGCAAGTGACGGCGCTGGATTTGCCGGGCGTCACGCTGACGCCGATCCCGCGTCGCAGCTATCCGCAAGGTCCGCTTGCTGCGCAAATCATTGGCTTTGTGGGCGGCGATCTGGTCGGCTATTACGGCGTCGAAGGCTACTATCAGGATCAGCTTGCCGGGCAGGTGCGCGAGCGCGAAATCAGCCGAATCCCGTTCGACCTGCCAGAAACGACACAGATCGGGCATGGCAGCGATGTCGTGCTAACGATTGACCGCGATGTCCAGTATCTCGCCGAAAACGAATTGCTGCGCTCTGTGCAGGAAAGCGGCGCAACGGGCGGCACCATCATCGTCATGAACCCGCGCAACGGCGAAATTCTGGCGCTGGCGAACTACCCTAATTTTGACCCCAATGCCTATTTCAACATCACTGACGAAAATGTGCTGCGCAACCCGGCGGTCAACACCATTTACGAACCTGGCTCCGTCATGAAGGTCATCACCGTCGCCGCCGCGCTCGATCGTCAGGCAATCGCGCCCGACTTCAGCTATGTCGATAGCGGCGTGCTGAACGTTGCGGGCATCTCGGTCTACAACTGGGATCGCCAGGCCTATGGCGCTGTCGATGTGACGCGCGTGCTGGTCGACTCGCTCAATATCGGCGCAGCGACGGTGGCGCTGGAGATGGGACGCCAGCCCTTTTATGAAGAGTTCAACGAGTTCGGCTTTGGGCGCATTACGGGCGTCGATCTTGAAGGCGAAGAGTCCGGGCTGATGCCCGTTCCCGGCGACCCAAACTGGAGCGAGGCGAACTACGTCACCAGCAGCTTTGGGCAAGGCATCTCGGTCACGCCGCTGCAAATGCTGACGGCAGTCTGTGCCATCGCCAACGACGGCTTGATGATGCAGCCGCATGTCGTGCGCCAGTTCGTCAGCAACGGCGAAATCATCCCGGCGACGCCTGCCGCGTTGGGGCGTCCGATTTCGGCGGAGACCGCGCAACAGGTCACGCAGATGATGGTATCCGTCGTGGAAAGCGGGCTGGATAACCCGGCGCGGCTGCCCGGCTACACGATTGCGGGCAAGACCGGCACCGCCGAAATTCCCGATCCGTCAGGCGGTTTCTATCAGTCGGGCGTATCAATTACGACATTCGTCGGTTTCCTGCCCGCCGATGACCCACAGGTCGCCATTTTGATCAAACTGGATCGCCCGCGCGAATATTGGGCGAGCCAGGTCGTCGCGCCTGTCTTCAGCCGCTTTGTCGAACGGCTCGTCATCCTGATGGAAATCCCAACCGATGACGTGCGCCAGCAGCTGAGCGCGCTCGGCGGCAGCGTGAATAACATCAATCGGTAACAACAATGCAAAATCCTTTGCCTTTCGCCCTGACCGTCGGCGCAGTCGCTTTCCTGCTCGGTGTCATCTGGGGCGAACCGTTCATCGAAATCCTCAAACGCCTGGGCATCGGCAAGAAGATTCGTCCCGAACTGGACGAGTCGCAGCAGGTCAAGATGGGCACGCCGACGATGGGCGGCTTCCTGATCCTCGTGCCTGTCTTGATCGTCGCGCTGGCGCTCAACCTGGTCAGCGTCATTCGCAGCGATGCCCCCGTGACAGGCGCTTCGATATTGCTGCCGCTGGCGGTCATGATCGGCTTCGGCATTCTGGGGGCGTATGACGACTGGGAAGGCATCCGGCGTTCGGGGGGCGCGCTACACGGGCTGGGGATTTCGCCGCGCACCAAGTTTCTGGCACAGGTCTTGCTGGCGGGCATCGCCTCAACCATCATTTCGCTGTACGGCGGCGGCTTCTCGTTCGCCAACCAGCTCAGTATCCCTTTGATCGCCATCATCATCCCGCTGCCGCCGCTGGTCTTTATCCCGATCAGCACATTTATCATCGTGGCGATGTCGAACGCGGTCAACCTGACCGACGGCATGGACGGGCTGGCGGGGATCATCACCGCCAGCGCTTTCGCCGCTTATGGCGTAATCGCCTTCTTGCAGGGACAAATCTTTCTGGTGCAGTTGTGCTTCATCCTGGTCGGCGCGTGCTTCGCCTTCCTGTGGTACAACGCGCATCCTGCGCAGCTCTTTATGGGCGATCTCGGCGCGCTGGCGCTGGGCGCAACGCTCGGCACGGTAGCGATCATGACCGGGCAGTGGCTGCTGCTGCCGATCATCGCGATCGTGCCGATTGCCGAGACGGTTAGTGTCATCCTACAAGTCTGGTACTTCCGGCGTACAGGCGGGCAGCGTTTGTTTCGCATGTCGCCGATTCATCATCATTTCAAGCTGATCGGCTGGAGCGAGACGCAGGTCGTCCAGCGCTTCTGGCTGGTGGGCATTTTGAGCGCGATCGTCGGTGTCGCGCTGGCACTAATTTAAGTGCCTATTCGAGAGGTTGAAGGAGAAGAGGGTAGAGAATTTTTCTGTTTTTCTCTTGGCGTCCTTTGCGTCTTGGCGGTTCAAATTAGTATTTTAAACCGCCAAGACGCAAAGGACGCCAATAAAGGTATTAGATCACAAACCCTCTATCCTCTTCTGCTCCAACCTCTTGAATAAGCGTTTTGGTGTCTTGATCAATCGTCAAGGGTAAATTTGAGGTCTAAATCGTGACGAAGGTATTGAGTTTGCTTGTGTTGATGAGCGCCCTGCTTCTGGCGGGCTGCCGTGAGTCGGCACAGCCAACGCCGACGGCGGCAACGCTGGAACAGGAAGACATTGATATTGAAATGGCGGTCGAGCCGGCTCCGGCGGCGGTAGGGGACGCGACGCTGGTGGTAACACTGCACGATAGCAGCGGCGCGCCGATTGACGACGCCGCGATTGCTGTCCGTGGCGATATGACGCACGCGGGCATGGTGCCAGTGCTGGGTGACGTGACAAGTGGCAGCAACGGCGAGTATCGCATTCCGTTCGAGTGGACGATGGGCGGCGACTGGATTATCACGGTCGATATTACGCTGGCAGATGGCGTGCAGATCAGCCGCGTTTACGAGATGACGGTGCGCTCCTGAAGCGATTCGCACTTTCTTAAGTTTGAACGCTTTGGCAATTTGCGCGCATGACGTATACTTAGGAGCAGGTTGGTGTTATCATCCCGCCAGCCCACCATTGACACGACTCGGTTGAGCTTCACCCACCGATGGGAGGATCAGGCGCGATGCCACCTGAGAAGAGCGGTTTGTACTACCCCAATAAGTTTGCCCGTCTCGCCATCGAAGCGATGGAAGAAATCATGGGGCGTAATGGCTTAAACGCCATCCTCAACTCGGCAAACCTGAAACAGTTTGTCGATAATTATCCGGCAGATAATCTAGAAAAGCAGTTTGACTTCACTGACTTTACTGCGCTGAATATCGCGCTGGAAGATACCTACGGTCCGCGCGGCGGGCGTGCGTTGGCGCTGCGTGCCGGGCGTGCAATTTTCTCCGGCGGCTTGCGTTCGTTCGGCGCGCTGGCAGGCGTGGGCGATCTGGCATTTAAGGTGCTGCCACTCGGTGCCAAACTGCGCGTCGGAGTGCCAGCAATGGCAAACATTTTCACGCAGTTTTCCGACCAGATTTCCAACGTCTACGAAGAAGGTACAGACAAGATCGTCTACACGATGGAGCGCTGCGCCCTGTGTTGGGGTCGCAAGGCAGATGTGCCTGTCTGTCATATGGGGCAAGGTCTGCTGCAGGAAGGACTGCGTTGGGTCAGCGGCGGTCGCGAGTTCAAAGTGGATATGACGACCTGCATTGCCAAAGGCGACGACATGAGCCGCCTGGTGGTCTACAAAGAGCCGATTTCCTAGAAGTTCATGGTTCGATGTTCTGAGTTCTCATTTTGGGTGCATAGTGCAGGGTGCAAAGTACAACAAACTGCGCTGCACTTTGCACCCTGCACGCTGCACTATATGTGTTTTTCGCGCGCCAACAACTGCTCCTTGCGCTCCACCCCCCAGCGATAGCCGCGCAGCTTGCCATCGCTGCCAACGACACGATGGCAGGGGATGAGAAGTGCGGCTTGATTATTGGCACAGGCAGACGCAACAGCACGCACGGCGCGTGGTTGCCCAATAGCGTCGGCGATCTGGGCGTAGGTGCGTGTTTCGCCGCGCGGTATCTGGCGCAGCGCGTCCCACACCCGCCATTGAAACGCCGTCGCCTGAATATCAAAGCGCACATCCGGCAGGGGTTTCCCCTGCTCAATATGTCCAAGAATGTCGCTGACAAACGGCAGTAGATTCTCATCTTTCGCCAGTGTCGCATTCGGGAATTCTGTCACCAGCGCTGCCTCCCCTGCCTGCATATCGTTATGCAGACTGACCGCGCAAATCCCGCGCTCGGTTGTCGCAACCAGCATCATCCCCAGATCACACGCTGCCAGCGTGTAGCGAATGGCGACACCTGCGCCGCGCGCCCGATACTGCGTCGGGGTCATGCCGAGTTGTTCATTGGTGCGCTCATACACACGGCTGGTCGAGCGAAAGCCAGCATCATAAATGGCATCGGTGACATTGCCGCTGGTGCGCAGCGTATCGCGCAGCTTCTGCATTCGCCGCGCTTCGGCATATTCGCGCGGGGACACGCCTAACACAGCTTTGAATGTTTTCTGCAAATGGCTGGGATCGAGGTGAAACGCCGTGCCAAGCGCGTCCAGTGTGATCGACTGAGGTTCGTCCAGATGCGTGTTGATCAAGTCACACACCTGCTGCACCAGACTCAAGCGCTCATCAGCAATGCTGACGCCGCGGGGACGGCAGCGTTTGCACGGGCGGTAGCCAGCAGCTTCGGCAGCAGCAGGCACTGGGTAAAACTCGACATTCTTGCGCAGCGGCAGCCGCCCCTTGCACGAGGGGCGACAGTAAACGCCCGTCGTTCGCACAGCATAGACAAACTGCCCATCGGCGTCTGTGTCATGGCTGGCAACGGCGCTCCAGTAACTCTCGTTGGTGGTCATCGTCTTCTCTCCATGTATCAGCTTTTCGCTTTTGGGTATTGGCGGTTGGGTATTAGGTTATCGGTCTGGTCTGTATTCTAGAATGCAATCAAAATTGCTTCTGTCGGAATCCTGGTGAGCTATACAGGGCAGGACACATTCTGCCCCTACTAATCGTCCACCATTGCACGCTGCGCCAGATAGCCAATACCGAACTGCCAATAGCCAATACCCAACCGCCAATACCCCTCTAACGCTGTTCCGAAATGGCTCTTACGTTCGCCTGCTAGACTGATACAATTGCCCCGAACTACAACACAGCACTGAAGGTGTATCGTGATCGAACAATACATGACCGATCTGCGTCACAGCGATCCGGCTGTGCGTTATAACGCGGCACAGCAGCTTGGCAGCAGCGGCGATGTCCGCGCGCTGCCCGCCCTGATCGACGCGCTGCCTGACAGCAACGAGAAGGTGCAATACGCTGCGTTTTCCGGGCTGATCAAGTTCCGTGACAGCAGCGCTGCCGCGCCGATGCTGAGCGCGCTGCTGGACGACATGGATAGCCGGGTGTGGGCGTTGATGCGGTTGAACATCGGGATGCGCCTGCGTCATGGCTTGCTCGATCTATTGCCGCGCGGCGACAGCGCCATCATCCGCCAGATCGAGACTGCGTTGGCGCGCGAAACGCTCGATATACATCAGCGCGCCTTCTTCGTGCGTGCGTTGGGGCGTGCGAGTACTGGCGACGCGGTAGAGATGCTGCTGGAACTGCTGAACCATACCAGCCATGACATCCGCATCGCGGCGGGCGAAGCCGTTGGTTGGATTGGTGATGCACGCGCTGTGGAGCCGCTGCTGACGCTGCTGCTCGACTCCAGCGATCAGGTACGCGAAATCGCTGTCGAAGCGCTCGGTCGCATCGGGCAAGCGCGCGCTGTTGAGCCGATCATGCACATGTTGCAGGATGAGGCGGAATGGGTACGCCGTGCTGCCGCCGTCGCGCTAGGCGAACTGGGTGATGCCCGCGTGCTGGATGCGCTGGCAGACGCGATGCACGATGAAGACGAGATGGTGCAGGATGCAGCGTTTGAAGCGATCAAGAAGCTCAGCACCGACCGCTTCACCACCGTCATCTAAATAGCGAACCGCAAAGGCGCAAAGGACGCAAAGATCAGAATGCTTTCTTTGCGTTCTTCGCGCCTTTGCGGTTCAAAATACGTGAATCTTGGCGTGATTTACGCTTGAAATGGTCATTCGCTCTGCTATAATGCTTTACTCAGGTCAATTGCAAAAAGGACGAACGAACATCACCACCTCAGACGAAATTCGCATTAACAACCAAATACGTGGCGTGCGCGAAGTGCGCGTGATTACCGACGGCGGCGAAAACATGGTCGTGCCGATCTCGGTTGCACTCCAGATGGCTGAAGAGAAAGGGCAGGACCTTGTTGAGGTCTCCCCGAATGCCAACCCACCTGTGTGCAAGATCATGGACTTCGGTAAGTACCAGTATGATAAACAGCGCCGCGAGCGAAAAGCACGGAAGCAGCAAAAAGAGATCGAAATCAAAGAGATTCAGCTGGCGCCGAAGACCGATGATCATCATCTCTCGTTCAAGCTGCGTGACGCGCGTGGTTGGCTGGCGGAAGGGATGAAGGTGCGTGTACGCCTCAAGTTCAAGGGACGCGAAATCGCGCATCCTGAGATCGGTCGGGCGCGTTTGGAAGCCGTCCTTGAGCAGATGAAAGATGTGGCAGTGGTCGAGCAAGCGCCGAACTTCGAGGGCAAATCCCTGACGATGCTGCTTGCGCCGGCTGGCGAAAAGAAGAAATCCTAGCGCATCCTTGCGCCTATTGCGGAGCAGTATTGTGGGCAAGCTGAAGAAGTATAAACTCAAGACGCACAAAGCGACGATCAAGCGCTTCAAAGTCAGCGCAGGCGGCAAGTTAATGCGCTCGAAGGGCGGCAAGACGCACTTCCGTCGTCGTCGTTCGCAGCGTGCCAAGAACGAACTGAGCAAGTTGCAGCCAGTAGACAAGCGCGATTTGAAGCGTATTCGCACACTCGCACCGTACCTGCGCCTGTATAAGACCAACCCGCGCGGCTAACGCGCGCTTGTTTTTCGTCGTAAATGATCGGGACAAGGGGCTTCAGCCCCTTGTTCTGAGTAAGATGCTTTCCGTCAGGAGTACGTAACTATGACCCGTGTCAAGACTGGTGTCGTCCGCCGCCGCGCCCATAAAAAGGTGCTGGAGATGACCAAAGGGCAGTGGGGGACGCGCGGGCGTCTTTTCCGCCGCTCAAACGAAGCAATGCTCAAGAGCCTGTGGTATTCGTACCGCGACCGCCGCAACCGCCGCCGCGAGTTGCGCAGCCTGTGGAACGTGCGCATCAATGCGGGTGCGCGGTTGAACGGGTTGAACTACAGCCGCTTCATCTATGGGCTGAAGAAGGCGAACGTACAGCTTGACCGCAAGGTACTGGCAGACATCGCCGTGCGCGATGCCGACACGTTCCGCAAACTGGCGCTGCTCAGCGCTCAAAATCAGTAGAGCGAATTAGCAAATTAGCAGACTAGCAAACCCATCTGTCAATCGATTGAAAGTCTGGGTATGGCTAATTCGCTCAGGTGCTAATTCGCTAATCCGCTAATTTGCTATGATCACCAGCCCCCAGAACGAGAAAGTCAAACTCGCTCACGCGCTGCAAACGCAGGCAAAGGCGCGCCGCCGCGAACGCAGAATTGCGCTCGAAGGGACGCGCCTGGTGCGCGACGCGCTCGACCGCAAGCGCAAGCCGGAGTTTGTGCTATACGACGCGGCGACAGCAGACGCCAAACTCATCAATATTCTGGGGCGCGAGATTGGCGAAAGCAAAGTCCTTCAGGTCTCCCCCGAACTGCTCCAGCATGTCAGTGTTACTGAACAACCGCAAGGCGTCGTCGCGGTGCTGCCGCTGCCCACGCCAGAGTTGCCGCGTGAGCCACGCCGCGTGCTGATCCTAGACGGAGTACGCGATCCCGGCAATATGGGGACTGCCCTGCGCACAGCGGCGGCGGCGGGCGTGCAGGTGGTCATTTTGTCTCCCGATTGTGTCGATCCGTACAATCCGAAGGTGCTGCGCGGCGGCATGGGCGCGCACTTTCGCGTGCCGATTGTCGAAGCGGCGTGGGAAGAGATCGTTACCTATTGCGAAGGGCTTCCCGTGTATCTGGCGGACGGCAAAGGCGACCACGACTACGATGCGGTTGATTGGTCGCGCTGGGCGCTGGTCATCGGCAGCGAAGGACACGGCGCGAGCGAGGCGGCACGCGCGCTGACGACGCAGCGCATCCGCATTCCGATGGCAGCCGCTACGGAGTCGATCAACGCGGGCGTGGCGGCGGGTGTCATCCTGTTCGAGGCAGCGCGCCAGCGGCGGCGGGCGTAGAGCCATTTCTCCTGTTTGCAGTACAATTGAATCAACGTAACGAGCGCGAAGAGTGATAGTTATGATCAAACGGTTGCGATTCAAGAACTGGCGCAGTTTGAAGGATGTCACGATTGACGATCTGACGCCGATCACGGTCTTCATTGGCGCGAATTCGTCTGGCAAAACGAACATTCTGGATGCACTTTATTTCTTGCGTCACATTACACAACGAGGCGTAGTACAGGCAGTTTTCAATTGGGGGGGGGCGGACAAAATACATACTTCAGGTGTTGCACTCACGGAAGCGATTGAGCTTGAAATGACTTATATCCCTAAGGAACAATCATCTTTGACCTGGAATATATCATTTGAATTTGAGCAGGCACAGATGCCTTTCCTGTTTACACAGTCTTTGCGACACGGCAATGACCTTATCATCAAAAATTCACCTGTTTCTTTGCCGACAACAGAGGGGCGCGATATACAGGGTATCGCAGCGGGGGAACAACACGATAGCAGCGCACATGCTGCCGAAATGATCAACACGTACATTGCCAAGCGGTGGCAAATGCTCGATGAAAATTTCATGCCTCCCTTACGAATTTCCTCTCGTGAGACAGGTGACCTGTACGACATGAATCGTTGCGCTGATAACTTGATTCATATTTTGGATTTCATGCGCAAAACCAAAAAAGATGTGTACGATCGTTTTCAGGACGATTTTACATGGCTGTTTGGTCATGTGGAGTCACTAACGACGGAACGTAACGAAGCAGAAGCACGCTTAAGCTTGCGTGAGCGCGGTTTGGCGGTACAGGAAGCGCCAACGATTTCAGCAGGAACCGCACGAGTAGCCGCGATGCTGGCTGCCTATTATGTGCTGGACATACGGCAGGCGGAGTTACCCGGCTTATTGGTCATCGAAGAACCGGATGCTGCGCTCAACCCCGGTATCTTGCGCAACTTTGTTGAGCAACTGCGCGAATTCACCACGGGCGAACACCCACGCCAGATTATTCTTACGACGCACAACCCCACGTTTCTGAACTACTTTCAGCCGGAAGAAGTGCGTGTCGTGGAACGCGATGAAGAGGGCTATACCCACGTCAAGCGCGTGCCTGAATTTATCAAAGACATTTGGCTGGATGAACATGGGTTGGGTGAAGTCTGGACGACAAACTCATTTGGAGGGCTGCCCTGGTGAGTGGCGCTATCTGGCTGATCGTCGAAGATCAAACTGACGGTGAAGTTGTTCAGCAGATATTCAAAAAACGTGGATTGACTGTAAAGGTCAACATTCGTGCGCCGATTGAACGTCGCTTGCATCATAATTCATGACGAGTTGGAGTCGTGGCTACTGGCAGATAGCGGGGTGTGTAAGTGGCTAGAGGTGAAGCCGCAAAGTCACGACGAGCAGCGAAAACCCAAAGAGCGACTTGATAGCCAGATGAAGAAGCGGTTTCCGGGTCTGCGTTACCAGGGCAAAGGACGCAGCAAGTTGCTCGAACAAATATCGGGTGATGGCGACCAGCACAGCCCCTCCATGCGTGCAGCACTCAAGCATCTCGATGATGCACCCTGTACGCAGGCGGAGACTGCCACCCCGATCTCAACCAATGTATAATGTAATCGAATATCCGTTCTAACGCAGGCAGGACATCATGGCAAAGGCGCGCTCGCAGTACGCATGTCAGAATTGTGGCAAGGTCACGCCACGCTACTTTGGGCGCTGCCCGCAGTGCGGCGAATTTAACACGATGGTCGAAGAGATCATCGAGAGCGTCAAGCCGAACGCTGCCAAGGGTATGGCGGCACAGCGCAGCGCCCTGCCTTCGACCACGCCCCAGCGCCTCGCCGACGTGCGCATGGAGAACCTGACGCGGCGACAGATCGGCAGCGCCGAGTTTGACCGCGTGCTGGGCGGCGGTGTCGTGCCGGGCAGCATCACGTTGATAGGGGGGGATCCTGGCGTCGGCAAGAGCACGATCGTCCTTCAATC
>Ga0224723_1001927_pt1 | contig 11922 bp, 15 predicted proteins | sample Balambano_FR2_Me_FD_161647 | JGI IMG/M metagenome (GOLD analysis project Ga0224723, IMG submission 161647) | Freshwater sediment microbial communities from Lake Towuti, South Sulawesi, Indonesia - Balambano_FR2_MetaG | ecosystem: Environmental > Aquatic > Freshwater > Lake > Sediment | place...
CTTTAGCGTCAATCAGAATGGCTTCCTGTGCCTCCTGCCGCTGAGCGGCTTGCAGGGCCAGGAAGTTCCCCAGGTAGTTGCCAGTTTTGTAGCCCGGATGCGATCGCTGATACTGCTCTCCTGCCGCTACCCAGGCCACAATACCTTGTTGCTGCATCTGCTCTAACCCAGTTGGCAAAAGCCGTCCTGTAATTAGCTCACGCCCATCAGGGAAACAGGTGACACGCAGAACCGGAAACTCTTGCTTAAGATAGTCAGCCCCCTGGCGAACGGCTGCCCAATCTGGTTCTACCCAATGAAAGGTTGCCAGGGCATGGCGCAGACGCTCTACATGAGCAGCCCAGTGGGTGTGGGGATGATCTAGAGCCTGGTTATAGACCCGCAGGGTTGTAAACACCGTAGCCCCGTACAATAGGGCAGGCTCCGCTATGGCAATTTCCAGATAAGCGCTTTGGTACTTTTGTCCACAAAACCAGTAGGTCATTTCATTTCTTGTAAGTCTGTTAGGTTAACACCCTGCGTGGATAAATGAGTAACGGCAGACATCACTGTAGCGTTGAATCGGTCTATTTCAGACCAGTGCCTTGTTCCGTTGGGTACGCTAGGAATAAGTTAATCGGCTGATGCACCCAATGGCTACCACCTCCGATGATGTTTGGCGCTTACTTGGCGAACTGACTGAGGCTCAAAAAGAGACTGAGCGCTTGCTGCGGGAGCAATCCCAGAAAACCGATCACCAGATTCAGCAAGTGAACCAACAGATTGGCAAACTGGGCAATCGGCTGGGTGAGTTTGTGGAATGGCAGGTGCGTCCAGCGGCGGTACGGCTATTCCAAGAGCGGGGCATTGCGGTTTATGAGCTATCTACAGAGGTCTCTGTCAAGCGGGGTGGAGAGGGTTTAGAGATTGACCTGTTAGTGATTAACAGTACGGAAGCGGTGTTGATTGAGGTTAAAAGTAAGCTCAATCAGGCTGATGTAGACGAGCATTTAGAGCGACTGAGCAAGTTCAAGCGACTGATGCCTCGCTATGCGGATGTGCGGGCAATGGGGGCCGTGGCTGCTATGGTGGTGCCAGAGGATGTCGCCCGTTATGCCTACCGGAGGGGTCTATTTGTGCTGGCCCAGTCGGGCGATAGTGTGGTGATTTTGAATGACAATAAATTCGAACCAAGAGCTTGGTAGCTTCTTGAAGCTGTTTGTCGAATTTCAGGTTCTAGGCTAGTTATCGACAAAATCTGGAGGGCTGGCACTACGCATTCTCGTCAATATCCTCAAAATCCTCAAGCCTGCACCGCTGGCCGAGGTTGTGGATGGTCTGTGATCTAAATACGGCTCATTCCTCAGTCTGGTAGGGTCAACCGAACCTTTTAGGCGAGAAATCGCCGCTTGTGAATTTAGTCAGGCCCGACAAAAATTGCCCTAGATAACTCCATAACCTAACCACTACTGCACCGCCATGACGACAATTCTGGAACAGGGCAACATCACAATCCACACCGAGAATATTTTTCCGATTATTAAAAAGGCGCTCTACTCAGAGCACGAAATCTTTTTGCGAGAGCTAGTATCCAACGCCGTAGACGCGATTAAGAAACTCTCAATGGTGGCGCGATCCGGCGAATATTCTGGCGATGTCAGCAACCCCGAAATCGAAATCAAGCTGGATAAGGACAAGAAAACTCTCAGCGTGTCGGATACCGGCATCGGCATGACCGCCGACGAGGTTAAGAAATACATCAACCAGGTCGCCTTTTCCAGCGCCGAAGAGTTCATCAGCAAGTATCAAGAAAGCACGGCAAATGACCCCATCATCGGCCATTTTGGTCTAGGCTTCTATTCCGCTTTTATGGTGGCCTCCAAGGTAGAAATCGACACGCTCTCTTACCAAGAGGGGGCCGAGGCGGTGCATTGGTCTTGTGATGGCACCACCGAATTTACCCTTAGCCCCTCAGAGCGTAGCACTGTGGGCACCACCATTACCCTCACTCTGATGGAGGACGAAGAGGAATACCTAGAGCCTGCTCGCCTGCGTCAGTTAATTAAAACCTACTGCGACTTCATGCCTGTGCCCATCAAGCTCAATAGCGAGGTGGTCAACAAGCATGAAGCCCTATGGAAACAATCTCCCAGCAGTCTCACCGATGACGACTACCTGGAGTTCTACCGCTACCTTTACCCCTTCCAGGAGGATCCGCTGCTGTGGATTCACCTCAATACCGACTACCCCTTTGTGGTCAACGGTATCCTCTACTTTCCCAAGCTCAAGCCCGATATTGACATCACCAAAAGCAGCATCAAGCTTTACTGCAACCAGGTGTTTGTCACCGACAACTGCGAAGAGGTGGTGCCCCGCTTCCTGCTGCCCCTGCGCGGTGTCATTGACAGCACGGATATTCCCCTGAATGTGAGCCGTAGCTTTTTACAGGGCGATCGCACCGTGCGCAAAATTGCCGAATACATTGCCAAAAAAGTCGGCGACAGCCTCAAGGCCCTCTATCGCGATGATCCCGCCAAGTACATCGCCAGTTGGCAAGACCTAGGCAACTTCGTCAAATTTGGCTCCCTTAACGATGAAAAGTTCAAAGAACAGGTCAAAGACATCCTGATCTTCCGCACTACTGTCAAGCTGGGTGGAGAGGCTGAAGCCGCTAAGGTGGAGATTCAGACCGAGGAGGGCGACGCTTGGTCAGAGGTTTCGGGCAACAAGCCTGCCACCGACGCCAAGGGCTATGACTACACCACCCTGCAAGATTACCTGGAGCGCAACAAGGACAAGCACGCTAACCGCATTTTCTACGCCACCGACGAAGCAACCCAGGCTACCTATGTAGAACTGTTCAAACAGCAGGGACTGGAAGTGTTGTATATGGATTCCTTCATTGACACGCACTTCATCCCCACTCTGGAGCGTGAGTACTCGGATGTAAAGTTCGCCCGCGTCGATGCTGACCTGGACGACACCCTGCTCGACAAGGACAAGCAAAGCGAAATCGTTGACCCGGCCACCAACAAAACCCGTGACGACGAAATCAAAGAGATGTTTGAAAAAGCCTTGAATAAGCCCAGGGTCAACGTCAAACCCCAGGCCCTCAAAGGCGAAAACGCCCCCCCAGCGATGGTGCTGCTGCCCGAAGAAGCCCGCCGTATGCAGGAAATTAGCGCCCTGATTCAGCAGCAGGAAATGCAGTTCCCCGACGACCACGTGCTGATGGTCAACACCGCCCACCCGTTGATCCAAAACCTGCTGGGCCTTAGCCAGAGCGCTATCATCGGAGCCGATGGCGGCAGTTCCCCCGCTGGTGAATTGGCTACCCTGATCTGCAACCAAATCTACGATACAGCGCTGATGGCCCAAAAGGGCTTTGATGCTGAGGGGATGAAGACCTACGTGGAGAGATCGAACACCCTGCTAACTAAGCTGACGGAACAGTAGCCTTGTAGCCAGATTCCAGGGTTTTTCCGAGAGCGCTGGAATCTTTTGGCATTTACAGGCTAACCTCCAACTCTTCTCACTCTTGCTCACGTAGGATTTAGACAAGTTCTGTTCTGTCCTTGTTCCACGATACGCCCCGTAATATAACTCCAGTTGAACAATTGTACAAAGACAGATCTCTTCTGGGTCATGTTGAGCCAGTCTTTGAGCAACTGAAACCACATCACCATTCAGCAGCTTGATGCAAACATTGGTGTCTAGCAGGTACTTCACTGTAATTCTTCTCGCTGTTCATAATCTGGTTGAATGTCTCTCGTGAGTTTTTCTCCCTCCCATCCACCGATCACCTCCTCAAAAAAACCAGGTTCCCAGCTTTTAGGTGTTGTCAGATTGGATTGAGAGTACTTCTGATTAAGAAACAAGACAAAATCTAAGATTTCTTGCAATAAGGGAGATGGAGTCTTATTGATTTCATTGATTAATCGTTCTTGCACAGATTCCATATCAAATCACCACCTGTTTAGACCTTAATTTTTTCTAACTGCTTAAGCATGAAGCTGACAGATACACCTTGCTGAATATCAAACACATTTTCATCCTTGGAGCCATCCGGTGCTACTTCTTTTTTCTTCGTGTTGCCATGTAAATCCATCAGATACATCTGATCAAAATTTTGCTCTAAACTACGGCGCATTCCTCGAAAAGTCGGGTTATCCAGATAGCCATGATTAGTGATAAATGCCAGAATGCCTTGCTTGGTTTGATCAATCCGCCACTGCCCAAGGCGAAGAAATTTCACGTAATCATCCTGTAACCATTTTGGGTTCTTTTCTCCTAGTGGTTGACCATCCACTTTGTAGTAGTCTTTCACTAACTGCTCAATCCAGGGATTCTTATTAGCTGAATGCCCTGAATAGGGTGGATTACCAACTACAACCATGACTGGTTTGTAGCGTTTAATCTCTGCCGCCTGATCCGACTCTTCAGCAATAAATTCTTCAAATAGCGACTCCGATTTCTGCAACGCCTCATCTAAGGTATTTGTTAGATAAACCCCCAACCGCCTACCGCTATTGAATTCGTAACCCGTTTCTTCTAAAAATAACCCCAATTTGAGATGCGCGATCGCATACGGAGCCATCAGCAACTCAAACCCAAAAATCCGAGGTAACAATCGCTCCTTCACATAGCCTGACCACGATCGCTCCTCTAACCCCTCAGTCAGTGCATCAGGGTTCTCTTGAAACTGTTGGTTAATGAGTTGAACAATCCACAGCAAAAAGCTTCCAGTTCCACAAGCCGGATCAAGGATCATCACCTCTGGATCAGCCAAACCTAACGGCTTATCAAACTTCTCCCTCAGCAAAATATCGACAGAGTGCACCATGTAAGACACCACTGGCTCCGGCGTATAGTAAACCCCTCGCTTTTCTCGCATCTGGGGCTTATACGCTGTTAAGAACTGCTTGATGTCACCATCGGTCAATCCATCCAGTTCAGAGTAGAAGCCAACGGCGATCGGGCAAGTGTCTTCTGCTTCGTCTTCATCCGCACCAGGTCGCAGAAACCAGAACCGGGAGCCTTCAGGGTCACGCTGCTTCAAGGGATAGTCAAAGATTTGCCGCAACGCCTCAACCCGACTTTCTTGGGTTCCAGAGATAACGGCTTGTAAATCCATAGCAGACATAAAGGGCTGACCCAGGCAAAAAGCTTATTGTCAGGATAGCTTATGCCTCAATTCTCTAAGCAAATCAATGATGAAAGGGCATTTAGCCGCAAGCATTTTTAGAGATCGTGTAATATCTCCACAGGAGGATCGACAAGACACAACCCTTGATACTACTCATTAGAGTTTAGGTCGCTGCCCTCGCCCAAGTCTGAGCGGCATAACGGCGAGCGTCACCGGCGGCAGATCACATTGAAACGAAGCCAGAGGTTGCCAGTTCGTCCGGTGCACGCAAGGGTTAGCTGGCGATCGCTGAAGCGGGTGAAGTAAGTTGCCAAAGAGTTGTTGGTTTGACAAAGGAAACCCAACCTATAGGCGAGCGATCGCACTCCCTAAATTCAGCTCTTTAAGTTCAGGATGTATTGCACCCAATTAGAATTTCTATAAGCCTGGAACGAGTAAGCAGCACCCGATTTTGATAGGAATTAGCCGCCAAGGCGATTGGCGTTTGTCAAAGACGTGGCAACCCATACGGAATGACCAATGAGGGGTTGCAAGAGTAAGGATTGTTGTCCATTCGCAATCTTTGGATGAAAGTCCAAGTTTACATGTAATAGATCTTTGCGACGCAACCACTTTTTCAGCATCAAGATCACGTCTCTATTTCGTGTTGCTGCTGCCTGAGTTGGGCTAGAAACTTGACCATATACTGCTCAAGATACCTACTGCTAAGGGGTTCAATAAATTTGTCCAATGGGTTTAGGTCAACAATGTATTTCCCGACTTTTACGCCTACAGGTTCCAGGTGTTTACCTTCTAGCCCTACGTGCAAAATTGGAAATTTTCTAGTCTTTAGTTGCTGAAATAGCCAGAGTACATTACTGTTTTCCTGAATCTGCTTGCTCTTAAACTGATCCAGTACACTACCAGCGATCGTGTCTTTATTAAAAGAAATCAATGCTGTGAGGTTAAATAGCTGACTGTGCTCAATAAAATACTGAGTTTGTTTTCTAGTAGGCAATACGCCTAGCTCAACTCGGTCAAGTAAACGAGCAATCGCTCGAATAGGAACTGCGCTTTCTGTATTGCTAATATCAGGAGCAACTAACAAAGAAGGTTGAGACAAGATTGAAGCACTTTTCAAATCAGCACTGTTAAGAATTGCCCAATCTGCTGATAAGCCTGCTTTCCAATACAAGTCTCTGCAATCTGGCGCCAATGTTCACCACTTAGGAATTCTAATAAGGCAATGTACTTACAGCCCAAACTGTGTCCTAACCAAAAGTAGTTTGCTTTGTCCTGGTAAAAGTCACTGCCTGTAATCGTTGAGAGTTCTTGACGAAGCACTTCCTGTTCCTTCAACAAGCCGATTGCAATTGCCCAATGACGAAAGCTGAACCGGAAGGGCAGTGCAACGATGGTATAGCCTTCTTCAAATAAGCTTTGTAAGAAATATCGGTAAAAAACGGTAGGAAAGGTGCCAAAGAAAGCACCACCAATGAACTGGATCACCCCTTTGGGTTTAGGATGAATCGCTACCCAGCTAAAACCAACCGGACTAAACCTAAAAACTGGAGGCATGGCAGTTCTCTATTGTGAAGGACGGTTCACCAGAATGCAGACTCAGACAGAATTTGAGGAACCTTAAATCTAAGGGGAGGTGATGGCCCACCTCCCCTTAAACAGGTTAAACAACCTTAAGAGCGTGCTCTTATCAGTTAGAGAGCCTTAGGGCTTTCCCTAGTTAAGAGTAAGAAGTCCACCGTTTTGAACCGTCAGACTATAGACAATTTGATCAAGTGCTCTGTCAACAATATTTGGAGCTGTTGCATCAGCAAAGAAAGTACCACGCTGTTCTGCTGTCACCTGAATTTTTGTCCCTGCTGGTGGTGCCGGTGCTAATGAAGAAAGCTGAACATCTACAAAGCCACGAGCTTCAATATCTAGATCAGTGAGAGCGGTGTCAGTGGGACTGGGTTGTAGAATAAACAGTGCTGTTGCATCAACAGGAAGAAAAAGTGGGGAAAATCTGAACTTGTTGCCGACACCCTCGGGCACTAGAGATCCACCGGCGTTAATACCGGAAGTATCAGCAAAAGTAATGATCTCATCCAAGGTGACTCCTGAAGGGAGACGGGTTGTAAAGACCAACGAGAGGACAAGATCAAAGGAATTGATGTTAGCAATTGTGAGAAAATAACCCTGGATAAGATTACGACTTAAATTCTTAACGTTATTGAAAGTCGGTGGCAGATCAGCAGGCAACTGAGGTTTGAGTAACACTTCAAATGTTGAAACGAAGGTCATGAGTTTCTCTCCGTGATAAATTCTTGTCCACCATAACTAAAGCATCAGTAGATCAGACAGTACCCTCATGGGTGATATTTGGTTGCGTAATTTGCTGGAAGATAGAACAATATCGATTGCTCCCATTCACGCTGTCATCACCAATCGTTGAATGAACTCTTTGGGTTAAATAGATCGCCCCCCACTACTGCCCTCACTACTATCTCCTGAGTGCTTTGAAACACCACAAATCACCTCAAACCACTGCCTCAACAGACCATCTTCTGGGCGCTTTCACTCTCACAGACAACGTTTATGGACGAGTTGCAAAGACTCTGTGCGGAGCCAGCTAACGTTCCCAACCAGCGGCGGCAAATAGCCCTCAAACTCAACATCAGCGGCTTTCAACTGTCCGCTGCATTTGAATTGTTAGCCTGTGCCACTAATAGTCTCCACTGATTTCGACCAACGCTTCACCGGAACGTAGAAGTTCCAGGGCTTCTGGTAACGTTGCACTTAAAATTTCTCTCAATCGGGCATTCGAGGTATTTCCACACGTTAACCAAATAATCTGTGGTGGTGAACCAAGCCGATTGACCAAATCAGCAAAATCGCTGTCCTTTGTCATGAAGATAATTCCTTGAGCTTTCGCTGCCTCGAAAATTTCAGGATCTTCAGCGTCTCTCAAGCCAACATCACGCAATGCTAATGCAGTCACGCCAAATGTACTAGTGATCCAAGTTGCGATTGCAGGAGACAACTGTGCATCAATCCAAATCGTCATGCCACCAATACTGGATGATTAAGCTTCCGTGATGCGTATAGAAGTGCCGCTTTCAGGTCATCTGCCTCAAGATCGGGCATTTCTTCTAGAATTTCTTCCGCGCTCAGTCCAGCAGCAAACAAATCTAAAACATCTGACACCCGAATTCTCATACCTCGAATGCAGGGACGACCACCACACTGCCTGGGGTTAATTGTGATTCTTCTGAGTAGTTCTGTCATAGTGCTGCATTTCTATGCAAATCCATAACTCAGTATAGCAATTGGATGATCCCTTCTAGCATGACTGTTGATTAAGCACACTGAATGTGCGAAGTCAGCGGTGAAAGCGTGGCATATGAATGTTATTTTTATATCCCCATAAGCAAATCCCAAAAATCAATGCGGCGGATATTAAAGTATTAAGAGGAAGAGGCAGAAGATTAAATTTATATAGAAAATAAAAGGTTGTTCCTCCTAGTAAAGATGAAGCTGCATATATTCTTTGTGAAAAATAAAAGGAATTTCACCAATTAGAGCATCTCTAATTATTCCCCCTCCCATAGCAGTCATCGTACCTGCAAGAATAGCTCCCAAGAAGTGAACATTCAATGAAATAGCTTTCTCTACGCCAATTACAGTAAAAACAGAGAGTCCCAGCGCATCAAGACAAATAAAAAGTTGAAATCTATCTTGTATTCTATCTATGAATAGATAAGTGAAAATAACACCAATAAAAACTGTGATCAGATGGTATGAATCGTTAAATGTGCTTGATGCTACTCCAACACCATATCTCGAATTATTCCCCCTCCTAATGCGGTAGCAAGTGCCAGAAAAAAAGCCCCGATTACATCAATTTTATGGTAAATTCCGCCCATTATACCTGCCATACAAAAGGCAAATGTCCCTATTAGATCAGCAAAATAGATTACTTTCATAGGTAGACTACAGGGTAAATCTAAAACTCTCTTCCTCTCTTCGGAAACTGCCTACGAAGGCTGCTGTTGCAGGCTAACGGCTCAAATCAGCGGCGGCAGATAACCTTGAACTCAACACCAATGGCTTTCAACCGTCCGCTGCATTTGAATTGTTAGACCGCGACGCTCGTTCATATTACTTGAGCAACGCTTTGATTGTTACAGTGCCGCCACTGATTGTCTGAATACAAACTTCATAGCCATACAACAACCCTACACCAAGCAGAGGATCTGTGTCTGACTCGTTTACTTTGATTGTCCTAAACTCGCCATCCCAAATGATGATTGCTGAGTAGACATCAAACATTTGGGTGCTACCATCGCCAAGAACACCCTCTTCGCTACCACGCCAAGGCAGATTTAGCGCCACAATTGTGGATGGCGGCAGAGTTAGATTCCCTGTATATCCTGTGTCAATTAATGCATCAACAACGATCCGCTGCGTTGCTAGGTCACCCACGACGACACGAAGCATTGCCTCGCCATTCGCATTCACAACCCCTGTCATCATGTCTTGTCTGTCATCCCGCGCCAACCGAAGCGATGGACTCCACGGTGTCCAATACGAATAAACCAAGTTTGGGCATCAGGGCATCTCTCCAGAAGTCGATCGGAGGCAACCAAGGTATCATCAGCAACTTCAAATGCCCCTGTCTCAATATCGATCGCCACGATTTTGCCAAAATTGTTTGGCTCGACTTGTTGGCGAATCTGAGACTCATAGAGTTCTTTGCCGCGTCGAGCCAATTCTTCTTTGGGATACCGTCGTTGCCGAGTTGCCATAGGCTTAACCTCATTTCAACTGTGCCCTTTTATTTTATTTTAAACTGAGAAATCGTTGAACTCATCTTGACACTGTTGAATTTTATGCTTTGAATCAACCTGCAACGATGCGATCGCATTGTATTAGTTTGTAGTAGAATTAGCTGCATCACCGCTTATAAATTTCTTGAACCACCAATTCTTTATCCCATCAGAAATTTCTCTATTGATTTCTTCGGCAATTCCATTAGCCTCTACAAACTGGTTTAGGTTCATAAAGTTTTGTTCAAGCCACCAGTCAGTTTCATCAGGATCAAGTTGCAGGCTATGCTTGTTGTCATAAATCCCTTGAAATGAAACTTTGCAAGCACAGCAGTAGAGTAATGTAAGACCAATACCTTTATCATGATTGAGGAAGTAGAACCAAGGAAACTCTTCATCTATTGTTTTCCGAAACCATTGGCGCACTTCTGGAATCTGATAAAGCTCTCTAGGATCAAAATCATATTCGGGGAAAAAGATCTCAGCAGAGGATCTTTTACTAATCGTCATCTCTTTATTTTTTGTTAGTTTTTTAACCAAAGCTACAAGGGTTGATAAATCACCACTAACAACCTCAGATTTTGGAACTGCAAAAACTAATAAAGAAGCTTCGCTAAGGGCTTTATTAGTAGCCCATAAGCTTTGTATCTCTTCCGAATAATCCTCAGAGTCACCCGCTATTCTAGAAAAAAGGTCTTTAACAGTTGAATCTAATTCATTCTTTCTAGGTATCTCAATCCACCAGCCAGATTTACTTTCAGTTGTTCTTTCAATATCAAACAAAACCCAAAAGACTCTAGAAAAATCATCATTCAGGGCTATAAGAATGACTGGAATATGTAAATTCAGATAATAATTTAGATGTTTATTCTTACCTTCGTATTTGATCCCCCCTTTAGACTTTTTTGAGATGTAAGAGTTTCCACACTTGATCTGAACAGCAATGCTCTTACCTGTTACGTTACCATCTTTAACAATATCAATATATCCATCAACGCCAAAATCTGATTCTTGATGAACTGGTCGATAGATCCAGCCTAGAATATTAGTCACAAAATATTCAAAAAAGGCTTCACCTGCCCTTCCTGTTTTTTGATGGGTGCTTTGCTGTGGGAATCCAAAACGTGTCATGGATACAACTTTATGGGTTAACTCATCTCAACTCTCCATATCTTAACCCAGACAAATGATGAGCATTTTGGGAATTGTAAGGGCTGATGCTTGATTCTCCTGATTGTCCTCTGTGTCGATGAGGGCGGGTTTCTGTCCATCTTACCCGGAGCTTTAAGCTTAAACGTACTACTACAAGGGTCGCGATCACACTATCCCCCAGAACAAAGCGGTCTAACTATGTATTAAGTGTCAGATCCGCCAGATAATACCTTTGATTACCAGTATTATCCCGCAGATCTGCAGGATAATACCCAAGTTTTAAGGAATTAAACGTCATATTTGCTGGATAAGTCTGCAGACATCGGGTGTTATCCGGCAGATTTGAGGGTTAAGTATAAATTTTTGGGGTATTAGCCAGCAAAAGTGCCGGATAATACTCCAGAATCGGGGATTATCCAGCATCTGCCTATGCCATCGCCACTGCCTCATCTGCTTGACCAAGTGAAGGAAGCAATTCGCCTCAAACATTTCAGCCTCAAAACCGAGAAGTCTGACGTACATTAATTCGAGACTTCGTTCAAGTTACCCAGCGGTGACACCTGCGATGAGTTCACTCCTGTGTCAATCGCTACGCTTTCCTAGCCTGAGCATGATTTCCAGAGGACTCCAGTCCCATCCTGAGTAACAAATCTTGCCATACACTTGCACTCTTCATGCCATTCCTGTATTTTCAAGTTTGCGGGGAATGATTCCGGGCAGGAGTCTGAGGAGCACCACCTCCCCAAACTCCCTGATCATCCCAACTTAGTTCGGGTAAGTCGAGATGACTGGGTTCATTTTATCCGGTCTCTTTGTATTACCTAATTTGAAGGGACC
>Ga0224723_1001928_pt1 | contig 11917 bp, 11 predicted proteins | sample Balambano_FR2_Me_FD_161647 | JGI IMG/M metagenome (GOLD analysis project Ga0224723, IMG submission 161647) | Freshwater sediment microbial communities from Lake Towuti, South Sulawesi, Indonesia - Balambano_FR2_MetaG | ecosystem: Environmental > Aquatic > Freshwater > Lake > Sediment | place...
TCAGCGCAAGACGGTCCCTGACAAACATCTGATCCATGACAAGTCACCTCCCGCCACCAACAGAATCAGATCATTCCCCCCACCGCCACGCCAATCCTCAACCCGTTAACCTGACTACGAAGCCGTGCCGGCTGACCGGTCGCCGGGCGCCGTCAGCCCTCGCGGATCGCGGCCAGGAAGGCCGCGCCGAAGCGGTCGATCTTCTGCGGCCCCATGCCGGCGATGCGGTCGAGGTCCGACAGGGTGGAGGGCCGCGCCTCGGCGATCTTGCGCAGCGTCGTCAGGGTGCAGCTGAGCGGCTTGCCGGTGCCGTCGGCCCCCCGCTGGAGGTCGATCTGGATGGCGCAGAGCCGGTCGAACAGGTCGCCCGCGTCGCGCCCCGCCAGCCGGAGCCGCTGCGGGTGAAGGGCCGGGGGCGGCGCGCCGGTGATCACCTCGAGAAAGATCGCGCCATAGCTTTCGAGCTTTTTCGCCCCCACCCCGGTGATGCCGGCCATCTGGTCGAGCGTCTGCGGCCGGCGCTCGGCCATCTCGATCAGCGTGCGGTCGGGAAAGACCACATAGGCCGGCACGCCCGCGGCCTCGGCCAGCGCCCGGCGCCGCGCCTTCAGCGCGCCGAGGAGCGGCGCATCCTCGTCGGCCACCAGCGCCCGGACCGCCGGGCGGGGACCGGCCGCCTGCACCGTGTCGCGCCGGAGGGTGACCGTTTCCTCGCCGCGCAGGATCGGCCGCGCCGCCGCCGTCATGCGCAAGGCACCGTGGCGCTCGGGGTCGGGGCGGACCAGGTCGCGGCCCATCATCTGCCGGAACACCGCGCCCCAGGCGGGCTTGGTCAGGTCCCGGCCGGCGGCGAAGGTCGGCAGCCGGTCGTGGCCGCGCTCGCGCACCTTGGCGGTGGAGGTGCCGGTCAGGATGTCGATCAGATGGCCCGCGCCGAACCATTCGCCGGTGCGCAGCATCACCGACAGCGCCTTCCTGACCGCCTGCGTGGCGTCGAACAGGGCCGCCGGGCTGTCGCACAGGTCGCAGTTGCCGCAAGGCCCCGAGCTTTCGCCGAAATAGCCGAGCAGCACCCGCCGCCGGCAGCCGGTCGCCTCGGCGAGGCCGAGGAGCGCGTTCAGCCGGGCATGGTCGGCGGCGCGGCGGTCGGGCGGCGCCGGGCTTTCGTCGATCTGGCTCCGGCGCAGGCGGATGTCGTCGGGACCGTAGAGCGTCAGCGTGTCGGCGGGCGCGCCGTCGCGCCCGGCCCGGCCGATCTCCTGATAGTAGCCCTCGACCGATTTCGGCAGGTCGGCATGGGCGACCCAGCGGATGTCGGGCTTGTCGATCCCCATGCCGAAGGCGATGGTCGCGACCACGATCAGCCCGTCCTCCTGCTGGAAGCGGATCTCGACGCGGCGGCGTTCCTCGGCCTCCATCCCGCCGTGGTAGTGGCAGGCGGCGTGGCCGGCCTCGGCCAGCGCCCGGGACAGCGCCTCGGTCTTGGCGCGCGTCGCGGCATAGACGATGCCCGACTGGCCGCGCCGGGCCGCGGCGAAGCCGAGGATCTGGGCGCGCGGGCTGTCCTTGACGGCGAAGGCGAGGCGCAGGTTCGGCCGGTCGAAGCCGCGCAGGAAGGTGACGGGGGGATGGCCGCCGAACAGCCGCAGCACGATCTCGGCGCGGGTTTCCTCATCGGCGGTGGCGGTGAAGGCGGCGAGCGGCACGCCGAGCGTCCGGCGCAAATCGCCGATGCGCAGGTAGTCGGGGCGGAAGTCGTGGCCCCACTGGCTGACGCAATGCGCCTCGTCCACCGCGATCAGGCCGGTGCCGGTGCGCCGCAGCATCTCGGTCGTCGCCGCTGCGGCGAGGCGTTCGGGCGCGAGATAGAGGAGCTTGAGCCGGCCCGCGTCCAGCGCCCGGAACACCGCTTCGGTCTCCGCCTCGGTGTTGCCCGAGGTCAGCGCCCCCGCCTCCACCCCCGCCGCGCGCAGGGCCCGCACCTGATCCCGCATCAGCGCGATCAGCGGCGAGATGACGACCGTCACGCCGTCGCGGCAGAGGGCGGGCAACTGGAAGCACAGCGACTTGCCGCCGCCGGTCGGCATGATCGCCAGCGTGTCGCGGCCCGCCAGCACGGCCTCGACGATCTCTTCCTGCCCCGGCCGGAAGGACGGGAACCCGAACACCGAATGCAGAAGATCGGCCGGACGGGGCATCGCGCGGCCCGGAGCCACGGTCAGACGAAGGCCCCGGCGTTGTTCACGAGCACGATCCGCAGCGCATAGACCGCGAGCAGCACGATCAGCGGCGCGAGGTCGATGCCCGACAGGCGCGGCAGGAAGCCCCGGACTTTCGCATAGATCGGCTCGAGCAGCCGGTTCAGCCCCTCCCAGATCTGCGCGACCAGCGGCTGGCGAAGGTTAAGCACCTGGAAGTTGATCAGCCAGCTCATGATGATGTGGACGATGATGATGAACTGCGCGACATCGAGGATCAACAGCAGGATTTGCAGCAGCGAGGTCATGGGCGCTTTCCTTCGGGCGGATCAGCCCCAGAGGTAGCCTCGGCCCGCCCAAAGGGCAACTCATTCCGCCGCGCCGCTTGACGCCGTCGCCGCACTGCGGCACGGGGGCAGCGGGAGGGCAAGACGTGTATCCTTTCGGTCGAATGGCGCTCGAACTCTGGCTGCACCGCAGGGCGCCGCCGCTGCCGCTGTTCGCGACCCACGTCTCGTGGCACCGCTGCATGCCCTGGGATCTCGATCCCTGGATCGAGTTGAACAACGGCCGCACTCTGACGCTGTTCGACCTCGGCCGCATCCCGCTCGCGCTCCGCACCGGGCTCCGGCAGGCGCTCCGCGCCGAGGGCTGGGGGCTCACGGTGGCGGGCAGCGCGGTGCGCTACCGCCGCCGGATCGCGATGTTCGACCGGGTGGAGATGCGCAGCCGCCATATCGGCTGGGATGCGCGCTTCCTCTACACCGACCAGAGCCTGTGGCGCGGCGCGGAATGCACGACGCAGGTGGTGATCCGCAGCGCCGTGACCTCGGCGGAGGGGATCGTCGCGCCCGAACGGGTGATCTCCGCGATGGGCATGACCACCGAGGGCCCCGAGCTGCCGGACTGGGTGCAGGCCTGGGCCGCCGCCGAGGCGCTGCGGCCCTGGCCGCCCGCGCGCTAGCTTGGCGCTTGCCTCGGCCGGCATTCCCTGTTCACGTGCGCCGGCAGGCGCGAACGCGGGCGGGACGGCATGACCGACGGGAATCGGCGGATCTGGGGCTGGTACTTCTTCGACTGGGCCAGCCAGCCCTACAATACCCTGATCATCACCTTCATCTTCGCCCCCTACGTGGCGCAGCTTCTGGGCGATGGCAGCCGGGCACAGAGCGTTTGGGGCTACGGCATCGCCGCCGCCGGGTTCGTGATGGCGCTCCTGTCGCCGCTGCTCGGGACCATCGCCGACCGGACCGGCGGGCGGATGTGGTTCATCCTGCTGTTTTCGCTGATGTATGTCGGCGGCGCCTGGGCGCTCTGGTATGCCGCGCCGGGCGCGTTCAACCTGTGGCTTGTCCTGTTCTGCTTCGCGATCGGCATGATCGGGATGGAGTTCGCCACCACCTTTACCAACGCGATGCTGCCCGGCCTCGGCACACCGGCCGAGATCGGCCGGATCTCGGGCACCGGCTGGGCCTTCGGCTATGCCGGAGGCCTCGTCGCGCTGGTCCTCATGCTGACGCTCCTAGCCGAGAACGCCAGCGGCACGACGCTGATCGGCCTCGCGCCGATCCTCGGGCTCGACCCCGAGACGCGCGAGGGCACCCGCGCGGTCGGCCCGTTCACGGCGATCTGGTATGTCCTCTTCATGATCCCGTTCTTCCTCTGGGTGCGCGAGCCGAGAAAGGCCGACGCCATCGGCCTGGGCGAAGCGGTGCGGCGGTCCTGGCCCGAGCTCAAGGCCTCGCTGCGCGCGCTGCCGGCGCGGCGCGGCCTGCTGTTCTTCCTGCTGGCCTCGATGTTCTACCGCGATGCGCTGAACGGGTTCTTCGCCTTCGGGGGCATCTATGCCGAGGGCGTGCTGGGATGGGACCTGACCCAGATCGGCGTGTTCGGGATCGCAGCGATTTTCACCGGCGCGGTGTTCGCCTGGATCGGCGGCCGCGCCGACGCCCGTTTCGGGCCTCTCGCGGTGATCGTCACCTGCATCGTCGTCTTGGCGCTGGCCTCGCTCGCCGCCGTGTTCCTGTCGCGCGAGCAGGTGTTCATGCTGGCCGTCGGGCCCGACAGCCGCCTGCCCGACATCGCCTTCTACCTGATCGGCGCCGCGGTCGGCGCGGCCGGGGGGGCGCTGCAGGCCTCCAGCCGCACGCTGATGGTGCGCCTCGCGGACCCCGCGCGGATGACCGAGGGGTTCGGCCTCTACGCGCTGACCGGCAAGGCGACCTCCTTCCTTGCGCCGCTGTCGGTCGGCGTGGTGACGGCGATGACCGGCAGCCAGCAACTCGGCATCCTGCCGCTATTGGTGCTTTTCGTGCTGGGGTTGTTCCTGCTACTCTCGGTCAAACCGAATGGTGACCGGGCAGGCTGACATGATCCCACGACTTCTGACCGCGCTGGCCCTCGCGCTGGCGCTGCCGGGCCATCCCGCGGCGGCGGCGCCGCTCGCCAATCAGCTGTTCGGCGCCAAGGACCAGCCCTCGCGGCAGGAGCCGATGCCGATCGGCGCCTATGCCAAGGGCTGTGCCGCGGGCCTCGTGGAACTGCCGGAGAGCGGGCCGTCCTGGCAGGCGATGCGGCTGTCGCGCAACCGCAACTGGGGCCATCCGGTGATGATCGACTACCTCGTGGATCTGAGCCGCGCCGCGCAGGCGGTGGGCTGGGCCGGGCTCTATGTCGGCGACATCAGCCAGCCGCGGGGCGGGCCGATGACCTCGGGCCATGCCAGCCACCAGATCGGGCTCGACGCCGACATCTGGATGCTGCCGCCGCGGCGGCTGAACCTGAGCCGGGCCGAGCGCGAGAAGATCAGCTCGATCCCGGTCCGTTCGGCCGACCAGCGCAGTGTCACCGGCAACTGGACCCCGGCGCATGCCACGCTTCTGCAGGCGGCGGCCTCGGACCCGCGGGTGGACCGGATCTTCATCGCCGCCGCGGTCAAGATCGAGATGTGCCAGACCGCAACCCGGCGCGACCGCGACTGGCTGCAGAAGATCCGTCCCGTGGCCGGTCACGACACGCATTTCCACGTGCGCCTGAAATGCCCGCGGGGGGCGAGCCTCTGCCAGACCCAGACGCCGACCGTCAAGGAGCTGTCGAACGGCGGCAACGGCTGCGACGACACTCTGATGTGGTGGGTGACCGATTACCTGAACCCGCCGAAAGGCGCCAAGGTGCCGAAGGACCCCGAGGCGCCGGCGCCGCGCCGCAAGGGCGCGCGCGAATTCACGATGGCCGACCTGCCGCGACAATGCGCCGCCGTCCTCGCCTCGCGCTGACGCTCTGGGCGGCGCTGGCCGGCACGGCACTGGCGGTCGAGACGCCGCTGCCGGCTGCCGAGCTTATCGGAAGCTTCGTCTGGACGCTGGACGACCCGCGGTTCGGCGGCATCTCGGCGATCGAGCTCGGACCCGACGGCAGCGGCTTCGTGGCGGTTTCGGACCGCGGCGCGATCATCACCGGGCGGATCCGCCGCGACCCGGCGGGGCGGATCGAAGGCATCGACGCCGGGGCGATCGCGCATCTCGCCGGCCGCGACGGCGCGCCGCTGCCGCCGCCGCGGTCGGACGCCGAGGGGCTGGCGCTCATGGACGACGGGACGCTGTTCGTCTCGTTCGAGATCGCGCCGCGGGTGCTGCGCTACGACCGCGTGTTCGGCGCCGCGACCTACCTTCCGATTCCCCGCGACTTCGACCGGATGCAGCCGAACGGGGCGCTGGAGGCGCTGGCGGTCGATGCCGAAGGGACGCTCTACACCCTGCCGGAGGTGTCGGTGCGGCGGACCGGCGAACACCCGGTCTACCGGTTCCGCGACGGCCGCTGGGATGTGCCCTTCTCGCTGCCGCCGCAGGGGTCGTACCGGCCGGTCGGCGCCGACATCGGGCCGGACGGCCGTCTCTATCTGCTGGAGCGCAGCTTCGGGCTGACCGGCTTTGCCGCGCGGGTGCGGCGATTCGTGGTGACCGGCGACAGCATCGACGCCGGCGCGACCCTGATCGACACGGCGCGCGGCACCCACGGCAATCTCGAAGGGCTGTCGGTCTGGCGCGATGCCGCCGGCGCGCTCAGGCTGACGCTGGTGTCGGACAACAATTTCCACGCCTTCCTGCCGACCGAGGTGGTCGAGTACCGCCTGCCGGATTGACGGCGGCCCCCGGCCGGCGCTAGAGCCGCGCGGCCCGGCGCCGGGCGACACCGGCCGGCCTGACCAGAACGGACCCGACCATGACCACCAGGCTCCTGCCCTTCGTCGTCGCGATGGCCGCCATTGTGGTGGCCTCGAACATCCTCGTGCAGCACCTGTTCGGCCCCTGGCTGACCTGGGGCGCCTTCACCTACCCGCTCGCGTTCCTGGTCAACGACATCGCCAACCGCCTCTACGGCCCTTCGGCCGCGCGCCGGGTGGTCTGGGCGGGGTTCGCGACCGGCGTCGCCTGCTCGCTGGTCGGCTCGCAGATCGCGGGCGACTTCGGGCCGCTGGTGACGCTGCGCGTGGCGATCGGGTCGGGCCTGGCCTTTCTTGTCGCGCAAATGCTGGATGTTGCGGTGTTCGACCGGCTTCGCCGCAGCCGCTGGTGGAAGGCGCCGCTGGTCTCGACGCTGGCCGGCTCGACCCTCGACACCGCGATCTTCTTCACCGTCGCCTTCTCGGCCGCGCTGACGTGGATCGAGCCCGCCAACGACGTTTCCTGGGCGAACGAGGTGCTGCCGCTTCTCGGCGTCGGCCCGGCACTGCCGCTCTGGGTGTCGCTGGCCGCGGCGGACTGGCTGGTCAAGCTCGGCATCGCGGTGGCAGGGCTGCTGCCCTTCCGGTTGATCGTGGCAAGAATGATCACAAGGGTTGCGTAAAAACTTTTGACAAACACAAAATCTGTGGCAGGCTATCGGTATCGGCAACATTTTGAAAGGAGGTGATCCAGTGTCTAGAGTGATATTGGAGAGAGGTGTCGGGACAGTCGGCGGGGGTGTCTTCTAGGGGCAGCCCCCTGGGTGGCAATCCACCGATTGGGCTTGAAACCTAACTGGCCCATCTCCTTGGAACTCGGAAAGGGTCGCCGGTGACGGCGGCCCTTTCTCTTGGCGGCCGCGGCGGTTAGCCTTGCGGCCATGCTCCGGATCACCGACACCCTGTTTCTCGCCGACTGGGAACTGACCGAGACCTTCTCGCGGTCCTCCGGTCCCGGCGGGCAGAACGTCAACAAGGTGGAGACGGCGGTGGAACTGCGCTTCGAGGCCGAACGCTCGCCGCACCTCACGCCGCAGGTGAAGGCGCGGCTCCGGCGCATCGCCGGGCGGCGCTGGACCGACGGCGGCGCGATCGTGATCCGCGCCGAGGAAACCCGCAGCCAGCAGCGGAACCGCGAGATCGCGCGCGAGCGGCTGGCCGAGATGCTGCGCGCGGCGCTGGTCGCGCCGAAACGCCGGGTGCCGACTCGGCCGACGCTCGCCAGCCGGCAGCGCAGGCTCGCTGGCAAGGCCGAGCGCGGCGCGCTCAAGGCCGCCCGCGCCCGCCCGGCGGAGGAGGAATGACCGAGGGGCTGCTGGCGCGCCGGGCGCGGCTGATGGGGCCGAACCTGCCGACCTTCTACCGTACGCCGGTTCACATCGTCCGGGGCGAAGGTGTCTGGCTCTGGGATGCCGACGGCCGGCGCTATCTCGACTGCTACAACAACGTGCCGCATGTCGGCCATTGCCACCCGCGCGTGGTGCGGGCGATCGCGGCGCAGGCGGCGGTGCTGAACACCCACACCCGCTATCTGCACGATCTGGTGCTCGACTATATCGAGCGGCTGACCGCGACCCTCAGCCACGGCATCGCCCAGGCGATCATGACCTGCACCGGGTCCGAGGCGAACGACATCGCGCTCCGCATGGCGCAGGCGGTGACCGGCCGGACCGGGATCATCGCCACCGACAACACCTATCACGGCAACACTGCCGCCGTATCGGCGCTGTCCTCGCGCCGCCCGCCGATCGGGGGCTATCCGCTGCATGTCCGGCGGGTTCCGGCGCCCGACAGCCTGCGCCCGGTCGGCGGCACGCGCGACGGGCAGGCGGCGGCCTTCGCCGCGCAGGTGGCCGCTGCCATCACCGAGCTCGACGCGGCCGGCTTCGGCCTCTCGGCCCTGATTGTCTGTCCGGTCTTTGCGAACGAGGGTTTGCCTTCGGTCGGCCCCGGCTTTCTGGGCCCCACGATGGAGGTGGTCCGCCGGGCCGGCGGGCTGGTGATCGCCGACGAGGTGCAGCCGGGGTTCGGCCGCACCGGCAGCCATTTCTGGGGTCATGACTGGCTCGGCATCGCGCCCGACATCGTGACGGTCGGCAAGCCGATGGCGAACGGGCATCCGGTCGCGGCGGCGCTGGCGCGGCCGCCAGTGATGGCCGCCTTCCGCGAGGCCTTCGGCTACTTCAACACCTTCGGCGGCAATCCGGTCTCGGCCGCGGCCAGTCTCGCGGTGCTGGACGTGCTGGCCGACGAAGGCTTGCAGCAGAACGCGGCCCGCATCCATGCGCACGTGATGGATCGGATGCGGGCGCTCCGCCACCCGCTTCTGGCGGAAGTGCGCGGGCTGGGGCTGTTCTTCGGCGCCGAATTCGTGCTGGACGGCGACATGACGCCCGCCACGGATTTCGTGGCCGAGGTGGTGGAGCGCATGGTCGCCCGCGGGTTCCTGCTGAACCGGATCGGGCGGGGCGGCAACACGCTCAAGATCCGCCCGCCGATGCCCTTCGGCACCGGCCATGCCGACCTCTTGATGGACGCGCTGGAGGCGGTTCTGGCCGAGACGCCGGTGACCGCGTGACCGAGGCGGAAGCCGCCGCGGGCGCATTCGGGGCGCGGATCGTGCGGCTGATCGATGCGCGCGAGAACGAGGTCTTCGAGGTCTCGGGCGATTTCGGCCGCGCGGTGCTGCGGCTGCACCGGGCCGGCTACCAGTGGGGGGCGTCGATCCGGTCGGAACTCTGGTGGTGCGCCGCCCTGTCCGGCGCCGGCCTGAACGTGCCGGCGCCCCTGACCCTGCCGGATGGCGGAACGGTGCTGCGGCTCGGGCCGGGGCGGTTCGCCTCGGCCGTGTCATGGGTCGAGGGCGTGCCCCTCGGCGAGGCCGGGGTGCCCCTGCCGGGCCGCGCCCCCGAACAGGCGGAACGTCACCATGCCCTCGGCAAACTGCTGGCCCGGCTCCATGCGGCGACCGATGCTCTGGTCCTGCCCGACTGGTTCGCGCGGCCGCGGTGGGATCTGGCGGGGCTCTTGGGCGAGGAGCCCAACTGGGGGCGGTTCTGGGAGCATCCGGCCCTGACCCCGGCCGAGGCGGCAACAGCGGCCCGCGCGCGCGATGCCCTGCTTGGGGTTTTGCCGTGCGGCGGACCGATCGGGCTGATCCACGCCGACGTGCTGCGCGAGAACGTGCTTGTGAACGGGCGTTCGCTGACGCTCATCGACTTCGACGACTCCGGCTTCGGCTGGCGGCCCTACGACCTCGGCACGGTGCTGTCGCAGAACCTCGCCGAACCCGCCCTGCCCGAGATCGCCGCCGCCCTCGCCGAAGGCTACGCGGGCCTCCGCCCGCTCGACCCCGCGCTGCTGCCCGCCTTCACCCTGATGCGATGCTGTGCCTCGGTCGGCTGGGCGATGACCCGCCGGCCGCCGGGCGATCCGCTCCACGCCCGCCACATCGCCCGCATGCTCCGGCTGGCGCGCAGCCTGCTGGACGGCCGGGCGCCGTGGTGACAGCGCGAACCGGCAGGAACGGCCGGGCGAGCGCTACACCACCAGCTCTTCCGCCACCTGCGCGCCAAGCGCGAACACGCGCTTGTAGCGCGCCACCTCCGCCGGTGGGCCGAGCGCCTTGTTCGGGTTGTCCGACAGCTTGACCGTCGGCCGGCCGTTGGCCGAGACCGCCTTGCACACCAGGCTGAACGGCGCCAGCCGGTCGTCGGCAACGAGGCCGCGGAAATCGTTGGTCAGCATCGTGCCCCAGCCGAAGCTGACCTTCACCCGACCGGCGAACTGCCGGTGGAGCGCCTCGATCTTGCCGACGTCGAGCCCGTCGGAAAAGATCAGGAGCTTCTGGCGCGGATCCTCGCCACGCTCCTGCCACCAGCGGATCGCAACCTCTGCCGCCGCCGCCGGATCGCCGGAATCGACCCGCATCCCGGTCCAGGTGGACAGCCAGTCCGGCGCACGGGCAAGAAACCCCTCGGTGCCATAGGTGTCGGGCAGCATGATCCTGAGGTTGCCGTCATGCTCCTCGTGCCAGTCGGCCAGCACGCGATAGGGCGCCTCGGCCAGTTCGGCATCGCTCTCGGCCAGCGCCGAATAGACCATCGGCAATTCATGCGCGTTGGTGCCGATCGCCTCGACCTCGCGGCGCATTGCGATCAGGCAGTTGGAGGTGCCGGTGAACTTGCCCTCCAGCCCCTCGATCATCGCCTGCACGCACCAGTCCTGCCAAAGGAAGGAATGCCGCCGCCGCGTGCCGAAATCGGCGATCCTCAGGCCTTCGATCCGGCGCAGCCGCTCGACCTTCTCCCAGACCCGCGTCATCGCGCGGGCATAGAGCACCTGCAACTCGAACCGCCCCATCTCGGCCAGCACGGCGCGGGTGCGCAGCTCCATCAGTACCGCCAGCGCCGGGATCTCCCACAGCATCACCTCGGGCCAACGGCCCTCGAAGGTCAGCTCGTACTGGCCGTCACGGCGTTCGAGGTGATAGGGCGGCAGCTGCAGCCCTTCGAACCATTCCATGAAGTCGGGGCGGAACATCTGGCGCTTGCCGTAGAAGGTGTTGCCGCGCAGGAAGGTCGTCTCGCCGCGCGACAGCCGCAGCGTGCGGATATGGTCCAGCTGCTCGCGCAGCTCGCCCTCGTCCACCAGGTCGGCAAGGCGGACCGAGGCGGTGCGGTTGATCAGGCTGAACACCACCGTCGTGTCCGGGCGGTTGCGGAAGATCGACTGGCACATCAGGAGCTTGTAGAAGTCGGTGTCGAGCAGCGACCGCACGATCGGGTCGATCTTCCACTTGTGGTTGTAGACCCGCGTGGCGATATCGACCATGTCAGCCCTCCAGCTGCACGCCGACTGCCAGCATGCGCGCCCGCGCCTCGGCCAGCGAGCCGTTCAGGTCGATGGCGCGGCAGAGGTCCTCGCGCACCGTCACCCGGAAGCCGTGACCGATGGCGTCGAGCGCGGAATAGGCCACGCAGAAGTCGGTGGCGAGCCCGACAATCGTGAGGCGCGTGACCCCGCGCGACCGCAGATAGCCGTCGAGGCCGGTGGGCGTGACACGGTCGTTCTCGTAGAAGCCGGAATAGCTGTCGATGGCGCTGCGGAACCCCTTGCGGATGATCAGGTCGGCCGTGCGGGTGTCGAGCGCGGCGTGGAACGCGGCCCCCTCGGTCGCCTGCACGCAATGCACCGGCCAGAGCACCTGCGGGCCATAGTCCATCTCGACAAGGCTGTAGACCTCGGCGCCGGCATGGTTCGCGGCAAAGGATGAGTGCGCCGCCGGATGCCAGTCCTGAGTCAGCACGCGGACGTGGAACTCCTGCATCAGGGCATTGACCGCGGGGATGATCTCGTCGCCGCCCGGCACGGCCAGCGCGCCGCCGGGGCAGAAGTCGTTCTGTATGTCGACCACGATCAGGGCCTGGTTGGCAGATCGCATCAGGGCCTCCGCGGGCTTGCCGACCTTGGGTAAGGGCCGGGCGGCGACGAGATC
>Ga0224723_1001929_pt1 | contig 11917 bp, 8 predicted proteins | sample Balambano_FR2_Me_FD_161647 | JGI IMG/M metagenome (GOLD analysis project Ga0224723, IMG submission 161647) | Freshwater sediment microbial communities from Lake Towuti, South Sulawesi, Indonesia - Balambano_FR2_MetaG | ecosystem: Environmental > Aquatic > Freshwater > Lake > Sediment | place...
TTCACCGAGCCCCTGGTCGAGACACTGCCCAGATCGTGATGCCTTTCGTGCGGGTCGGAACTTACCCGACAAGGAATTTCGCTACCTTAGGACTGTTATAGTTACAGCCGCCGTTCACCGGGGCTTCAGTTCGCAGCGCTAACCGCTCCCCTTAACCTTCCGGCACTGGGCAGGCATCAGCCCCTATACCTCGCCTTACGGCTTGAGCAGGGACCTGTGGTGCTGATAGCCAGTCGCCTGGGCCTGTGTTGTGTCACTCCGAACCGCTCGGGGAGCCAGTCCCGTCACCGTCCAGAGCCGCGCTTGTTGCGAACGTACGCGCGTAAATTGCCGAGTTCCTTAACCAGGGATCACTCGTCCACCTTGGCTTGCTCAGCCAGCCTACCTGTGTCGGTTTGCGGTACGGGCACCCTCGGTCTCCCTAGCAGGCCTTTCTCGACGGTACAGCGTCAGCTCCCTTGCGGTGTGTGTTGCCACACCCGCTCGCACTCGCCTCTCGGTCAGCACCGCGGGCACTACCCCACGGCTCCCTACCAGCTTGGACGGCGCTCGTCTCGCCGCGGAACCTAGCCTGCCGCGTCCTGCGTCAGTCAAACGACCTTCGGGTGGTTCAGGAGTATCAACCTGATGTCCATCGCTCGCTGCCGTTGCCGGCAGGGCTTAGGCCCGACTCACCCGTCGCGGAACACCCGTGCGACGGAACCCTCAGGCTTCCGGTGGTGGGGGTTCGCACCCCACTTCTCTGTTACTCATTCCGGCATTCGCACTCGACCGCACTCCACAGTGGCTTGCGCTGCTGCTTCGACGCACGGTCGACGCTCCCCTACCATGACAGACGGAGTCTGCCATCCTGCGCTTCGGCACGATGCTTTGCCCCGCTGGATTATCGGCGCAGCGGCACTCGACCAGTGAGCTGTTACGCACTCTTTCAAGGGTGGCTGCTTCTAAGCCAACCTCCTGGTTGTCTGCGCGCCGCCACAACCTTTGCCACTCAGCATTGATTTAGGGGCCTTAGCGGCAGGTCTGGGTTGTTTCCCTCTCGACGTACAACGTTTGCGCCGCACGTCTCACTCCAGGTGCAAGCTGGCGGGCATTCGGAGTTTGGCGTCGCTTGGTAGGCGGTGAAGCCCCCGCACAACACCAGTGCTCTACCTCCCGCAGCTTCATTCTCCTGGGCTGCACCTCAATGCATTTCGGGGAGAACCAGCTATCTCCGCGTTCGATTGGCATTTCACCCCGACCCACAGCTCATCCGAGCGGTTTGCAATCCACACCGGTGCGGGCCTCCACGCCCTGTTACAGGCGCTTCACCCTGGCCATGGGTAGCTCACGCGGTTTCGGGTCTACCCGTCGCGACGAAGAACGCCCTATTCAGACTCGCTTTCGCTGTGGCTCCGGCTGCTACTGCCTTAGCCGGCCACGACGGGTAACTCGCCGGATCATACTCCAAAAGGCACGCTGTCAGGCGGAACCAAGGTTCCTCGCCCTTCAACTGCATGGAAGCGGAGGGTTTCAGGTACTGTTTCACTCCCCTCGCCGGGGTACTTTTCACCGTTCCCTCACGGTACTGTGCACTATCGGTCACGGCGTGTAGTTAGCCTTGGGCGGTGGGCCGCCCTGCTTCATACCGGGTTTCACGTGTCCGGCACTACTCAGGTGGCGACGGGGTGTGCGTACACATTTCTGCTACGGGGCTGTCACCCGCTGTGGCGCTGTGTTCCAAACAGCTTCGCATACGCTTTGGCATCACCTGGCACTCGGCAGAGTGCCGTTGTCGCTCCTGCAACCCCGCGCACGCAACGGCTGCCGCCTTGGCACGTGCACGGTTTGGGCTGATCCCGGTTCGCTCGCCACTACTACGGGACTGCTGTCTCTTCCTCGGGGTACATGAGATGGTTCAGTTCCCCCGGTTCCCTCTCTGGTATCCAGAGTCACAGCGCTAGGCTGTGGGGTTGCCCCATTCGGAGAGCGTGGGATCAGGGCCTGCGTGCGGCTCCCCCACGCGTATCGTCGCTCTGCCACGTCCTTCATCGGCACGCCGCGCCGAGGCATCCACCCTCCGCTCATACTGTCTTCCCTGCGGCCCCCACCACCCGCTGCCGGCATCATCACGACGCCTGTGGGCGGGGAGCCACAGAATGACCACCATCTGTACTTGGTAAGGTACACCAGACAAAGGCTGAAGGCTGAAGGCTGAAGGCCAAAGCGACACACTGCCACAGCAGCGCCCGCTTTCTCCTTTTGCCTTTTGCCTTTTGCCTTGTGTCCGGGGTGCCTTCACCCCTGAAGCGTGAGCCGTGCGGTGTGTGGTGATGATTGGGTGGGATTATCGCAGGGGCTACCTGCGAGGCTCCCTAGAAAGGAGGTGATCCAGCCGCACCTTCCGGTACGGCTACCTTGTTACGACTTCGTCCCAGTCGCTGGCCCCGCCCTCGGCCGCTGCCTCTGCGAACAGTTAGCCCACGGACTTCAGGCGTTGCCAACTCCCATGACGTGACGGGCGGTGTGTACAAGGCCCGGGTACGTATTCACCGCGCCGTGGCTGATACGCGGTTACTAGCAACTCCGCCTTCACGGGGGCGAGTTGCAGCCCCCGATCTGCACTGGGGCCGCGTTTGGCGATTAGCTTGGGGTTACCCCCGCGCGACGCATTAGCGCGGCCATTGTAGCGTGTGTGTCGCCCCAGACGTACGGGCCATGCGGACTTGACGTCATCCGCGCCTTCCTCCCCGAGGGGCAGTCTCGCCAGACACAAGTAACTGGCGACGCGGGTTGCGCTCGTTGCGGGACTTAACCCAACATCTCACGACACGAGCTGACGACAGCCATGCAGCACCGGTGGCACACCCTCGAAGGCGACCGACTTTCGCCGGCTTGCAGTGCCATGTCAAACCTGGGTGAGGTGCTTCGCGTTGCTTCGAATTAAACCACACGCTCCGCTGCTTGTGCGGGCCCCCGTCAATTCCTTTGAGTTTTAAGCTTGCGCTCGTACTTCCCAGGCGGATGACTTGCGCGTAAGCTGCGCCTGGCAGGGAGTTTGACCTCCCCACCGGGCGAGTCATCATCGTTTACGGCGTGGACTACCCGGGTATCTAATCCGGTTCGCTCCCCACGCTGTCGCACCTGAGCGTCAGCACATTCCCAGTCCCCTGGCTTCCCCGTGGGTCTTCCTGCCGATCTCTACGCATTTCACCACTACACCGGCAATTCGAGGGACCTCTGAATGGCTCGAGCCCGTCCGTATGCGGGGGCGACTGGTGGTTGAGCCACCAGCTTTCACCCCACACGCGACGAGCCGCCTGCGTGCGCTTTACGCCCAGTAATTCCGGACAACGCTTGCCCCCTCTGTCTTACCGCGGCTGCTGGCACAGAGTTAGCCGGGGCTTGTTCGGGGGGTACCGTCAGGGTCTTCCCCCCCAAAAGGAGTTTACAACCCGAAGGCCGTCATCCTCCACGCGGCGTTGCTCGTTCAGGCTTGCGCCCATTGACGAAAATTCCTTGCTGCTGCCTCCCGTAGGAGTCTGGGCCGTGTCTCAGTCCCAGTCTGGCTGGTCATCCTCGCAGACCAGCGACCCGTCACGGGCTTGGTGGGCCGTTACCCCGCCAACAACCTGATGGGGCGCAGGGTCGTCCGACCGCGCGATTGCTCGCTTTCCTCCACAGAGCGTATGCGGGATTAGCGCTGGTTTCCCACCGTTGTCCCCCACAGTCGGGTCGATCCCCACGTGTTCCTCAGCCGTGCGCCACTGCTGAGCCGAAGCCCAGCCGTGCGACTTGCATGCATTAGGCACGCCGCCAGCGTTCGTCCTGAGCCAGGATCAAACTCTTCAGTGATGGTGGAGCGAGCACGATGGCTCACACCACCCACACCACACACATTGCACGACTCACGTTTCAGTTGTGAAGGTACAGGGCCGGCACAGGCGACAAAAAACCAGGGTAGGTGGCGAACCACATACACCTGGGACGTCTCGGGAGCAGTTCGGAAGAGCTACTGAGTTGACGCCTGAGCTTGCTTGTTGCGTCTACCTCGCAGGGAGATGAGACGGCGAGAATTCGGTACGGGGGAGTATAGCACACCGAGCGATGGATGTCAAGAACCGCGACCGTGTGAAACCTCGTCCCGAACTGCTGCATTCGCGGCTGGCGAGACACCAGGCCGGTTTGGCAACGCGCGGGACTATAGCACAGCCACCATCGCTTGTCAAATGCTCAGGTGCGAAAGAAGTCGATCACCGAGTCGCGCTCCTCAGCGCTTGGCATGACTTCGATGAAGGTGATGCGATGCCATGGAAAGATCACGCTCTGCACGCCTGGGGCAAGGTATGGTACGTCCTTGCCATCGCGTTTCCGCATATTCGTAACCCGAATGAACATGTCGGTTGGCTGGGGTTCTTGCTCAAGATCAGCCAGAACCGGGTCTTCGCCGGCGATATGGAGAATGATGGTTTTGGCCACAACGCATTCCTTTCGCGATGGATTGCCGACGATCTCTGTTGCACGAAGTTTATGGCAATTCGATTCGCAACGGCAGAGTTCCACACGCTAGCTCGTCGCCGCTAGAAAGCCGGGCTACTGCATGGGGTTCAAGGCGTTTGCCATTGACGAACGTGCCATTGGCGCTGCCGAGATCCTCGACGCTATACTCACCATTGCGATAGGCAAGAATGGCATGCCGGCGCGAAACACCTGCGTCGTAGCCGCCATGCTCACCAAGATCGATGTCGGGGTGGATGCTATGGGCTGCATCCTCGCGACCAATCAACAGTTCCTCGCTCGCATCGAGTGTGATCCGCTGCCGCGTTGTCAAGACCACCAGTGTAATGCTTGCGCCACTCCTTGCCGTTGTGGTCACCGCCGGGCGCAGGTTCGGGGTTGCTCCCGCGCTCTTCCCCTGTGGCAGCGGGCGCGTCGGGTCGCGGCGTGGTTGCAGGTTAGCACCGCACTCCAAGCAGAAAATGGCTCCATCGAACTGGCGTGACTGGCAGTTTTCGCAAATGATCATGAAGAGCCCGTTTCACGCTCTTCGGTTGCCCCGCCAAGTAGCCCGCGTGTGCCGAATTTGATGCGCTTGCGCCCTTCCTCACTTGCGACGCCGCTCCGCAACAACCGCGTGGCTTCCTCCTCGACAGTACGTGCGAGTGCGACCTCGCCGGCATCGAATAGGCGCGTGCTTGCCATTTTGAGGCGTTTGGTAGCTTCTTCGATCCGACCTGACTCAGCCGCCTGCCAGGCGCTCGATTGAAGCCGGTAAGCCATGAGCCGCTCCAGCCAGTGCTTCACCGTTCCATCCACCTGATAGCCGGCTTGCGCGGGCGGCACCGCACGTAATCGCACCACGTCCTCGATCTGCTGCAGTTGTGTGCCGGCGCTTGGCATACTATAGCGGAGTGTCAGCTTCGCGACCGCGTGTTCGCCAAGCGCAAGCGGGGGTAGTACCAGTTCCAGCAGGAAGCTTTGCGCCTCGTGCCCGGTCCAATCGCCGAGATTCGCGCCCCAAACTAGATCGCTTTCTTCTGCGATTGCAACCGGGGCGATGAACGGGCGAACTTGATCGAGCGCTCGTACCAGCCCACCGGGCCGCGCTGCGAGCTGTATCCGCACACGCTGCGCGAATACGGCGTGCATGCGTTGCACTTCCTCGGCGAACACCGCCGCGACGTCGCTCGCACTTGATATGTAGCGTGCGCGGCTGTTCTCGCTGGCGGTCATGGTTTCGAGCAGGTCTTCGTTCCATTCATTGCCGACGCCAAGCGCGATCAGGCCGGCGCCACGGCTCTGCGCCCGGCGCGCGATCTCGACACAGCGGCTCTCGTCGCCATAGGTACGCCCGTCGGTCAGCAGCAGCATACGGCTTACGCCGCGCGAAAGCATTGGCCGCTGGATCTCTTGCAGTGCCAGCGCCATGCCGGTGGCCATTTCGGTGCCGCCGGCCGCTTCCACCCGGCCAACCGCCGCTTTCAGTTCGGTTTTGTTCAGCGCGCGCTGTGATGGCGCGATCACTTCGGCCCGGTCGTTGAAAACCACCAGCCCGAAGTAGTCTTCTTGTCCGAGCTGGTCGATGATACGGTTGGCAGCTTCCTTTACCTGCGCCAGCCGCTCGCCACGCATGGAAGAGCTGCGGTCGATCACCAGGCACAGATTGAGCGGCAGCTTTGGCATCTGGGTTGGCAGCCCCTCGGGCGTGGCCTCGAGCAACACATATACTAGCTGCTGTTCGTCGCTTGCGCCGACAACAGCCCGGCTTAGTGTGCGCTGGAGGCGAATACCTGGGGCCATAATGTCATTTCTGGGGGGCTAAACCCCCAGCCCCCCGTGCTACGATGGTAGCTGGACAACGATCGCGGAAATGTTGTCGTCCCCACCGGCGGCGTTGGCGCGCGCAACAAGTTCTTCAACGGCTGTCTGCGGCGATGAAGCCGTGGTAATCACCGCGCGCATGGCATCTTCCTCCACCAGACTCCACAGGCCATCACTGGCCAGCAACAGGTGGGTGGCGTCGCCGAGCATGCTGCTCGTCAGATCCACTGCCACGTCGGGTTGCTGGCCGATCGTACGGAACAAATGCGAGCGCAACGGGTGTTCGCGTGCTTCTTGCGGGTCGAGCTGGCCGAGTTCAATCAGCCGCCCGACTGCAGAATGATCATCGGTGAGTTGACGTATCTCGCCGGAACGGAGCAGGTACGCGCGCGAATCGCCAACATGCGCGACATGCAGGCTGCGCCCGAGCAAGAGTGCCATGGTGCATGTGGTGCCCATATCGGAACCGTGCATGCGCGCGTGATCCCACACGGCGCGATTGGCGTCCTGGAGCGCGGCCACCAGCAGCGGCCGGATCGCCACGCCAACGTCGCCATCAAGCGCCGGGGCGAGCAGTTCGGCCAGCACATGCCGCACGGCAGTTGCAACGGCCTTCTGGCTGGCCACCTCGCCGCCATCGTGCCCGCCCATGCCATCGGCCACCACGAACAGGCCGAGGAGCATGTCGCTCCCCTCGCGCGGCACCGTCGCGGTCATAGCAAAGACGTGGTCCTGGTTGACCTCGCGCACCTGACCGACGTCGCGCAGGGCTGCGGCCACGAGCTGCCCGCTCCGAACAGCGGGTGACCGAGAAGCGGCTTGTGCAGGCGCACCATGATCGGGCGACAGCGGCTGTGTGCCAAGATCGCGCCGGGAGCTGTTGTCAGTGTCGGGCATACCACCAGCTTGCATTCAGCGCGGGCAAACGCGGCAGCATCGCCCAATGGTACGGCATTTCATTCGCGAAGCGACACGAGTAGATCGAAGTGACGTGGAGCATCAAGCCCGCAGAGCATACACATGCTGATCCATCGAGCCGATGTAGACAAGCCCGTCTGCCACGGCCGGCGACGAAACCACCGGCGCGCCAGTTTGATGCTTCCAGATCAAGGCACCTGTGCCTGCGTCCAGGCAGTAGATCCCGCCATCGGCTGCACCGAAGTACACGCGGCCGGCCTCGACGCGCGGCGATGAGGTGATCTGGCTGCCGGTCTCGTGCTTCCAGGCCAGCCGCCCGTTGCGTGTTTCTACCGCGTACAGGCCACCGTCGACGCTCCCGACGAACACACGACCACCGGCAAGCGCTGGTGTTGAATTTACATAATGATTGGTGCGATATTTCCAGACCGGGAAGCCGCCTTCGGCATCGAGCGCATACAGGAAGCTATCCATCGAACCGACGTACACGACGCCCTCGTGGTAAACCGGCGAAGAGATCACCGGCTGTTGGGTGCGTTGTTTCCAGCGGATGCCGCCGTTTCTGATATTGAGTGCATAAACATAGCCATCGCCGCCACCGAAATAGACTGATTCGGCAGTGACACAGGCCGAGGAGCGGATCGGCATCCAGGTACGGTACTTCCAGATCTGCGAGCCGCGCAGCCCATCGAGCGCATACAGGTGTTGATCGTCGGAGCCGAGGAAGATCACGCGGTCTTCGACGCGCGGGGAAGAGCGAATCGGCTTGCCGGTACGAAAGCTCCACCGCAACTGGCCGCGCCGCTGATCCATGGCGTACACCGAGCCGTCTTCGGAGCCAGCCACTACGAGATCGTTCCAGACGGCCGGCGAGGAGGAGATGCCGCCTTCGGTGGGATGTTTCCAGCGGAACTCGCCGCGCCCGGCATCGATCGCATACAGATTGGTGTCATAGCAGCCAACGAACACCATGCCGGCCGCGACGCAGGGTGAAGAGCGCACTTCGTCCTCGCAGCGAAAGCGCCACACCAGTTCGGCGGCGGCGCTCGATGCCCGTGAAACCGGGGCAGACACAGGCGTGCCGGAAGGAGCAACCTGGGAGGGCGTGTTGGGAACAAGGGGAGCGAGGGTTGGCGTTTGCATCAGCGCAGCGCGCAGCTCGGCAGCACTGTTCCAGCGCTTGGTCATGTCGTATTCGAGCGCGCGCGTGACCACTGCCTCGAGTGGGGGCGAGATGCGCGGATTGAGCTGGCGCAGCGGGCGTTCGTGGAACGTAAATGGCGTTTCGAGCCGCGGGTCGCTGGCGGTAAGCAGATGATGTAACGTAGCACCGAGTGCGTAGAGGTCGCCGGTGGGTTCGGCGATACCACGGTACTGCTCGGGCGGCGAATAGCCTTCGGTGCCAATCACGGTACCCTTGCGATCGGCGCGTGTCAGGTTGCGCGCAATGCCGAAGTCGATCAGCACAATCCGATCTTCGGGGGTGACCATGATGTTGGACGGCTTGAGATCACGGAATACAATCGGCTCCGGCTGCTGGCTGTGTAAATACGACAGCACATCGCAGAGCTGAACGGCCCAGGGCGCCACGCGATCTTCGGGCAGTGGGCCACCGGCTTCGTCGAGCACGGCTTCGAGATCCTGGCCGGGTATCAGTTCGAGGATCACATAGATCCGGCCATGCTCCTCGAAGAAATCGTAGACTTTGGGGATGGCGGGGTGGTGCAGTGTGGCGAGCAGACCGGCTTCGCGTTCGAAGTTCTTCAGATTCAGCAGGCGCGTATTCGAATCCGGCGCGCTCTGATACATTTCCTTGATCGCACACGGGCGCACCACGTCCTTGAAGCGCATGTCGCGCCCGCGATACACCACGCTCATGCCACCAATGCCGAGCGTGCCCTCGATCGCATAGCGTTCCTGCAAGATCACGCCCGGCTGCATTACGGGCGCGACGCTCTTGGGCTGCGCGTCCGGCACGCGGGTACCTTGCGGGTCGGCCCCGGCGGCGCCAATCCCTTTGGTGGTGCCGGCCTTTTTGATCAATGCCATCGATGGTCTCCCGCAGGACGTGTGGTGCTACTGGAAAACAGGCTGCATGGGCTGGCCGCGCAGTGTCGCTCTATCGATCATTAAGCGTTATTATAGAGCGTCCACAGCGGCGAGGCAACCGCCACGTTGTAGAGAATATGTGCCGATCCTGCAATAATACGCGCCCGGCGAGTGGAGCGGTGGTCGGCGAGCAAACTGGAACAACCGCGCATATCTGCACGAACGGTGTGCGTCACGAAAAGGATACGTGCCCGCATGGCAACTCGCATTCTGATCACCGGCCCGACCGGCCCGGTTGGCAGCGCGCTGGCCGACGAACTCCTGACGCTGCCGGACGTGGAAATACACTTCTTCAAGCGCTGGCGCAGCGACCCGCGCCCGATCCAGCATCTGTTTGGGCGCGTCACGATCCACGAGGGCGACATCGAGGACGCCTTTGTTGTTGCGTCGGCGGTACGTGCCGCGCGACCGGATCTCGTCTACCACCTGGCGGCGCAGAGCTACCCCTCGGCTTCGTGGGATGCGCCGGTGGCCACACTACGCGCCAACGTCGAAGGTACCGTGAATCTGCTGGAAGCCGTGCGGGCTCATGCTCCAACGGCGCGCGTCCAGATTGCCGGTTCGAGCGCGCAATACGGTGTGGTAGCGCCCGAGGACATTCCGATCCGCGAAACCCAGCCGCAGCGGCCGGCCTCGCCGTATGGCGTGAGCAAAGTAGCGCAGGAATTGCTTGGCTTGCAATACCACGACAGCTACGGGCTGCATGTGATCGTCACCCGCTCGTTCAACCATGTTGGCCCGCGCCAGGGCGACCGCTGCTCGATCCAGACATTCTGCCGGCAGATGGCGCTGATCGAGGCCGGCCTGCAACCGCCGCAACTGCAGGTGGGCAACCTCGAACCACGGCGCGACTTCACCCATGTGAACGACGTGGCACGTGCGCTTTGGTTGCTGCTGCACAAGGGGCGCCCTGGTACAGCCTACAATTTGTGCTCGGGCCAGGCGGTGCGGATCGGCGATGTAGTGGATCTTGTGCGCGCGCGTGGCCGTGTTCCAGTGGAGATACAGGTGGATCCGGCACGGTTACGCCCAGTGGACGAGCCGATCCTACGCGGCGACAACACGCGCCTGTGCGAAGACACCGGCTGGCAGCCCAAGATCGGCATCGAGCAGATCGTGGAGGAGCTATTGGAATACTGGCGAGGGCAAGCGGGAGGGTCAGGGAGGGCATAGTCCTCCCTGGGACCTACCCTTCGTAATCTAACACACTTGTGTTGAAAGCAATCGGCGCTCGTGCTAAGATAGGGGCGCAGCAACAGTGGGACGAAAGGAGCGAAGCGATGGCGCGCGAAGACCACGACCCGCACAATCCGCGAGTGACACGCTCGATGCGGCGTGACCAACCATCGACTGACCGCCTCGCGCCCGAGGATGCTCATGGTGATCCGCTCAATCCCGGCTGGCGTAGCACGCGTTCGAGTGGACGAGCGCGGCGCTCCGGCTCGATGCCTTTTTCGCGTCAGGAATTGGCGCTGTGGTTACAGTACGGCGGATGGCGTTTTCTGCTGGCGGCAGTTGCGATTCTGGCGGTTGCCGGTACGCTGTACGTGTTGAGTCAGCCTGGCCCGACGCCACTCCCGCAAGCGACGGAAGAAGAGGCTGCATTGCCCGAACTGGTCGCAACGCTGCCGGCGCTTGCAACAGCCACGCCCGCCGCATTTACACCCGCTCCCACCAGCGTGTCCCAGGCGGCTACCGGCCAGCAGTTACGCGTCACCGGCACGGATGCACAGGGCTTGTTCCTGCGCGCCGAGCCGAATACCGACCCAAGCAATCCGCCATTGAAGACACTGCCCGAAGGCGCGATTGTGACCGTGATCGGCGAGCCGACCACGGCAGGTGGGCGGACGTGGCTACGGATCCGTGATGCGGACGGCGCAGAGGGATGGGCGGCCTCGGACTTTCTCAAGGCGGCTCAATAAGCCCATCAGGCCAGCAAGCCCCAGGCCATCAGAAACACCATGATCGTCAGCTGAACGCAGCGGACGCCATCGGCATGAACCGCGCGCCAGAACTCCTCGCGCCCGAGCCAGTACCAGACACGCGCCAGCTTGGTGCGCCGATCGCGTGGACGCCAGATCGCGGGTGCATTGACCTGCGCCAGCCGCAACAGCCGACGCGTATGAACAACCAGAATGCAGCCCCACATCGCGACAATTGCCAGTTGCACTGCCATCGAAACCATCACCGCCCTCCCTGACCTGCCAACTATACAGCGTGCGGCGGGAGTTTGCACTCCCTGTTGGTAGTATCGCGCTGTCGTTTCCGGTATCAAGTATTCGTTGTTCCTGCCAGGCAGCCGTCGGTGGTACTACCAGAATGCGGGCTCGGCTAACGCTCCGGTAGACCTTCTTTCAGCACGAGTGCGCGATTGCTCGCTCGCAACGTATGCACACACAACGCTGCGTGCGCGTACCTGGTTACGGGCGCGTACCGATCGGCTATAATGCCGCGAGGAGCGACTGATTGGGAGGCGTGTGTGCCGCGCAGTGTTGCCGTGCTGATGGTGCTGATTGCGCTTGCCGGATGTGCGCCACCCGCCGCAGTCCAGCCGTCGCAGGTCGTCCGTCAATCGGCTGCACCAACAATT
>Ga0224723_1001930_pt1 | contig 11910 bp, 11 predicted proteins | sample Balambano_FR2_Me_FD_161647 | JGI IMG/M metagenome (GOLD analysis project Ga0224723, IMG submission 161647) | Freshwater sediment microbial communities from Lake Towuti, South Sulawesi, Indonesia - Balambano_FR2_MetaG | ecosystem: Environmental > Aquatic > Freshwater > Lake > Sediment | place...
GGCTTTTGAACCTCTGGATGTTATTTCCTAGCACGAACTTTTTGGTAAAAAGGCTAAAAACCCTTATCTAGGTTAACTTATAACTTTATTAAGCAAGCCCTAATTAAAATTGGTCTGCTCTAAAAAATGTTTATATTTTATTAGTAGGAGTTTCTTGCTTGCTATAACTAATTCCCCCCACTCAGCACTCAGCACTCAGCACTCCCTACTCAGCACTCAGCACTCCCTACTCAGCACTCAGCACTCAGCACTCAGCACTCAGCACTCAGCACTCAGCACTCCCCACTCTTCTAATTTGACCTATTATTAAGATATAATCCAGGGTGCAGGAGTTGAACCTGCCTAGCGCGAATTATGAGTTCGCTGCCTCAACCGCTCGGCCAACCCTGGTTCAGTTTCTAATTGTAGCGTGAGTTCACAAATTGTCTAGTCCTAATCTCAAATATAGTGTATCAGATTTTTATACTACATAATTTTACTGGGAAATAATGCAAACTAATATTGATTAAGAAGACTGAGCAAGATGAGCCACACACGAATTTTTAATAGACCAGCATTATGAATACAATAACTTGTTAACAATGAAACTAAATTCTACTGTCCTTCTTACTTTAATTTTACTAACCCTAATGTTGGGAGCTGGCTCTGTAAGCGCATTTTGGGGCTTTACTGTGGGAAGTGTTGCACTTAAGGGTGTAAGTACCCCTGATGCTCGCCCTACCACTAAATACGCTAGCAGTAAGTCAAGTAACCCACAAAGTGGCGGTTTGTTGCTTTTGAAAGAGGAAGAAATTTTAAAAATTGTTAAGGCCCGGATTGAAGGCAAAACCAAGGCGGCTAAATCAGAAAAGTCCGAAGATGACGATTATGATACCTCAGAGAAGAAAAAGCCAGAGGAAAAGCCTCAAGACATTGCTGAGGAAAAACCTCAAGCTGGATTTCCTATTACTGCTGAAAGTGAAGGTGTCACCCTAGCTGTACAATCAGCTCGCTTTTCCGGTGGTAATTTACTTTTGAGAGTGAAAATGCAAAACAAAGGCTCTGACTCTGTGCGTTTCTTATACAGTTTCTTGGATGTTACAGATGACAAAGGACGAACATTGAGTGCTAGTACAGATAATTTACCGGCTGAATTACCTGGAAATGGGCCTACATTTTCTGGTACTGTAAGCATTCCTACTGCTCTTTTAGATGAGGTTAAGAGTCTTTCACTTGCGTTAACAGATTATCCCGCACAAAAATTACGATTAGAAGTGTCTAATATTCCTGTGGAAAAATAAGTGGTGGGAATAGTGAATTAGGTAATCGTTAGTAGGTAGTAGGTAGTAGGTAGTGGATGGAATAGTAGATAAAACAGTAAATTATTACTGTATTTTCCCTGTTCCCTGTTCCCTGTTCCCTGTTCCCTTTCTTAAAACAAGTACCCAAAATTATCTTTGCTGATGGGAGCATCAGTTTTACACGAGCTTTGGCGGTGAGTGCTTATCCTAGCTTAAGTTGGACAGATGTGGGCTTGCGATTGTTAGCAGTGCTACTGCTGATTGCTATTAATGCCTTTTTTGTGACTGCTGAGTTTTCAATGGTGACAGTAAGGCGATCGCGTATTCACCAGCTAGTTGAAGCTGGTGATATTCAGGCGATCGCTGTGGAAGGTTTACAGCGTAGTATTGATAGATTACTATCTACAACGCAATTAGGTATTACTTTATCTAGTTTGGCATTGGGCTGGATTGGAGAAAATACGATTGTTGGATTGGTAGGTTCTTGGTTAGAATCTTTTCCTATACCAATTAAAGTAAGTATTTTTGTTGCTCATTCCTTATCAATCCCAATTGCTTTTTTTTTAATTGCTTATCTACAAATTGTTTTAGGAGAATTGTGTCCTAAATCAGTGGCAATGTTGTACTCAGAACAGCTAGCGCGGTTTTTAGGACCTTCAGTAAAAGCGATCACCCGCTTTTTTAACCCCTTTATCTGGGTTCTCAATCAGTCAACTCGTTGGCTATTAAGATTCTTTGGAGTTGAGTATACAGGTCAAAGCTGGAGAACACCTGTTACTTCCGAAGAATTACAATTGATTATTTCTACAGAACGAGAATCTATTGGTTTACAAGCAGGTGAACGAGAATTACTCAATAATATCTTTGAATTTGGGGATATTACAGCCCAAGCTATAATGGTTCCTCGCACCAATATTGTATCCATGCCTAAAAACGCTACTTTACAAACTTTTCTCAAAGTCATGGCTTTTAGTGGTCATTCTTGCTACCCAGTTATAGGGGAATCTGTGGATGATATTCGCGGCATTATTTACTTTAAAGACCTGGCTAAACCCTTATCCATAGGAAAAATAACGTCAGAAACATATATCCAGTCTTGGATGCGTCCAGCAAGATTTGTACCAAAGAATACACAACTTTCTCAATTGTTGCCAATGATACAACAAGAAAAGCCTGGCATGGTAATCGTAGTTGATGAATTTGGTGGTACTGTCGGATTAGTAACAATCAAAGATGTTATAGCTCGGATAATTGGCGAAGTAGATAAACCAAAAAAGACTAATGATTTATTAATTCAGATTTTAGATGAGCAAACATATCTGGTACAAGCCCAGATAAATTTACAAGAGCTGAATGAAGTATTACATCTGAGTTTGCCTTTAAGCAAGAAATACCAGACATTAGGGGGCTTTTTGCTGTACCAGTTACAGAAACTTCCTGCTGTTGGGGAAATTTTCCGTTATCAGAATCTTGAATTCACAGTTATGTCAATTGCTGGAGCGCGTTTACATCAAATTCAGATTCGACGCTTGGAAGAATAATTACTTCTTCTGATAAACTGAAGGATCTAACAACCCCAGTTCAGCAAAAGCTGCTAAGCGTAATTTACAAGAATCACATACACCACAAGGAACATCACTACCAGCGTAGCAAGACCAAGTTAGTTCCCAAGGAACACCTAATTTGTTACCTAGTTGGATAATTTCTGTTTTTTTGAGATTGATTAAAGGTGCTTCAATGGTAATAGGTTGCCCTAAACGTCCTTGCTTTGTACCCAAACGAAATACTTCTTGCATCGCATGGATATAGTCGGGACGACAATCAGGGTATCCAGAATAATCTAGGGCATTTACGCCGATATAAATACGCTCAGCAGCGATCGCCTCTGCGTATGCTAAAGCAAAGCTTAAAAAAATTGTATTACGTGCAGGTACGTAGGTTACAGGAATATTTTCTGACATTTCATCCAGAGAACGCTCCTGAGGTAAATCAATAGCGTCATCTGTAAGTGCCGAGCCTCCCCACAATCGTAAATCAAAGTTGACTATCTGGTGTTGTGCTACACCAGCAGCAAGTGCGATCGCGTTGGCTGATTGTAATTCTCGTCGGTGTCGTTGTTGATAGTCAAAAGAAATTGCATAACACAAAAAGTTATCAGCTAATGCTTGGTAGAGAACACAAGAAGAATCTAATCCTCCAGACAATAAAACTACAGCTTTCATCCCAGCCCTTTTAATTAATATATGTAAACCAAAATAGGATAACTAAGAAATACAGCTAATAATTCTTCAAATAAAAAAAACGTATCAGAGACTGCTATTTTAGATCAAGCTCTTATGAATGTTTAGAAAATGGTCTCAGTAAAAAAATGAATAAAATTGTAATTTTGTTGACAATGTAATATTAATTTTTAGTTATTTGGAATTAATTTTCATCTCATTGATTAATGTTATAGGCGTTACATAACATAAATCTAGTCTTACGAGACCTAGATTCAGTCAAGCCATAATTTTGGCAATGCTAACTTGGGATTTCACTGATTTTTTAAAGTTAATAAAAAGACACAATGGATTTTATGTAAAGTGCAAAAAACCGATCAATTGAGGCAAACCATCTAAAATAGAGCTACATTGCGGGAACCCACAATAAACTTTGAAATTCTTCATAAACAGAACCTCTATGTTACCATCTGGATGGTTTTAGACTGCGCGTGTATGGCGTAATAAAGTATAAAGGCTAACAAACGTAGTGTCTTTAAATTTGGTGGTTGAGGAGATAAAAAAGAGTGCAAGATAGCATGTCAGTGGTAGAACCAAATCTATATACACAAAGAAACCAGCCACGACCAATCCGTATCGGCGTTGTCGGGGTAGGTAACATGGGACAAAATCATGTCCGTGTACTGAGTTCAATGAAAGACGTTGAAGTAGTCGGTGTTGCCGATATTAACGTTGAGCGGGGATTAGAAACTGCAAGCAAGTACAAAGTACGTTTTTTTGAAGATTACTGTGACTTACTACCCCACGTAGATGCAGTTTGTATAGCAGTTCCCACCCGGCTACACTATGCAGTCGGTATTAACTGTCTACTGGCAGGAATTCACGTTTTAATTGAAAAACCTATTGCAGCGAGTATTTCCGAGGCAGAATCTTTGGTAAATGCAGCAGCAGAATCTCAGTGTATCTTGCAAGTAGGTCACATTGAGCGTTTTAATCCAGCATTTCAGGAATTGAGCAAAGTCCTCAATACAGAAGAACTACTAGCTTTAGAAGCTCATCGGATGAGTCCTTATTCCGCTCGGGCTAACGATGTCTCAGTTGTATTGGATCTAATGATCCATGACATTGACCTAATTTTAGAATTGGCAGCTTCCTCAGTGGTAAAATTGACTGCTAGTGGCACTCGCACCCCAGACTCTGGTTATTTAGATTATGTAACTGCGACTCTCACCTTTGCTAATGGCATTGTTGCTACCTTGACTGCTAGTAAGGTCACTCATCGTAAAATTAGACGGATTGTAGCCCATTGTAAAAATTCTTTTACAGAAGCAGATGTTCTCAAAAATGAAATTTTGATTCACCGACATCTACCTGCTAACCCGATGACGGATGACAGGCAGATTTCCTATAGACAAGATGGCTTAATTGAAAAAGTTTACACTAACAACATCGATGCACTAAGAGCAGAATTAGAACATTTTGTCAACTGTGTACGTGGTGGTAATCAACCATCTGTTGGTGGAGAACAAGCTCTCAAAGCATTGAGATTAGCAAGTTTAATCGAACAGATGGCTCTAGAAGACCGAGTTTGGAACCCAGAAGAATGGCAGTCTGAATCGGTGGTTCAATCTTTAACTCCAACGGTTTAAAGGTTGGGTAGTGGATAGTGGATGGTAGGTAGTGGGTAGTGGGTAGTAGAGTATTAACAACCACCAACTACCAACTACCACTCTATCTTTTAGAGAACTCAGCAGCCGACAATGAATTTTTAGACATAAACCACTCATTTATAAATTGAATCGATGACTGATTGGATAACCACAACTATTGAAAAGATGGGTTATGTAGGGATAGCCCTCTTAATGTTCGTAGAAAACCTATTTCCTCCCATTCCTTCAGAACTAATTATGCCGTTTGCTGGGTTTACCGCTCATAAACCCGGAGCCACGTTAAATGTATTTGGTGTATTTTTAGCAGGATTAATTGGTTCAGTGCTAGGTGCAAGCGTCTGGTACTACCCAGGAAAATGGCTTGGAGAAGAACGTGTAAGAAGGTTTGCAGGCAGGTACGGTAAATGGTTGGGAATATCTAGTGAAGATATTACTAAAGCTAAACGCTGGTTTGATAGAGAAGGCAGTAAAGCAGTACTAATTGGTCGCTTAGTACCGGGAATACGTACATTAATTTCTGTGCCGGCAGGCATTGCTAATATGCACTTGCCGTTGTTTCTATTTTACACTACTCTAGGTAGCGCAGCTTGGGTAGGTTTGCTAACATACTCAGGGTATCTTTTAGGTAGTCAGTATGAACTTGTAGACGAGTACCTAGCTCCTGTCTCTAAGATTGTGCTTGTGGTTCTAGTTCTAGCATTTGTTGCCTGGATAGTAAATCGCAAGCGCAAAAGCGGCAGAAAAAATCAAAGATAAACCTTAATTGTGTAAAATGAACCATTACCTATGTTGAAAATTTGTCTAAAATTTGACAAATCAACTGTATCTAAGACGAATCTTTTGAGTAAAGCAAATGATGAGGCATTAAGTAATTTTTGTCCTATATTTAACTACAGTTGACGATACCCAGAATATCTGGTATTTGCATTTTGTGTAAGCTGAGCATTATAAACTGTTAAATCTGAGTAAGGATTAGGAGCTTTCATGACAGACCAACCTTCCGCCGCTACTCCAATGAATGCTGCGGCTATTCCAATGAACCGAGTGTCGGCATCTACCCCGCTAAATACTACACCCAAAGTTAATGGGAATGTTGCAGGAAAAACAATTCTCAGTGTGGATTTAGGTAGAACCTCTACCAAGACTAGTGTCAGCCGCGATGCTAGCAATGTGGCATTTGTACCTGCCAACGTCAAAAAAATGAGTATGGAGGAAGTACGCGGAGGTGTGTTTGAGGCTCGTGCTACAGACCCATTAATGGATTTGTGGTTAGAGTATCAAGGTAATGGATACGCTGTAGGTCAATTGGCAGCAGACTTTGGAGCAAATCTTGGAGTCGGTCAATCGAAAGTTGAAGATGCGCTGGTTAAAGTTTTAGCTTGTGCGGGTTATTTCAAGCTTAAAGACGAAATTTCTGTTGTCTTAGGTTTACCTTTCCTTTCACTAGAGCAGTTTGAAAAGGAAAAAGCACAACTGATTAGCCAGGTAACAGGACCTCATGTCATGAACTTCCGTGGCGAATCTGTATCATTAAATATCAATAAGGTATGGGTAATGCCAGAAGGTTATGGTAGCCTTTTGTGGTGTGAAGCTCAGCCGAAAAAATCACCAGGAATCCCTGATTTTACTAAGTTATCAGTGGCGATTGTGGATATTGGACACCAAACAATTGATTGCTTGATGGTGGATAATTTCCGTTTTGCACGAGGTGCTTCTAAGAGTGAAGACTTCGGAATGAGCAAGTTTTATGAATTGGTAGCAGCACAAATTGAAGGTTCAGACAGTCAATCTCTAGCCTTGATTTCTGCTGTGAATAAACCCAAAGGCGATCGCTTCTATCGTCCCAAAGGTGGTAGCAAACCCACCAATTTAGACGATTTTCTCCCAAATTTGACGGAAATGTTTTCTCGGGAAATTTGCAGTCGTGTGTTAGCATGGCTGCCAGAGCGTGTAACAGATGTGATTCTCACAGGTGGTGGTGGTGAGTTCTTCTGGGAAGACATCCAACGTCTGTTGAAAGAAGCAAAAATTAACGCTCACCTAGCTGCGCCATCCCGGCAAGCTAACGCTTTAGGGCAGTATATTTATGGAGAGGCTCAGCTATCCGCTAATCGCTCGCCTAGGGCTTAAAACTAATGTTCCAATGGTCAAAAAAGGTAGTGAAATCCGTTACGTTTAACCCTGGAGTGGCTGACGAAAGCTTGTTAGCGCTTGTTGAAAGCCATTTAGAAAAACAACCTGACAAGACTTTCAGCGACCTTTGTAAGGACGCTCTATGGCAATCTTTATGCGTACCGGAATCTGTACGACCTAGTCCGAAAGCGGTTGCACCAGCGATAGTGGAACAATTACCACAACCACAAATCGCTGAATTGCAGCGTCAATTGGTTGACCTTGAGGAACGCTTTTTTGCTAAGGAATCTAATCGGTTGGAAATGATGGAACGTCAGCTGTTGCAGCTTAGTCAACAAGTTGCACAGCTGGCTATTATGGTCAATCAAGGACTAGTCTTTCAGCAACCGACCCACTCAGCACCAGCAGTACAGGTAGCAAATTCTACTCCTGCTGTTGCTGTTCCTCCTCAAGAAGTTGACCCCGTAATCAGCCGCTTAAGTCAGTATCTGGATGATTTTTAAAGATAAGTCATGGTGTAAGTATCTTGTTTTCTCCTTTAACCTCCTGAATGGTATTTCCATTTGGGAGGTTAATATTTGTAACTAATTAGTGCTTTTTTTAAAAGGGAACAGGGAAATCCCCATAATTAAAAGAGGAAAAATGAAAACAGTTGAAGATTTTAGGACTCGTATTCAAGAACTCAGTAAACAAGCTGTCGAATTTAGTAAAAAAGCGACAGAATTATGTTTAACTGACCGAGAACAAGCCAAACATTACAGACAGCAAGCAAGAGAAGCTGCAAAACGATGTGAAGTATTGAGACAAGAAATTAAACGTCAAAAAGTAGTTTAATGTTTGAGACACAGGACTTACGCAATTGCCACATATAGTGGGTGGCGTTGCGTCCGGCCACGCGGCAATTTCAATCAAATCAAGCACATTAGTACTCCCTTGTATTGACGCAAAATTACCAAAAATATTGAGATTAGGAACACATTATCCTAATTTTTTGTCTTAAAAGACAACGGTTAATAGTATTCATACAGATACTTAAACGTTTTTTTACATTCTCCACTGTATAAATGCTAGAATCCTGATTTAGGAAGTTAGGATACCTCAATGGCAGTAGCAGCTAACACAATCAAGTTTGGTACAGACGGCTGGCGGGGCGTAATCGGCGACGAGTTCACTTTTGAACGGCTAGCCTTGGTTGCTCCTGTTGCAGCAAAAGTATTATATGATACGTATTATTCAACGGTAGGTAATCGTACAATAATTGTGGGTTATGACCGCCGCTTTATGGCAGAAGATTTCGCTCGCAAAGTTGCCGATACCGTGACCGCAGCCGGATTTGATGTGTTATTTAGTGAGACGTATGCTCCAACTCCGGCTTTTAGTTGGGCTGCTAAGGAACGTAATGCTTTAGGAGCGTTGGTGATTACTGCCAGTCACAATCCTGGAAAGTATTTGGGTTTAAAAGTCAAGAGTGCTTTTGGTGGTTCTGTACCACCAGAAGTTACCAAGGAGATAGAAGCACTTTTAGCGATGGGAGTTACACCGAGTGAAACGGTGGGGAAAGTGGAAAAATTTGACCCTTGGACTAGTTATTGTCAAGGACTCCAAGGTAAAGTCGATATTGCCAAAATTCGTGAGTATATTGACCAAGGTAAGCTGACGTTGTTTGCTGATGTGATGCATGGTGCAGCAGCTGGTGGGTTAGCGATGTTATTGGGTGATCAAGTTAAAGAAATTAACAGCGAACGGGATCCGTTATTCGGTGGTGGTGCGCCAGAACCTTTGCCAAAATATTTATCAGGTTTATTTGAGGTGATGAAAGCTCACCGAGAAAGTAATCAAGCAGGTTTAACGGTAGCATTGGTATTTGATGGCGATTGCGATCGCATTGCTGCTGTTGATGGTGCAGGTAATTTCTTAAGTTCACAGGTATTGATTCCCATATTAATTGACCACTTAACTTTACGACGTGGCTTTACAGGTGAAATCGTCAAAACAGTTAGTGGTTCTGATTTAATGCCGCGTGTGGCAGCTTTACATAATTTAGCAATATTTGAGACACCTGTTGGGTATAAATACATTGCGGATCGGATGCTAGCAGCGCAGGTATTACTGGGTGGTGAAGAATCGGGTGGTATTGGTTATGGAAGTCATATTCCTGAGCGGGATGCATTGCTTTCTGCGTTGTATGTGTTGGAAGCAATTGTCGAATCGGGAATGGATTTAGGAGATTATTACCGTTATCTTCAAGAAAAGACAGACTTTACCTCAGCATATGACCGCATTGACTTACCATTAGCTAACATGGACGTGCGATCGCGTCTGTTGGAGCAATTACAAAGTCAACCTTTGGAAAAAATTGCAGGTAAAGCAGTAATTGGTTGTCAGACAATAGATGGTTATAAATTCCGCTTGGATGATAATAGTTGGTTGATGATTCGGTTTAGTGGTACTGAACCAGTGTTACGTCTTTACTGCGAAGCTTCTACATTAGAAGAAGTACATAAAACCCTCGCTTGGGCTAAAGAATGGGCAGAGTGATAAAACGTAGAAGGTAAAAAGTATTTCTTTTTACTATATAGATGAGTTTTCGATTAGGATATGTAGGGGCGTTCGCGTAAGCGTGCGCTATGCGCTTACGGTTGTTCGCCCTCTTTAGTGTGTTGCCAAATAAGTATTCAAATATTATTTATTCTCGTGTATTAATGCCTTTTCCCGAATAAAATATTTGTAGGCTTGTGTATAAAATAAGTATTTATTCTGCTTGATTACTTATAGTTATATATATAGTATATTAAAAGTTTTTTAAGCAATAGAAGTATTCTAGCCCTTAAAAAACTATCGAAATACAGCACATTGCAGGTTTATGAGGTACAGTTATATTACCTCGTAGTGGCACGGCATCAGTAGGATTTTTCATTTACCCGCAATATTTCGGACGCCGTGCCCCTACTAGTGTACCTCACTAAGATGAAATCTGCTGTATTTTCTAACGGGTGCATTAGCGGAATTTGGGATTGTATAATTAGGGCTTGTTGAAAAAGCCTACAGAGCCAATCTAGAGGCTAGTCAACTAGAAAAAGACCCCTCACCCCCTTCCCCTCTCCCAAGTTTGGGAGAGGGGAAGGGGAGCCAGTGCGTTGCGGGGGTTCCCCCCGTTGTAGCAACTGGCGTGGTGAGGGCCACAAGGCTTTTGAACCTCTGGAGGTTATGCTGCTTCTAATATCAGCCTCTCAACGGTTCAGTCTTATACTCGTATTAGGTCAGTTAGCCTTTTGCCCACATGACTAAATTACTCGTTGTCGCTACAGGAAACCCAGGTAAGCTGAAAGAAATGCAAGCTTACCTGGCTAATTTGAATTGGGAATTAACTTTAAAACCTCAAGAATTAGAAGTTGATGAAACTGGTGATACTTTTGCCGAAAATGCTTGTTTAAAAGCATCTCAAGTTGCTCTGAAAACAGGTCACTGGGCGATCGCTGATGATTCCGGTTTGCAGGTAGATGCTCTCAATGGTGTGCCGGGGGTGTATTCTGCACGTTATGGTAATACAGATGCAGAACGTATTAATCGGTTATTAACAGAACTCGGCGACCAAAGCAATAGGCAAGCTCAGTTTATGTGCGTGGTTGCGATCGCTCGTCCAGATGGGGCGATCGTTTTACAATCAGAAGGTATTTGTCGTGGTGAAATCCTTCATGCACCTCGTGGTAATGGTGGTTTTGGCTATGATCCAATTTTTTACGTACCGCAACAAAAATTAACATTTGCTGAGATGACACCAGAAATCAAACGGTCAATTAGTCATCGTGGTCAAGCATTTGCTGCACTAATTCCCCAGTTAGAAGGGGTAGGGTGATGGGGTGCTGGGTGCTGGGTGCTGGGTGCGGGATGCAGGAATTGGATTGTAGAGACGACCCACCGGGTCATCTCTACAGGATTAGACAGCTTCTGTATTCTTCTCACCTGTACGAATTCGCACAACCTGCTCTACTGAGGAGATGAAAATTTTTCCATCACCAATTTCACCAGTACGAGCAGCAGAGATAATTTTATCCACTACCATATCAACTTGACTATCTTCAACAACGATTTCAACTTTCAGTTTTTGCAAAAATTCAACAGTATATTCTGAACCACGATAACGCTCAGTTTGACCCTTTTGTCTACCAAAACCGCGAACTTCAGATACCGTCATCCCAACAATACCAGCATTCACTAAAGCGATTTTTACTTCATCAAGCTTAAATGGGCGAATAATAGCTTCTACTTTCTTCATTTTTATGTCTCCTTGCTGAGAATAGCTTCGTTTATCTATCTAACCAGATCCTCTACCTGAAGCTTTAAATAACAGAGTAAAGTCAAATAATTATGTACCAATTGCCACATTATTTAACGTAAATGCTCTGCCCAATAGAAAAAGGTAAAAGTAAAAATTAAAAAGGTAAAAGAAAAAACCCTACCTAGTATCTACCCTATTCCCTGTTCTTTTTACATTTAATTAGGGTTTGCTTAATAAAGTTATAAGTTAATATAGGTGATGGTTTTCAGCCTTTTTACCAAAAAGTTCGTGCAAGGAAATAACATCTAGAAGCTCAAAAGCCTTGCAGC
>Ga0224723_1001931_pt1 | contig 11906 bp, 4 predicted proteins | sample Balambano_FR2_Me_FD_161647 | JGI IMG/M metagenome (GOLD analysis project Ga0224723, IMG submission 161647) | Freshwater sediment microbial communities from Lake Towuti, South Sulawesi, Indonesia - Balambano_FR2_MetaG | ecosystem: Environmental > Aquatic > Freshwater > Lake > Sediment | place...
ACTAGAGACGGTTCAGTTCAGTCCAGATGGCTCAAAGATCGCTGTGAGCTTTGGCGGGGCCATTGGCGGATGCGGACTCGTTAGAGTTCACAGATCAACAGACGGGTCGCTGCTCCTGGAATCGGATCGATATGCGGCTTCAGGCGCAATTGATTGGAGTCCAGACAGCGCCCGGATTATTGTTTCCGCTGGTACTGGTATCGGTTCACGAGCGCCCTATTACCTGACCATCTTTAGCGTAATCACCGGTGAAATGCTTCGGGAAAGCAGAGTTGCTCCTAGTTATCTGTATGCAGATTGGAATCCTGTTCACTCAGTCGTGGCACATGCGGGCAGTGATACCTCAATTGTTCTGACAGACACGGAAAACTGGCAGGAAATTCGCAGGCTGACCGGCCATGCTGAGGAGCCACATGACGTAGCCTGGCATCCGGATGGCGACTATCTCGCGTCTATCGATTTTGGCACGATTCGTATATGGGATACGACCGACGGTCAGCAGGAAGCGGTGTTTAACATCAATACAGCCTCATTATACCCTTCTACAGTGTCCTGGAATGTTGACGGTAATTTGCTTGCGGCGACCATTGATGACCGGATTGAGGTGTGGGATATACAGGCTCAGCAGATGATCTCATCATTGAACACCGGCGGTGTGATTACGGGGATGGATTGGCATCCTAACGGGACGATCTTATATACCACATCAACTGTAGAATCCTTTGTACCCACCCCCACCGCCCTCATCACCAACGTGGCGGCGGCCAACGGCAAAGCCTACGCGCGCGACGTGCTGAACGTCGGCTCAACCGTGTACATCGACCGGACGTACACCTACACCGTCCTGCCGCCCGAACTGGTCGGGCGTGATTACATCCGCACCGCGATCGAAGACCGGCAGCTCACGACGATCGACTTCCTGACCTTCACGCTCACGGCGGACGCCGAGGTCTATGTGCTGTGGGATTCGCGCTTTGTCATCCCCAACTGGCTGCGCGGCTGGACGAACACCGGCCTCACCGTCACCACGACCGATTTCAACAACACCACCCTCAACCGCTTCGTCTACCGGCGCTTTTACCCGCGCGGGACGGTCGTGCTGGGCGCGAATCGCAGCGCTAACAACAGCACGTCATATATGGTGGCCGCTGTGCCCCGGTCGGTGAACGTGATCTACCGCATCGACGCGGGCGGGGGCGGCTACACCTCGCCGAGTGGGGTCGTCTGGCAGGCGGACGCGCACTTCACCGGCGGCCAGGCCAACAACTTCCCGACAGCGGTTCAGAACACGGCGGACGACGCGCTGTATACCACCGAGCGCAGTTCGGTCAGCGACACAACCGGGTTCAGCTACGCGCTGCCGGTGACGAACGGGACGTACACGGTGCGGCTGCACTTCGCAGAAATCTGGTTTGTGGGCGGGTCGGGCCGGGAGCCGAGCGGATCGGGTCAGCGCGTGTTCGATGTGCAGATCGAAGGCGCGACGGTGCTGGACAACTTCGACATCACCGCCAGCGTGGGTCATGCCGCCGCGACCGTGCGCACGTTTGAAGGGATCACGGTCAGCGACGGCGCGTTGAACCTTAACTTCCCACCCGCCACCGCCGACCGCCCCACCATCGAGGCGATCGAAGTCTGGCGGGAGTAGCGAGCGAAAAAAGGGGAGTACACAAAGGTATTCCCTTTTTTTTCCGTAGGCATCGCGTAGGGCAAACGGCGATTAAGTTTCGGTTAAGCGTATTGCGGGCGGGCCGATTAAGGCTTACACTGGGTCAAAAGTCCTGCCGAAGGGGAAACACACGATGCGCCGAACCACGCCTGCCGTCCTGCGTTTGTATGTGGGGGGGGGTAATACTTTTCCTCGCCGCGCTGATCCTCGCGCCCGCCGCCGCCCAGGAGTCCACGCCGGAGCCGGGGGTGACGGGGACGGCTACACTCACTGAACTGCCCTCCTCGACGCCATATCCAACACCGACCCTCGCGCCTGCTACGGTGTCGGAGTCAACAGACGATGATACCTCCACACCAGCAGAAACACCTTCGCTAACACCAAGTGAAACACCCTTCCATACGCCTGTAATATCGGCCACGGCAGCGCCAATATCTACCCACACATCTACATCGATGCCTCTACAATGGGAATCGGTCTTTTACGATTCATTTGACGATCACTTTTTGGAAGACATGTGGTTTACCGGACCCGCAACCTTCTCTCATTTCTTGAATGGGGAAATTGTGCTGGCCTATTCAAATGACATTCCGATGTATCCGTATATCTTGCAGACATCGAATTCTGTGCAAATTAATTTACAGTTTCAAATTGTAGCGGGCGCTCTTCAAATCACACTGCAACAAGGGCTAACCCAGGGCTATTCTCTCATCATAAGAGATAGCGGGGAAATTGAACTCTATCGTGATGGCACACCAGCGCAAGCCGTTAATTCAAATCAGATTTTTTTGAACACATGGCACACTTTGCAACTGGTCATAAACAACACGGAAATTCAAGTGGCGATTGATGGAGTTCTGCAGCTCTCGTATGTGGATAGTACACCACTGCCGGCCGGTGAAATTTCGATGGCTGGTGGTGCATTCGGCTTGAATAATGTATTCATGCTGGACAACGTCAGTGTGATGATGTCAACACCTTCTCTCACTTCGTCACCTGCCAACTTTCCACCCGCCATAAACTTATCCGCTCAACTTATGGTTCAATCAGAGACTTCCGAGCAAATCATCTATACGGAGAGATCTGCCTCTACAGGAAACAAACATGTCATCTTTGCAGCTAATCCGGACGGCTCAAATCCCAGAGCGCTGACCTCCTCGTCATATAACAGTCGAAATCCTAGTGTTTCGTCTGATGGAACACAGATAGCGTTTGCATCCGATATGCTTGGAGGCTCTTCACACGTTGCATTTGTTATGAATAGCGACGGGACTAACATACGGCCTTTCAACACGTCTTTTTCATCAACTGTCTATATACCAGCCCCGTCATGGTCACCCAACGGCCAAACACTAACATTTCATGCCAACGGGCAGGAGGGTGGAAGTCGTATTTTCGTTGCACATGTTAATGCTCAATCGACACCGCAACAGGTAACATTCGGCAGCGGTTCATCAACGACGGACTTACTTCCGCAGTGGTCGCCTGACGGCTCTCGGATTGCGTATATCCATAATAATGGCTTTGGCGAAACGCTGTTTGTTGTAAATGTTGATGGTACGAACCCCTATCAAGTTAATGTTTCACCAGTCATCTCACGCAAGTTTGAGTGGTCGCCTGACGGAAACTTTATCGCTTATGGCGCAGCCGACTCAGTAGCCACACTCGATAACCTGCGCATTGAAGTCGCCGACGTTTCAAATCTGCCAAACGTCGTTGTGGTTGCCTTAGCACAAAGCCGAAGCACAGACTTTATCTGGTCAGTAAATGGGGCTTCCATCATCTTTTCGGCCATTGGTTACTGTGCAACTCCCGGAGCAGTCGCAACTTGTGCCAGTGACCTGTTTTCCGCCAACGCCGACGGCAGCACACAAGCACCAATAAATTTGACGTCAACCTCAACAGCGGAACATCCCGGCCCATCCGATGACATCTGCCTTGTAAGTGAATTTAGCCCGATCATGTCGCCTAATGGCAACCAAATCTTGTTTACGCGAACCTACCGCAACTCCAGCGGATGTCCCATCGTTGGGTATCTGGCAGTTATTCCAAGCACAGGGGGGATAGCCATAGAATTACCCATTATGCCGTATAACGGCTCCTCCATCCCGCGCATCACGGCTCACGATTGGGTTGCGGGGTTAAATGCGCCGGTACTGACGCCTACGGCTACACCGACTCCAACTCTGACTCCGACACCCGTGGTTGCGTGTTTCGCGGAAATCGATTGGGAGGTGAAGTTTAGAGACGATTGGGTTTCCACGCCAGATAACTACACGACTAATGTTCGCTGGATCATCGGTCAGGGTAACGGTGTATTGGTAGCTACCCAGTTTATCCATCCTGTGGAAACAGGCGTGGAAGCCATCGTGGAGTCGGTTGAAGTAATAGAGTTGCTTGGTGTCCATCCCGATTCGCTTGATACCGCGGGGCAACCAGTCACAGTTCTGGACGCAACTAACAATCTGAGACGACAGGATTATATCTGGGTGCGCGTTCGGGTCACATTTCTATCGGGTATAGTCGATGGAGTTGATCTATCGGGTACTGCCGTGGATGGAGCTATGGTTCTTTACGGGCCTGAGCTGGGATATTTTTTGACGCTTTATGGAGAATGCGCAGCCTACATTCCTCCCGAGTTAGCTGAACCAGATCCCGAGGCACAGCGGCAGCTTCGCTACATTTCATGTTTGCTGTTCGGGCTTGGTGTTGAAGACTTGACCCCGGTAGCCATTCGCGACGCTGAAAACACCGGACGAGCGCGCAATATCAATGTTGCCACTTTTGTTGATTACGTTGGGCACGAAAGCGATCCGGAGATTACAGACCGCGTTGAAAGCGGGATCATTGCAGCACCGCCCGTCGATACACTAAACAATGTCCCAATGGAGCTGCGCGATCAGGTCGCCGCACAGGGTTTTGCCCTTATCCGCTGGGACGACGGTGACATGGAAACCAGTAACGAATGGTGGATTCTTGCGGCACTGCTAAAAACTCCCCTTGAAGATGAAACCTCTGGGACTTATGTATTTGAAGACTGCCCGCCAGCCTATCAACCCTCTCAACCGCCACCGCCACCACTTCCAGCACCATCATTGCTCTCTCCCGTTGTAGGCAATGCCATAAGTTTGTTTGGGTTCGCCACTTCAATTGCACCAACACAAGTTAACCATCCCGCCGTAATGGGAAGCTTTGGATTTCATTACGCACTTCCTGGCGCGTCAGAAGCATATACTCTTGATACCGTGCCTTTGACAGTCGAAGGGTGCGTAGATGATTACGTCGAGGGGTGTCTACACGACGAGTCCGCGCCAATTCCAATCTATGCGCCGGTGCCTGGCTGTGTGCTGCACGGATGGGAAACTGTTGACGATCCTGGTGGCTATATCCCGGATCAAATGATCATTCTTAAATTTACAGAACAACCAATTACAGACTGTACCGCAACTTACGGGGACGTTTTCGAGATCGGGTTTTTTCATGCAGACCGTCGAATTTATCCGACTCTACCGACCGCAAGACGGGGATTAGTCCAGCAGGGTGATTTAATCGGTTATCTATGTCCACCTGCTGACTTGACCGTTTGCAACCTGGGGGGGAGTCCAACCCACGTTGCTACAACAATTGTTATTCGTCTTGTAGGTGTGGTGCTACCACCTGTCCATCCCTCACCGGATGAACTGCAGGACTTCTTCCCGAATTTGCATGATTGCATACGTCTACCCATGCGTGTCCCAGCCCAGCCAGGCGACCGGCCTGTCAATGTTAGTCCCCAACCAGATGAATGCACGCTGTTCGGCTATTAGCAGTCAGGATGAGCGACAATGACCAGCAAACAAATCCTCACAGGGACCGTTATCCTCTTATTGGTGCTGCTGAACGGCGTGATCACCAGTTCGCGTGCAGCGGCCCAGGAAGCGCTGAACAGCTACCAGCAGGCCTTCATTCTCATCACGGATCAAGGGGAACAAAATCTCTATCTGGCGAAACCACATTCGCTTGAGGTAGAACTCGCCACCTTTGCCATTGATGGCTACTTCATTCAGGCTGCGGCGAGTCCGGATGGGCGGTGGATAGCCCTCATCACTGGTCTGGAACAGCAGAGCAGGCTAGAGCTGTACAATCCAGGTACCGGGGAGGTTCGTGAGGTGATACCGCCGCTGGCGGATTATTACTTCGATCAATACACGCCAGTAAGCTGGTCGAATGATGGGCAGTATCTTGCCTATACGGCGGCTCGCCGCAATCTTCACGATTATACCTATGTGTACACGATCAGTACTGATGAACATCTCGAAATTGCGATCAATGGGGACTATGGCAGTGCCGTGGGTCTCACGTGGTCTCCCGACAGCACCATGCTCACAATCGAAACGGTCACGTGTGAGGCTTCACGCTTTGTCTCGTGTTTCACAAATATTGCGGTGTTGAACCCGTCGCGGTTCGATCCGTACAGCAACGCGGGAGGAGTAGCCCTTACGGGTCGTCTCGAGGGGAGCGGAGCCTGCGACGTGAACTGGTCTCCGGATGGGCGTTACCTGAGCTTCAATTTTGAGTGCAATTATGCGAGACTTTACTTTCATGAAATCTTCGTGCTGGATGTAGAACTTCAAACACTTACTCAACTGACTTCGTTCACAACCCCCTATCCTGGTGTGTGGACCGAAATCGGCTATCAAAACGGATATGACTCAATTTGGATCAATGAAACCACATTAGTGAGTGGAGTACAAACCGCTCGGGGTGACGGCCCTTTCATTCCAGAAACCATGTCCGCCAGAATAATGAGTTACGAACTTCCATCCGCCAGCTCACAAATTCTGATGGATGCTGTGTTTGGTCGAAACTGGGATATCAATCCTGTCGATGACCTGCTCACCTTCAATGCTCTTGACCTGTCTGTCGACCAATCCGGTCAGTTTATCCAAGACGAGTTTCCCGTTCTTGTGGCGCAGTATGACAACGGCCAGTTAAATGTTCTGCACACCATCCCAAACGGCTGCCAGCCCGAATGGTCACCGGACGGCGAGGTGCTCAGCTACTTCATACCGTCCTGGACTGAAGGATACGAGTATTATGAGTGCAGTTGGCCGACCGATATCGCCTTCTTGCATGACGACGCCGCCGAAAGCGCAGTAGTCACGCTTCCACCATATGCCGACTTCAAGCCAATCGGATGGGTCGCTACCCCGAATTATCGTCCCACGTCCAATGCCGGGGCCGATCAGATCGTACAGACCGCAAGCGGTACGGCTGCGATTACGTTGGATGGTTCCGTGAGCAGCGACAGTGACGGTCATATTATCAACTACATCTGGACAGAAGCGGACAATGTCATCGCCGCGGGTGCGACGCCGCAGGTCAGCTTCCCGGTCGGCGTACACACGCTGATACTCACCGTGATGGATGATGATGGCGCCACGGCTGCGGACGAGGTGACCATTACCGTTCAGGCCGAAGCCAGCTCCGCTACGGCAACATCAACCCCCACACGCACTAACACCCCTACTCCAACACCCTCCGCCACGCCAACCCCCACCGCCCTGATCACCAACGTCACGGCGGCGAATGGCAAAGCCTACACGCGCGACGTGCTGAACGTCGGCTCAACCGTGTACATCGACCGGACGTATACCTACACCGCGCTGCCACCTGAATTGGTCGGGCGTGATTACATCCGCACCGCCATCGAAGACCGGCAGCTCACGACGATCGACTTCCTGACCTTTACGCTCACGGCGGACGCCGAGGTCTATGTGCTGTGGGATTCGCGCTTTGTGATCCCCAACTGGCTGCGCGGCTGGACCAACACCGGCCTCACCGTCACGGCCACCGACGCCACTGGATCGCTGGTGCGTCGTGTCTACCGGCGCAGCTACCCGGCGGGGACGGTCTCCCTCAGCGGCAACGGGTTATCCCAGGGCGTGATGTATAACGTAACTGTTGTGCCGACTGCGTAGGCATCGCGTAGGGCAAACGGCGATTAAGTTTCGGTTAAGTCTATTGCGGGCGGGCCGGTTAAGGCTTACACTGGGTCAAAAGTCCTGCCAGGGGAGAGACTACGCCATGCGCCGATCCACAGCCGCCGTCCTTCGCTTGTATGTAGGGGGGTAATACTTTTCCTCGCCGCGCTGATCCTCGCGCCCGCCGCCGCCCAGGAATCCACGCCAGAGCCGGGGGTGACGACGGGGACGGAATATCCAAGTAGCACGCCCACGCTGACAGAGACGCCGTCGCCGACCTTTACGCCGTCGCTGACACCCGCGGCCTCACCAACAGTTACGCCTTCTTTAACACCGGTTTTTACCGAATACTTTATAATTACTCCAACACCGACTTTAACGCCCACGTCGTCACCAGAAGCCACTTCCCAAGCCTCGCTTGAACCCGGCCCCAGCCCTACGCTCGCTCCCACACCGACCTTCGCGCCTACCCCCACGCCTCAGCCGTTGCTGGACGGCGGGCAGGACTTTACGCTCGATTCCAGCCCGGTCCAGCGCCAGGTGCATTACCGCTATGCCGTCGGTTCCGCCGAGGTGATGGCCTACCTGAACGAGGCCAACAACCTCGACTACATGTATACCCGGCGTTATGTCATCTTTCTGACCGGCACGGAGTATCCATTTTTCGTCAATACACCCTGGCCGACGGTGCGTGGCAGTGTAATCCTCGTTAATGCAAACACCTCAAGTAACATCGTTTTCACCCGCGACTCCCAAGCAGGACAACGCCGGTTCATTGACGTGCTGCCCACCGGTCATCTGGTCATTATCGACGCCGAAATTGAAGGGTTCACCCACTCCGGCTCTGGCGGCGCAATCCATAATCAGGGTCTGCTGGAATTGTATAAGGTGAAATTCACCAACAACCAGTCGAGTTTCAACGGCGGTGCGATCTCTGGCAATGGCACGCTGCGGATTAACAGCAGCCGCTTTATCAACAACAGCGCCACTGGCATGGGCGGCGCACTCACCAATGAAAGTAGTTCTAGAGTCGAGATCAAATGCACCTCATTTCAGGATAACCAAGCTGCGTTTGGCGGCGCGATAGGCAACAACAACGGTCGCACACTTACTGTTGAGTACAGCAAATTCGAGGGGAATGCGGCGCTCGACCAAAATCAAGGACGCTTCAGCGGGGCGATCTATAACGGCAACAGCGCCAACGGGAGTGTGATGGCAGAGGATAACTGGTGGGGTCTGAACGACGGCAGCGGCCCGGCAACCGTTACCAATCCAAACACTGGCGGAGACTCTGTGGCCGGGAATGTGGATTTTAACCCCTACTATCCCAGCGAGTCTGACGTGCCTGGCTGCGCCCGCCCCGAATGGGCCTTCATCCCTGCGCAGACCATGACCAATCCGACCCCAACAGCGACTACTCAGTGTTTCGCCGTTGCCCGTTACCGAGATATTCTTGTCCTAAATCAACCGAATGGCGCTTCACAGGGCTTTTTCCTGCCGTACCCTGAAACGGCCGTAGCCGTGATTTATCGGAATGCCGATCGAACCTGGTATTATGTCGAGTTCCAAAGGAATGGCAGCACGGTAGGCGGTTGGATTACTGCGGATCTAGAATTGGTCAGCTATCAAGGCGGTGGATGTGCAGCGCTTGCCATTCATCCCAGTTACCTGCCCACGGCGACCCCGACCAGAACGCCTACCCGCACCCCCACGCCGACCGCGACGCCGACCCCGTCTCCACGCTTTGACGTTCATCCTAACGCGCTGCCTTTGCATCAACAGGCAGAACATCTGGGTCTGCCGCTACCGTTTGAGTTCATGCCGGTCAGAGGAAACATCATAAACTATTTGGGATACGGTCCGAATGCACTCGCATGGGAACGCCGCGATACTTCTCTCTACAGGGGAACGCATGGCATCCATACTGGATTAGATTACGGCGGCAGTGGCAATGACATGATTGCCGTATGTGATGGCATAGTTGTACCCGGTAGACTCGGACAGCAAGGCTCGGCTCATCCAGGTATGGCCGCCGTATCACTACGCTGTTTTGCAGATGACCCGCGCGATATCGATAACGATGGGCGCGATAACTACTCAAACATTATAGTAACCTATAATGCACTTAGTCTGGAAATAGTGGACTATGGTGATGTTATATGTGCTGGGGACGTGATAGGAGTTGGCGGCGGTGGCCCGGAGCCTCATCTACATCTCGAAGTTCATATTGCACAGTTTTTCAACATCAGTGGGGCGCCTGAGACCCGGATCAACCCTCTATTCCTGTTTCGTGCTGATTTGATTGGCAGGCACGATTTTTGGCCGTATTTTCCTCTGGATCGCTTTGGAAATCTTGTTCAGGAGACCTTTGGTGTAGTCGAAGGGGAAATTGATATGTGGACTGCACAAGGTGACAGTTTGACTTCGTCTGGACGCTTTTTTCCCATTCAGGATGAACAGCAACCCGGACCAGAATGGCCTTCAGCAGTAAAGACAGACATCACTGCTTATCTGCTGAGTTTGTACCCCACACCATTTATATCTCCAAATGCGCCTGCGGATAGTAACTGCTCATAATGAGCATAAAGGAATGCGAAATGAAGCAATGCCCAGGTAAAGCTAGGGTGACATTGGGAATTGTGTGGACTGTTCTTCTCATCCTTCCTTTGTTAGGAACCGCCAACGCGCAGGTAGGAATATCAGGAGATCAGATTTTGACGCTGGCATGGTCACCTGATGGTACAAGGTTGGCGGTCGGCGGCGGTCCTAACTCCTGTCTCGAAACCTCCGAGCCATTTGGCATCGAAATTCTTGATGTGACAACTGGAAATGTCATTCATGAATTGGTTCAGCACACCTGTCCTGTATATTCTGTGGCATGGAGTCCGGATGGCACTCGTCTGGTCAGCGGGAGTTCAGATGGCACCACGGTTGTCTGGAATGTCAGCACAGGTCAGTTGGTGTTCCAAACGCCCTCTGTTTGGGCCGCTGCTATGACGTCGCTGAGTTGGTCGCCCGACAATACGCAGTATGCAGGGATCGCTTCACCAAGTGTTGCCTACATCTGGAACGCCGCAACGGGCGAGTTGGAGAACAGTGGTGACTATTTCGATGGTGGATCGTTTGACCGAGTCTTATCACTTGACTGGAGCCGCAACGGGAACAGGATTGCCGTGGGTGGTTGGACCACACCAGACATCAACATCTGGCATGCAGATACACTGGTTCTAGAAAGGACGCTGACCGGCCATACAGAAGGCGTTTACAGCGTGAGGTGGAGCCAAGACAGCAGTAAACTCGCTTCCGCTGATCGGGCGGGAGGAATAATCATCTGGAGTGCCGCCGGGCAACTTCTTGAACAATTCAACGCAGGCAACCAAGTATACGAAATAAACTGGAGTCCTGATGGCGCATATGTGGCGACCGCGCAGGACAATGGTGTCGTCGTCTGGGACATCGAAACTGGCAGTGCCGTCCAGAGCTACCCTGCGTCAGGTCGGGTGTATGCCGTAGCGTGGAGTCCTGACGGCACACGCCTTGTTTATGGCGACAATGCGTATCCACAGGACGGCCAGATCGAGTTTGAGACGACTAATTTTGCGACCACCCTCATCACCAACATCACGGCGGCCAACGGCAAGGCCTACGCCCGCGATGTGCTGAACCTCGGCTCGGCGGTGTACATCGATCGGACGTACACCTACACCGCGCTGCCGCCCGAACTGACCGGGCGTGATTACATCATGACCGCCATCCTGGATCGTCAGCTCACCACCATCGACTTCCTGACCTTTACGCTCACAGCGGACGCCGAGGTCTATGTGCTGTGGGATTCGCGCTTTGTGATCCCCAACTGGCTGCGCGGCTGGACAAATACCGGCCTCACCGTCACCACGACCGATTTCAACAACACCACCCTCAACCGCTTCGTCTACCGGCGCTTTTACCCGCGCGGGACGGTCGTGCTGGGCGCGAATCGCAGCACCAACAGCAGCGTCACCTACAGCGTGGCCGCCGTACCCAGGACGGTGAACGTGATCTACCGCATCGACGCGGGCGGGGGCGGTTACACCTCACCCAGCGGGGTCGTCTGGCAGGCGGACGCGCACTTCACCGGCGGCCAGGCCAACAGCTTCCCGACAGCGGTTCAGAACACGGCGGACGACGCGCTGTATACGACTGAGCGCAGTTCGGTCAGCGACACAACCGGGTTCAGCTATGCGCTGCCGGTGACGAACGGGACGTACACCGTGCGCCTGCACTTCGCCGAAATC
>Ga0224723_1001932_pt1 | contig 11906 bp, 11 predicted proteins | sample Balambano_FR2_Me_FD_161647 | JGI IMG/M metagenome (GOLD analysis project Ga0224723, IMG submission 161647) | Freshwater sediment microbial communities from Lake Towuti, South Sulawesi, Indonesia - Balambano_FR2_MetaG | ecosystem: Environmental > Aquatic > Freshwater > Lake > Sediment | place...
TCCCGTTCAGCGACGGCTGGGTGCTGGCAAACATCAACGTCGCGATCCTGTTCGTCTTCGCCGTCTCCTCGCTCGAGGTCTATGGCGTGATCATGGGCGGCTGGGCGTCGAACTCGAAATACGCCTTCCTCGGCTCGCTGCGCTCGGCGGCGCAGATGATCTCCTACGAGGTGTCGCTCGGGCTCATCATCATCGGCATCATCCTGTCCTCGGGCTCGATGAACCTCGGCGCCATCGTCGCGGCGCAGGACACCGGCTGGGGGCTTTTGGGCTGGTACTGGCTGCCGCATCTGCCGATGGTGGCGCTGTTCTTCATCTCGGCGCTGGCCGAGACCAACCGCCCGCCGTTCGATCTGCCGGAGGCGGAGTCGGAACTCGTCGCCGGCTTCATGGTCGAATACTCCTCGACCCCCTACCTTCTGTTCATGGCCGGCGAATACATCGCGATCTTCCTGATGTGCGCGCTCCTGAGCCTTCTGTTCTTCGGCGGCTGGCTGTCGCCGATCCCCGGCCTGCCCGACGGCGCGCTGTGGATGGTCCTGAAGATGGCGTTCTTCTTCTTCCTCTTCGCGATGGTGAAGGCGATCGTGCCGCGCTACCGCTATGACCAGCTGATGCGGATCGGCTGGAAGGTGTTCCTGCCCCTGTCGCTCGGCTGGGTGGTGCTGGTGGCCTTCCTCGCCAAGTTCGAAGTGCTGGGCGGCTTCTGGGCGCGGTGGGCGGTGGGGGGGTGAGATGGCGCAAGTCGAACTGGCACGCGTCTTCAAAAGAATGTCGGACGAGGATAGGCGCTCGTTTGCTGTTTCTCTAGAGGATCATTTGCACGGCCGCTATTTCGAGCGTTCAGCCACTGGCAAACTTCTGAATTCAGACTTTATCCTCGCCGCCCTTCTTGAATGGGCCAACGATCAAACGAGGGGAGACCGATAGATGACCGCGATCGACTGGAACCGCGCCACCCGCTATTTCCTTCTGGCCGACTTCCTCAAGGGCTTCGCGCTCGGGATGCGGTACTTCTTCGCCCCCAAGGTCACGCTGAACTACCCGCATGAGAAGGGCCCGCTGTCGCCCCGCTTCCGCGGCGAGCATGCGCTCCGGCGCTATCCGAATGGCGAGGAGCGCTGCATCGCCTGCAAGCTCTGCGAGGCGATCTGCCCGGCGCAGGCGATCACCATCGACGCCGAGCCGCGCGAGGACGGCAGCCGCCGCACCACGCGCTACGACATCGACATGACCAAATGCATCTACTGCGGCTTCTGCCAGGAGGCCTGCCCGGTCGATGCCATCGTCGAGGGGCCGAACTTCGAGTTTTCCACCGAGACCCGCGAGGAACTGTTCTACAACAAGGAAAAACTGCTCGACAACGGCGACCGGTGGGAAGCCGAGATCGCCCGCAACCTGGAACTGGACGCGCCCTACAGATGAGCCCCGCCGCCGCCGCAGAAGCGCTGGAGTTGATCCGGGAGATCCGCGAGATCATCGCGCGGATCGCCGATGATCTGCGAGCGACACCGGACCGCGACCTGCGGATGGAGAGCCGGACGTCAGGCGAAAGGTTCGAGCGGATGCTGCGCGAGCACCTGGAGCGTCGCGGATGAATGACGCCTTCTCCAAGCTCTTCGCGCAGATGCTCGAACAGGGGCAGGAGATGGCGCGCGCCTTCAACCCCGCGCTCGCCAGCTTCCGCGCGCCGGATTTCCAGACGCTCTGGCCGACCATGCCGAAAGACATGATGGAGATGTGGTTCGGCCGCACCTTCAACCGCGAGGGGCTGGATGCCAAGACCCGGCTTCTGGTGACGATCGGCGCGCTGACCGTGCTCGGCGCCCATGCCGAGCCGCAGTTGCGCCTCGCGATCCGGCACGCACTGGAAGCGGGGGCGACACAGCGCGAGATCGCCGAGGTGATCTACCAGATGAGCCTGTTCGGCGGCCTGCCGGCGATGCAGAAGGCGCTGGAGATCGCGCAAGGCGTGTTCGGCGATGCAGAGGAGACCGGCGCATGACGATCGCGGACTACACCTTCTACGGCTTCGCCGTGGTGCTGATCACCGCGGCGCTTCTGGTCACGGTGGCGCGCAATCCGGTCCATTCGGTGCTGTGGCTGATCCTCTGCTTCCTGAACGCCGCCGGGCTTTTCGTGCTGCTCGGCGCCGAGTTCGTGGCGATGCTCTTGATCATCGTCTACGTCGGCGCGGTGGCGGTGCTGTTCCTCTTCGTCGTGATGATGCTCGACGTCGATTTCGCCGAGCTGAAGGGCGAGATGGCGAAGTACATGCCGCTTGCCGGGCTGATCGGGGTGATCCTCTTGATGCAGTTCGGGCTGGCCTTCGGCGCCTGGACCCAGGCCGAAGGCGCGATGGGCCTGCGCCAGGCGGTGAAGCCCGACCTCGTGGAGGTGGAGAACACCCGCGCGCTCGGCCTTCTGCTCTACGACAAATACCTGTTCCTGTTCCAGACCGCCGGGCTGATCCTGCTGGTCGCGATGATCGGGGCGATCGTGCTGACGCTGCGCCACCGCCGCGACATCAAGCGCCAGGACGTGCTGGCGCAGATGTACCGCGATCCGGCCAAGGCGATGGAACTGGTGGACGTGAAGTCGGGGCAGGGTCTCTAGGCAGGCCGCAGCCCCGGATCAGGTCCGGGGCAAGGGCGGACGAACTTAACGGGCGACAACGGGCGCAGGCCCCCGAGGGACGACCATGGTTGGACTGGAACATTACCTCGCGGTGGCGGCGGCGCTGTTCGTCATCGGGATCTTCGGGATCTTCCTGAACCGCAAGAACGTGATCGTCATCCTGATGTCGATCGAGATGATGCTGCTCGCGGTCAATATCAACTTCGTCGCCTTCTCGTCCTTCCTCGGCGACCTTGTGGGGCAGGTCTTTACCATGTTCGTGCTGACCGTGGCCGCGGCCGAGGCGGCGATCGGCCTCGCGATCCTCGTCTGCTTCTTCCGCAACCGCGGCTCGATCGACGTCGAAGACGCCAACGTGATGAAGGGCTGAGGGCATGTCCACGATCATCCTCTTCGCGCCGCTGATCGGTGCGCTCGTCTGCGGCTTCGGCTGGCGGCTGATCGGCGAGTTCGCGGGGCAGGTGATCGCGACGGGCCTTCTGTTCCTCGCCGCCCTTCTGTCCTGGATCGTGTTCCTGACCTTCGACGGCGAGACGGCGCAGATCGTGCTGTTCCGCTGGTTCGACGTCGGCTCCTTCGGGGCGGAATGGGCGATCAGGATCGACCGGCTGACGGCGATCATGCTGGTGGTGGTCACGACGGTCTCGGCGCTCGTCCACCTCTACAGCTTCGGCTACATGGCGCATGACGACAACTGGCACCATGGCGAGCATTACAAGGCGCGCTTCTTCGCCTATCTGTCGTTCTTCACCTTCGCCATGCTGATGCTGGTGACGGCCGACAACCTCGTGCAGATGTTCTTCGGCTGGGAAGGAGTGGGCGTCGCCTCGTACCTCCTGATCGGCTTCTATTACCGCAAGACGTCGGCCAACGATGCCGCGATCAAGGCCTTCGTGGTCAACCGGGTCGGTGATTTCGGCTTCGCGCTCGGCATCTTCGCGCTGTTCTTCCTGGTCGACTCGGTGCGGTTCGACGACGTGTTCGCCGCCGGCCCGGTCCTGGCCGAAACGCAGCTGACCTTCCTCTGGACCGAGTGGAACGCGGCCAACCTGGTTGGCGTCCTTCTGTTCATCGGGGCGATGGGCAAGTCGGCGCAACTGTTCCTGCACACGTGGCTGCCCGACGCGATGGAAGGCCCGACGCCGGTCTCGGCGCTGATCCATGCCGCGACGATGGTGACGGCCGGGGTGTTCCTCGTCTGCCGGATGTCGCCGATCTACGAATATGCCCCGGCGGCCATGGCGATGATCGTCGTGGTCGGCGCGACGACCGCGTTCTTCGCGGCGACGGTCGGGCTGGTGCAGAACGACATCAAGCGCGTCATCGCCTATTCGACCTGCTCGCAGCTCGGCTACATGTTCGTGGCCGCAGGCGTCGGCGTCTATTCGGCGGCGATGTTCCATCTGTTCACTCACGCCTTCTTCAAGGCGCTCCTGTTCCTCTGCGCGGGCTCGGTCATCCATGCCATGCATCACGAGCAGGACATGCGGAACTACGGCGGACTCCGGACGAAGATCCCGCTGACCTTCTGGGCGATGATGATCGGCACCCTGGCGATCACCGGCGTCGGCATTCCGCTGACCCACATCGGCTTTGCCGGCTTCCTGTCGAAGGATGCGGTGATCGAGAGCGCCTTCGTCGGCTCGCAATACGCCTTCTGGCTCTGCGTGGTCGCGGCCGCGATGACCTCGTTCTATTCTTGGCGGCTGATGTTCCTGACCTTCTACGGCAGCCCGCGCGGCGACCACCACGCGCATGAGCATGCGCACGAAAGCCCGCGCACCATGCTGATCCCGCTCGGCGCACTGGCGCTCGGATCGGTGTTCGCGGGCATGATCTGGTACGGAAGCTTCTTCGGCGACACCGCGCAGGTGCGGTCGTGGTTCGGCATGCCGCCCGAGGCCTCCGCCTCCGAGGGCGAGGCGCATGGCGATCCGGCGGCCGACCACGGCGATGCCGCTGCGGAAGCGCCGGCAGAGGGTGCTGCGGCGACCGTCGCCACCGGGGATGCCGGGGCGGCCGCGGATGCGGCGTCCGATCCGGCGGCGGTCAGCGCCGCAACGGCTGCCGCCGTTGCGGCGCCGGTGCAGGGGGCGCTGGTGTTCGGGCCGGACAACACGGTCCTGCACGACGCGCATTACGTGCCGACCTGGGTGCGGCTCAGCCCGTTCGTCGCGATGCTCCTGGGCCTCGGCCTCGCCTATCAGATGTACATCCGCCGCCCCGACTGGCCGGCGAAGCTCGCCGCGAACCAGCGCCCGCTGTACCTGTTCCTCCTGAACAAGTGGTACTTCGACGAGATCTACGACCTGGTCTTCGTGCGCCCGGCGAAGTGGCTGGGCGCGTTCCTGTGGAAGCGCGGCGACGGCGGGGTGATCGACGGGTCGATCAACGGGGTAGCCATGGGCGTCGTGCCCTGGTTCACCCGGCTCGCCGTCCGGGCGCAGAACGGCTACATCTTCAGCTACGCCTTCGCGATGGTGATGGGGATCGCCGTGCTGGTCACCTGGATGACGCTGGCGGGCGGGAACTGAGGCGATGAACAACCTTCTGTCGATCATCACCTTCCTGCCCCTGGTCGCCGCAATCATCCTGGGGCTGTTCCTGCGCGGCGAGGATGCGGCGGCAGAGCGCAACGCCAAATGGCTGGCGCTGATCGCCACCTCGGCCACCTTCCTGATCTCGCTCTTCGTGCTGGCGGGGTTCGACCCCTCGGACACCGGGTTCCAGTTCGTCGAGGAGCGGGCCTGGCTTCTCGGGCTGACCTACAAGATGGGGGTGGACGGCATCTCGGTCCTGTTCGTGATGCTCACGACCTTCCTGATGCCTCTGACCATCGCCTCGTGCTGGGGGGTGGAGACGCGGGTGAAGGAATACATGATCGCCTTTTTGGTGCTCGAGACGCTGATGCTCGGCGTGTTCTGCGCGCTCGATCTGGTGCTCTTCTACCTGTTCTTCGAGGCCGGGCTGATCCCGATGTTCCTGATCATCGGCATCTGGGGCGGCAAGGACCGCATCTATGCGAGCTTCAAGTTCTTCCTCTACACCTTCCTCGGCTCGGTCCTGATGCTCGTCGCCATGGTGGCGATGATCTTCGATGCCGGCACTGCCGACATCCCGACACTGCTGACACACGACTTCGGCTCGGAGACCCTGTCGATCCTCGGCTTCCAGATCGTCGGCGGCATGCAGACGCTGCTGTTCCTCGCCTTCCTCGCGAGCTTCGCGGTTAAGATGCCGATGTGGCCGGTGCACACCTGGCTGCCGGACGCGCATGTGCAGGCGCCGACGGCCGGCTCGGTGATCCTGGCAGCGGTGCTCCTGAAGATGGGCGGCTATGGCTTCCTGCGCTTCTCGCTGCCGATGTTCCCGGTCGCCTCCGACCTCTGGGCTCCGCTGATCTTCTGGATGAGCGCGATCGCCATCGTCTACACCTCGCTCGTCGCGCTGGCGCAGACCGACATGAAGAAGCTGATCGCCTATTCCTCGGTCGCGCACATGGGCTACGTCACGATGGGCATTTTCGCCGCGAACCAGCAGGGCGTCGATGGCGCGATCTTCCAGATGCTGAGCCACGGCTTCATCTCAGGCGCGCTGTTCCTTTGTGTCGGCGTGATCTACGACCGGATGCACACGCGCGAGATCGATGCCTATGGCGGCCTCGTCAACCGGATGCCGGCCTACGCGCTGATCTTCATGTTCTTCACCATGGCCAATGTCGGCCTGCCCGGCACCAGCGGCTTCATCGGCGAGTTCCTGACGCTCGCCGGCATCTTCCAGGTCAACACCTGGGTCGCGGCGGTGGCGACGACCGGTGTGATCCTGTCGGCGGCCTATGCGCTCTGGCTCTACCGCCGGGTGGTGTTCGGCGACCTGATCAAGGAAAGCCTGCGCTCGATCACCGACATGGACCGCCGCGAGCGGGCGATCTTCGCGCCGCTCGTCGCCATGACGCTCCTCCTCGGCATTTACCCGAGCCTCGTGACCGACATCACCGGGCCCGCTGTGGCCGCCCTCGTCTCTGACTACCAGGCCGCGATCCCGTCCGACACGGTGACGCGGCTCGCCCTCGACTGAGCCCGCGCCCGCCCCGCGCCGACCCGAAAGACGTCCCATGACCGCTGCCGACTTCGCCATCGCCCTGCCCGAGATCATGCTGGCCGTCTATGCGATGGCGGCGCTGATGGTCGCGGTCTACACCACCAAGGACGGCATGGCGCCCCTGCTGATGTGGACGACCGCGGGGCTGTTCGTGGTGCTCGCGCTTTATGTCGGGGCCGGCGGCGCGGGGGCGCGCGCGGGCTTCGGCGGCATGTTCATCGACGACGCCTTCGCCCGCTTCGCCAAGGCGGTGATCCTTCTGTCGGCGGCGGCGGTCCTTGTGATGAGCACTGAATACCTTAACCGCCGGGGCATCCTGCGCTTCGAGTATCCGATCCTGGTGGCGCTGGCGACGCTCGGAATGATGATCATGGTCTCGGCGGGCGATCTGCTGATGCTCTACATGGGGCTCGAGCTGCAGTCGCTGGCGCTTTACGTCGTCGCCTCGATCCGGCGCGACAGCGCCAAATCCACCGAAGCGGGGCTGAAATACTTCATCCTCGGCTCGCTCTCCTCGGGCATGCTGCTTTACGGCGCGTCGCTGACCTACGGCTTTGCCGGCACGACGCTGTTTTCGGGCATCCTGTCCACGCTCGGCGGCGAGGTGCCGCTCGGGCTGACCTTCGGCCTCGTGTTCCTGATCGCGGGTCTCGCCTTCAAGGTCTCGGCCGCGCCCTTCCACATGTGGACGCCGGATGTCTACGAGGGCGCGCCGACGCCGGTCACCGCGTTCCTTGCCACCGCGCCCAAGGTGGCGGCGATGGCGCTTCTGGCGCGGCTGATGATGGATGCCTTCGGCGGCATCCCGCGCGACTGGGGGCAGGTGATCGCGCTTCTGTCGGTGGCCTCGATGTTCCTCGGCGCCGTCGCCGCGATCGGCCAGCGCGACATCAAGCGGCTGATGGCCTATTCCTCGATCGCCCACATGGGCTTTGCGCTGATGGGCCTTGCGGTCGGCACGGTGGCCGGCGTCCAGGCCATGCTGATCTACATGGCGATCTATGTGACGATGAATGTCGGCACCTTCGCCTTTATCCTCGCGATGCAGCGCGACGGGCGGCCGGTGACGACGATCGACAGTCTGAACATGTATTCGAGGCGCGAACCGCTCCGGGCGCTGGCGATGCTGGTCCTGATGTTCAGTCTGGCCGGCGTGCCGCCGATGGTCGGGTTCTTCGGCAAGTTCTACGTTCTCAAGGCGGCGGTCGACGGAGGCATGGCCTGGCTGGCGGTGGCGGGCGTGATCGCTTCGGTGATTGGGGCCTTCTACTATCTGCGCATCGTCTTCTTCATGTATTTCGGCAAGGAGAGCGACGGGCTCGACGGGCAGATGCCGCCGGTGCAGTGGGCGCTCTTGGTCGGCGCTTCGGCGGCGATGGTGCTGGGCGTCATCAACCTCTTCGGGATCGAGGGGCTGGCGGCCGTGGCGGCGGAATCGCTTGTCCGCTGAGCCCCGGCCCGCCGACCTGCCCGCCGACCTGCCCGATGGCTGGCCCGCCGGGGTGGACCGGCTGGTCCTTGCGTCGGTCGACAGCACCAATGCCGAGGCCGCGCGGCGGGCGCCGGGCCTTGCGCGGCCCTTGTGGATCCTGGCCGGGCAGCAGACCGGCGGGCGCGGGCGGCGCGGCCGGCCCTGGGTCAGCCCGCCCGGCAACCTTTATGCGACGCTCGGGATGGTGCCGGCCGAGGCGGCCGAGGTGGTGGCGCTGCGCAGTTTCACCGCCGCGCTGGCCTTGCACGACACCTGCGCCGCGCTGACCGGCCGGCCCGCGGCTCTGGCGCTGAAATGGCCGAACGACGTTCTCTTGAACGGCGGCAAGCTGGCCGGCATCCTTCTGGAGGCGCAAGGGTCCGGCGGGCGGGTCGATCACCTCGCGGTCGGGATCGGGCTGAACCTCGCCCACGCGCCCGCCGCGGAGGGGCTCGAGCCCGGCGCGCTTCGCCCTGTTAGTCTCGCTGCCGAGACCGGGATCACCGTCGCCCCCGAGGAGGTGCTGACCCGGCTCGCCGCGGCCTTCGCCGCCTGGGAGGCGCGGTTCATGGCCGAGGGCTTCGAGCCGCTGCGCCGTGCCTGGCTGGCGCGGGCCGCCCGGCTCGGGGCGCCGGTCCGCGCCCGCACCGCCGAGGCGGTCCACAGCGGCATCTTCGAGACGGTGGACGGCCGCGGCGCGCTGGTGCTCCGCACGCCCTGCGGGGCGGTCGCCGTGCCGGCGGCGGATGTGTTCTTCTGAGCGCTGGCCAGCGGAGGGCGGATCATGCTTCTGGCGATCGACTGCGGCAACACCAACACCGTGTTCGCGATCTGGGACGGCACCCGGTTCCGTGCCACCTGGCGCATCGCCACCGATCACCGGCGCACGGCGGACGAGTATTTCGTCTGGCTCTCCTCGCTGATGGCGCTGACGAAGACGCAAGTCGAGGTCACCGAGGCGATCCTGTCCTCCACCGTGCCGCGGGTGGTGTTCAACCTGCGCGTCCTCTGCAACCGCTACTTCAACTGCCGCCCGCTGGTGGTCGGCCGCCCCGACTGCCGCCTGCCAGTGCCGCCCCGGGTCGATCAGGGCACGACCGTGGGGCCGGACCGGCTGGTCAATGCGGTGGCGGGTTATGACCGGCACGGCGGCGACCTGATCCTCGTCGATTTCGGCACCGCGACCACCTTCGACGTGGTGGACCACGACGGCGCCTATATCGGCGGGGCGATCGCCCCCGGCGTCAACCTAAGCCTCGAGGCGCTGCACATGGCGGCCGCCGCCCTGCCGCATGTGGACGTGTCGCGCCCGGCCCGCGCGATCGGCACCAACACCGTGGCCTGCATGCAGTCGGGCGTCTATTGGGGCTATATCGGCCTCGCCGAAGGGATCGTGCGCCAGATCCGGGCCGAGCGGAACAGCCCGATGAAGGTCATCGCGACGGGCGGGCTCGCGTCGCTGTTCGCGCAGGGCTTCGACCTCTTCGACTCGGTCGAGGACGACCTGACCATGCACGGGCTGATGCTCGTCCACCGCCACAACAAGGAACTGGAAACCGCATGAGCGCCAACCGGCTGATCTACCTGCCCCTCGGCGGGGCGGGCGAGATCGGGATGAACTGCTATGTCTACGGCCACGGCCCCGAGGATGCCGAGCGGCTGATCGTGGTCGATCTGGGCGTGACCTTTCCCGACATGGACACGACGCCGGGGGTCGAGCTGATCCTGCCCGACATCTCCTGGCTCGAAGAGCGGCGCGACCGGATCGAGGCGATCTTCATCACCCACGGGCACGAGGACCATATCGGCGCACTCGGCCATCTCTGGCCGAAGCTCAGGGTGCCGGTCTATGCCCGCCGCTTCACCGCGCTCCTCGGCCGGATGAAGCTCGAGGAGAACGGCCATCCCGGCAGCGTGATCACCACCGTCGGCGCGCGCCCCGAGGTGGTGGAGGCGGGGCCCTTCCGGGTCCAGTTCGTGCCGCTCGCCCATTCGATCCCCGAAAGCGCAGCCCTGGTGATCGACACGTCGGACGGGCGCGTGCTGCATTCCGGGGACTTCAAGCTCGACGAGACACCGCTGGTGGGCGAGGGCTGGAATGCCGCGACCTTTGCCGAGATCGCCGCCGAACGCCCGATCAAGGCGCTGATGTGCGATTCCACCAACGTGTTCTCCCCCCATCCCGGCCGGTCCGAGGCAACCCTGCGGTCGCCGGTCACCGAACTGGTCGCGGGCGCGAAGGGGCTGGTGGTGGCGACCACCTTCGCCTCCAACGTGGCGCGGCTGCAGACGCTGGCCGAGGCGGCCCAGGCCGCGGGCCGGTCGGTCTGCCTGCTGGGGCGGGCGATGAAGAAGATGGTGGCGGCGGCCGAGGAGGCGGGCGTGCTGACGGGCTTCCCCGCCTCGCTCAGCCCCGAACAGGCGCTGGAGGTGCCGCGCCAGAACCTGATGCTGATCGTCACCGGCAGCCAGGGCGAGCGCCGCGCCGCCGCCGCCCAGCTGTCGCGCGGCAAGTATCTGGGGATGCAGCTGAAGGAGGGCGACACGTTCCTGTTCTCCTCACGCACCATCCCCGGCAACGAGCGCGACGTGCTCCGGATCATGAATGCGCTGTCGGAGATGGGCGTGGATGTGGTCGATGAAAGCAACGGCCGCTACCATGTCTCGGGCCATGCGAACCGCCCCGACCTCGAGGCGGTGCACGCGCTTTTGAAGCCGTCCTTCCTGATCCCCATGCATGGCGAGCACCGCCACCTGCGCGAACATGCCAAGCTCGGCGCGCAGGCCGGCATCCGCTCGGAGGTGGCGAGCAACGGGATGATGATCGACCTGTCGGGGAACGCGCCGGAAGTGGCCGAATACATCGAAACCGGCCGGCTCTATCTCGACGGCACGGTGCTGATCGGTGCCATGGACGGGGTGGTGCGCGACCGCATCCGGCTGGCGCTGAATGGCCATGTCATGGTGACGGTGATCCTCGACGAGAGCGACGCGCCCCTGGGCGAGGCCTGGGTGGAGCTGATGGGCCTGCCGGCGGCGGGCAAGTCGGGCGCGAGCCTCGCCGAGACGGTCGAGGCCGAGCTGACCGAGATGCTGGAGCGCGCCGACGCGCGGCTCCTCGGCGACGACGAGCGGCTGGACGAGGCGATCCGCCGCGTGGCGCGGCAGGTCGCGGTGGAGGAGGTCGGCAAGAAGCCGGAAGTGACGGTGGTCGTCAGCCGGCTGATGGCGGACTAGCCGGCGGGCCGGGCGGCAGGCGGATGCCGTCGCCCCGCCCGCGGGACCGGACCCGGTGACGCCGGCGCCTGGCCGGCGGGGGCCGTCGCCCCGGCCGCGTCTGGTCTGCGCATGCCGCCGGGGGCCCAAAGCCCTCGCCCGGCGCCAGCCCCGCCGCTTGCCGGGCCCTTCTCGCCCGCCCGGCCGGGCGCTGGCCTCCGGCATCGCCGCGGAGCCGGTGCAACGGCCGCGTTCCCGCATGAGCGGTGCCGACGTGATGCGTCTGCTTGTCCCGCTCAGGCCCGGCCGGTCAGCTTGACGCTGTCGCGCGCTAGTCCGACGCAGGCCGGGCGAAGCTGCGGAGCAGGAAGTCGGGCATGTGGTCGCCCATGCCGACAACCGCCTCGGCGCGCGGTTCGCGGCGCTCGGCGGTGCGGGCGTCGCTACGGCGGCCGCGGCCGTCGCGCGGCCGGTCTTCGCG
>Ga0224723_1001933_pt1 | contig 11899 bp, 6 predicted proteins | sample Balambano_FR2_Me_FD_161647 | JGI IMG/M metagenome (GOLD analysis project Ga0224723, IMG submission 161647) | Freshwater sediment microbial communities from Lake Towuti, South Sulawesi, Indonesia - Balambano_FR2_MetaG | ecosystem: Environmental > Aquatic > Freshwater > Lake > Sediment | place...
AGGTGACGGCGCGCACGGGCAATACGCGCTCGACGACCACACGGATTATTGAGCAGATAGCTGTCTGATTGACCTCACCCCCGTCCCCTCTCCGTTTACGGAGAGGGGTGCGACTTGCTGTTAAGCGGGATTTATGCTGGGTGAGGTTCAGGAGAGTTCCTTAGTCCGGCTCCGCCAGCGGCGACAGCGCCGTAACAGCAGACGCGGCAGGTTCCTCGCTCGGTCGGCTCAGATAGCGCTCTTTGATCTTGCGCGGTCCGCCCACCGTCACCAGCAGGATGACGCCCATGCTGACGGCGTAAACAGCCCCTGCTGCGATAACGCGAATGAGGACAGGCTGATCTGCCAGCAAATACAGCGCAGCCGCCATCACCCCGCTGGCAAGCGTGGCGCGCCAGAAGATGGGGAACGGATTGAGCGCAACTTTCATCACGCGCCAGACGACGTAGCTGTGCATGATGAAGTCCAGCACGTTCAAAAGCAGGAACATCACCGCCGCGCCAATCGACCCGAAATTGACAATGACGATCAGATTGCCGACCAGACTGACCGCCGAGTTGACGATGACGATGCGCAGGTTGTAATGCTCGTTCTTGCTGGCGTAAAGCATGTAGCCGAGAATATTGATGATCGAGCGGAAGATGAGCGCCCCGGCGACGATTTGCAGATACAGCCCGGCTTCGGCGTAACTTTCGCGCCCGTAGATGAACACCAGTAAATCACTCGATACAAAAATGAGACCCACCACCGCCGGAATGCTGATCCACAGCAGCAGTTCCGCCAGCCGTTCGGCGCTGATTTTGAGCTTGCGAAAGCCCGGCTCGACCTGCCGCGTCATGATGGGCAGCATGCTGCCGACCATACTCGTCACGACGAGCAGTGTCGGCTGGAAAAGCTGATAGGCGCTGCTGTACAAGCCCACGCGACTTTCCCCGCCAACCAGCGAAATCAGGTACAACTGAATGGTCGAAAGCACCGCGACAACCGCATCAATGCCGAAGAATGAAGAGGTATCACGCACCAACTGCCTGATTTCATGCCAGCTGACACGACCGCGTGGTCGCGCGACATACCGCAGCATCAACAGCCACTCGATAAGCGCGATCAGCATGTATGCCACGACCTGAATGGCGATGACATGGTAGAGATTGCCGCCGTTCTGAAGCAGGATGAACACACTGACGATATTGAGCAGGTTCAAGGGCGCGTTGACGAGGAAGACAAAGTGCATCTTTTCGCGACCGATAAAGATGCCTTCCAGCACCAGCGTAATCGTGTACGGGAAAATCGTGATATTCATCAGCAGAATCGCGTTGCGCGTCTGCTCGGTATAGCCAGAGACAATCGTCACCACGAGAAATGCCAGCCAGATGAGCGCGCTGGTGCCGATCACGAGCGCGTTGGCATTGACCAAATAGCCTTCGGTCTTTTCCGGCTTGCTGCTCAGTTCACGCGCCAGGAACCAGCGTACGCCCAACCCCGCCAGACTGAAACCGAGGAAGAAAAACGTCTGTTGTGCCAGCGCCATTTGCCCCATGGCAAATTCACCCAGGAAGCGCGCGATTAACACGTAGAGCGCGAAGCTGGACGCGCGCTTGGCAACGTCGCTGCCCAGAATCGACAGCATGTTAAGAATGACGGTGAACACCCGACCCGACTTTGGTTGCTGCGCGGCACCGTCTGCGGCAAATGTAGTCACTGGCGTTTCTCTCTATGGTTGCGTACAGGACTCTTGGAGTGTAGTTGTAATGCCTTACAACGACATATCCTCTACGCCATCATAGCATCGAAACGCGCCGCGTCATCACTCATTCTGGTCTTGGCGTCCTTTGCGCCTTGGCGTTTAAATTAAATCAAACGCCAGGACACGAAGAACGCCAAGTCGATTACTTCAGACCGGTGTTGGCGATGCCTTCGACAAAGTAGCGCTGCGCCAGGATGAACAGCACCAGCGGTGGCAGGATGGCGACGGCTGCCCCCGTCAGCATCAGATTCGGCTCGCTTTGCGCGGCGTTGCGCAGCTGGTTCAGCGTCAGCGTGACGACATGGTTGGGCGTGTTGCCTTCGCTGATGATGACCAGCGGCCAGATGAAGCTGTTCCAGGCATAGAGGAAGGTGATGATCGCCTGCGTCGCGATTGCCGGACCGCTGAGCGGCACGAACACACGCCACAAAATGCCGAAGCGACTCAAGCCGTCGAGCTGCGCCGCCTCTTCCAGTTCTTTCGGGATCGTGATGAAGAACTGGCGCATCAGGAACGTGCCATACGCCGTGAAGATCCAGGGCAAGATCAGCGCCACCAGATGATCCTGCCAGCCGATGATCACCATCAGTTGATACAGCGGGATAATCAGGACGACGAACGGGATCATGATTGTGCCGAGGTAAACCAGAAACACAGCATCGCGCCCGCGGAAGCGCATCCGCGAGAAGGCATAGCCGCCCAGCAGCGATGTGGCGACCTGCCCGAACGTGACCAGGAACGTGACCAGCGCCGTGTTGATGAGCGAACGGTCGAGGTTGCGCAGTTGCAGCACCGATGCGTAGTTGCCCCACTGGAAGTCGAGCCGTTCGACCTGTTCGGTCGTGCGCGGGTTGCCATACGCCTCGAACGTCGGGTCATTGGGATCGACAAAGCGCGCCAGCCCGCCGCGATATGCCAGCAAGAGTTCCTGTGTGCCACCATCCGCCGTCGGCACGCTGAAGACCTCGTAACTGTCCGCCCCGACTGTGACTTCACGCCCCGTCTCAACTGCTTCGTCAATCGGCAGCTGGAGGACGATTTCGCTCTCGCGGGCGTTCGCCTGGTTGATGCGGTCTTCGGTCGTGAAGAAGCCGAAGCGCACGCTGTCGCCGCTGTCGACTACCTGGCGCGTGACGCCATCTTCTGTCAACACAAACAGCGGTAACTGCTGCCCGTTATATTCCGTCGTCACGGGTGTATACGGCAGCAGGCGCGGCGGCGAACGGAAGACATCGGTCGCCGTCTTCAGCGACGTGAAGACCATGTACAGGAACGGAAACAGCATAATGTAGGCGATGAACGTCAGCGCGATATAGACGGCAATGCGCGTCGTCCACAACGTAATCATTTCGCGGCGTTCGCGCTGTGCGGCAAGCGCGGCGTAATCAAGCGGTTGGGATACTGTAGTCATCATAACTCCTATTTTTTAGTGCAAAGTGCAGAGTGCAAAGTGCATTGTTCGGTGTTCTGGGTTCAGTGTTCAAATGAGTTTTCAATGCGAACCCCGAACCCAGAACATTGAACTTTGTACTCTGCACTAAATCCTCATCACTTTCTTTAGTCCGAATACGCCGATGAGCGGTTGCTGAGGCGGAACTGGATCAGCGTGACGATGAAGATGACGCCGAACAGCAGCCAGGCGGTGGCGCTGGCATTGCCGAAGTTGAAGCGCTCAAAGCCTTCTTCATACAGATAGTAGACTGTCGTCAGTCGGGCGTTATCGTTGGTCGCCCACAGCAGCACGTACATTTCGCTGAACGCCTGCAAACCGCTGATGAGCGTCGTGATCAGCACGAAGAAGGTCGTCGGCGCGATCAGCGGCAGCGTAATGCGCAGGAAGCGCGTGACCGGACCCGCGCCGTCAACCTTGCCCGCTTCCATCAGTTCGCGCGGCACGGCTTGCAAGCCCGCCAGGAAGATAACGGCGTTGAAGCCCAGCACCTGCCATGCCGCCATGATGACCACAGCGATCAGCATCAGGTTCGGGTCACTCAGCCAGTTCAGTTCCAGCGATGGATTGAAGAAGCGTAAAGCGTAGTTGACGAAGCCGATGACCGGATCATAAAGCCACTGCCAGATGAGTGCGACGCCCACAACGGCGGCAATCGACGGCAGGAAGAAAACCGCGCGGTAAAACTGCATCCCCGGTATTTTCGAGTTGAGCAGCAGCGCCAGCAGCAGCGCTGGCACGACGCCCAGCAGCAGCAGCATGAAGCAGTAGCGGAAGGTGTTACCAAGACTGATCCAGAACATCGGGTCAAAAGCGCTGACGACGAGCTTGTTTGCACCCAGCCCGATTTCCGCCACCTGCCCGTAGCCTGCTGGCAGTGTGGCGCGCACATCTGCCGCGACCGTCTGGAAGTTCAGGCTGAGCAGGTCGCGGTAATTGTCAACGCCCACCCATTCCGCCGGGCTGATGACGTTGTAATCGGTGAAACTGAGATAGAACGAGAGCAGCAGCGGCATGGCGAAGAAGAGCAGGAAGTTGACGAAGTTCGGCATCAGGAACAGCCAGCCCTGCCAGCTTTCGCGCTCGGCAATCGTCTCGTTGAAAGTGTAGCCGTTGCGCACCAGCGCCAGCCCGACCGCCAGCATGATCGCGATAATCACAAATGTCACCAGCGACAGCGGCTGGAAGAACGCCTGCACCAGATCGCCCACTGAATTGAGCAAGCCGTTGTTCCAGAGGATGACGATCAGCGACAGCATCATAATGCCCAGCCCGATTTTTGGCAGCCATTCGGCAAGATCGCTGCTGGGATGCTGCCTGCCGCCCAGCCAGACCAGCACATAGCCAAGCGGGAAGCCGAGCAGCCAGAGCGCATTGCGCCACAAGCCCTCCGCCAGATTGTCCAGCCCGAGGTACAAGCCGAGAATATTGCCGAGATACAGCAGACCAAGCGCGAACAGGAAGAAATTGAGCAGCATCGCCAGCAGGCGACCGCTGTTATTGAGCTGGAAAATCCAGAACGCGCTGGCGAACGCGCCAAACGCGCCGATGCCCATCAATACCATGATGAACCAGCGGACCACATCGCCCAGCCGGAGTATCTGGTCAATGGTGTCATTCGTATCTGCCAGCGCGGGCAAATTCCAGACCTGTGTAATGCCAACGATCAAAGCAATGCCGAGGATGATTTGCCAGACAGCGATGAGCATGATGTTGGGCGTCATGCCCGCCCGCGCGCCGCTGGCAGGCAGCCCGGCTGCCTGTGTTGTTGTTGCCATAAATAACCCCTTTTTATACCCTTTGCGAACAAGGGGCTTCAGCCCCTTGTTCTACGCAAGCAAGTCCAGATAAGCAAAGAGGCGGGGCATACACCCCGCCTCTGCACCATTCTAACGTGGTTGTGGCTTACATGCCGCCGCCGCTCAACAGCGGGTTGAGCTGGTCGCAGATGCCGGCTGTGAAGTCTGCAACGGTGATTTCGCCGTTGATGACCTTGGTCACTTCAGCGCCGACAATGGTGTCGTATTCACCGAAGTTGCCCGACCACAGCGGCTGTTCCGCAACGGCGTAGTTGGCGAGCGCGTTGGTGAAGGCTTCGTTGTTCTTGCCCGCGGTGATTTCCGCGTTCAGGAAGGCGGCTACCGCATCTTCACCCGCGCGGCTGGGCAGGTTTGCGCCCAGTGCCGTCACCTGCGACTGCGATTCGACGCTGGTCAGTTCCTGCAGGACTTCCCACACGGCGGCTGCACGTTCCGGATCGCTGATGCTGTTGACGTTGACGACATACGCGCCCCAGAACAGCCAGTTGCTCTGACCATTCGGACCCGCAGGGACTTCTGCGTAATCCCACTCGAAGCCCGCCTGAGCGACCGTGTTCGGGGTTGCCCAACGACCGTTCATGAACATACCGACGTTGCCGGCGATGAAGGGCGGTTCACTGTCGGTACCGAACGGAACGGTTTCACCCGTCGCGTACAGGTCAAACAGGAATTGCAGCGCAGTCGCGGTGCCTTCGTTGTTCAGCCCGCACTGGGTACGGTCTTCGTTGAAGTAACCGCCGCCCGCTGAGTTCATGAACAGCCACCAGTTCGCCCACCAGGCGTTCAGACCGAAACCCACCACATCATCGCCGAGTTCGCCGATGGCGACGACGGTTTCCGTGAAGGTTTCCCAGTTCCAGTTGCCTTCCGCCAGCAGTTCGGCGGGGGTGGCGATGCCAGCTTCTTCAAACAGGTCAAGGTTGGTGTAGAGCGCGAACGACGACGCATCGCGCGGCAGACCCCACAGCGCGGTCGCAACATCGCTGGTCATGGCGGTCGGGTCGTAGGTCAGCGCCTGCACCTGCTGCGAGTAGAAGACGTTGACATCGAAGTCAGGGTCCATCGCCGCAAGTTCGGCGAGGTTGGCAATCGCACCTTCACCGAATGCGCCCGCTGCCGCGTCCCAACCCGCGAAGGTCGCCACGTCGGTGCCGGGGATCCAGAAAATGTCGGGGGCAGTCCCCGCCGCGACTTCCGTCAGCAGCGTTGCCTGGTAACCGGCGGTTTCCGTACCACCTGCCTGATATTCGAGACTAATTCCATCAAGGCGCTCGTCAATGCTGTTGCTGAGCGCGGTGTAGACATCGATTTCAGCCTGGTTATCCGGGCGGGTGCGCCAGGTGATGACGATGTCATCCTGCGCGCTGACGAGCGATACGCCCATCGGCACCATCAGAATGACGAGCAAAAGAACTGCTGTCAAAATACGCTTGGACATTTGGGGAAACTCCTGCATGTTGCAGATGACAATATTGGAGTGGAAGTGTAACATGTACCCTTCCGTTGGCGCATACAATAGCACAAACACGCGGAATGTCCAGCACAATCTTTTAGGGCTTGTGCAGAAGCACCAAAAATGTTGTGCGGACAATTGGTGAGGTTTTTCAGCGGTGATGCCCGTTGCTGCGCGCGGTCACATACGTGGATTGCACGATCTGGTCAACCAGTCCGTACTCTAATGCCTGTTGCGCGCTCAGATAGATGTCGCGGTCGGTATCGCGCTCAATCGTTTCCGGCGTCTGCCCGGTGCAATTCGCCAGAATGTCGCGCAGGCGATCCTTGAGTATCTGATAATGCCTGGCGTGGATCACAATGTCGCTCGCCTGTCCCTGCGTGCCGCCCAGCGGCTGATGCAGATGGACAGTGGCGTGTGGCAGCGCGGCACGCATCCCGCGTTCGCCTGCCGTCAGCACGACTGTGCCGAAGCTGGCGGTAATGCCAACGGCGGTCGTGGCGACGGCGGCTCTAATCTGCTGCATGGTATCGTAGATCGCCATGCCTGCGTAGACTTCGCCACCCGGCGAATTGACGTACAACTGGATTGGGCGCTCGGAGTCCTCGCGGTCGAGAAAAAGTAGCTGCGCCACGATCAGGTTGGCAGTTTCCGCCTGATTTCCGTTCCCAGCATGACGACGCGCTTCCTCTCGCGTGACGGGCGAACATTGCTCTATGGTTGCAACTTCTATTCCATGTGTGTCAGTAACGGCGATGGATCAATGTCGCGCCAGTTGCCGAATACATTTGGAACGACGCCCATCAGCATTTCGCCCGATGGCATCTGGGCGCTTTACAAGACCGTCCCTGTCTTCGGAAACGGTGGCGGCGGTGGTCCAAACGACAAACGCCTGAATTCTACCGTGATTATACCGGGTACAACGTTTACAACGTTCCGACTGTACAACATCAGAAGCGGTATGATGCGCCAAGTGGTCATTCCATCAACGTCGCCGCTTAGTGGCACGCCATCGATCACGATGATGATCAATGATGACGGACAGATCCACATTCTTTACGCGCTCGAAACCGAAGCGGTCTTGTCAAGCGTATCGCTGGAGACCGCCCTTGCTGCGTCATTCGAGATCCGCACAATAACCAATGACGATCCGCGTTTGACGACGGAGCAAATGAGTTATCAAACCATCAGCCTGACACAAAGCATCCTTGACGCCAGCGGCATGACCTGTACTGATTTGCGCTTTCCATCGGGTGGTGTCTTCTACGATGTCAGTCGGACAGGCAGCATGGTGTTCGCAGCGAGTTGCCAGCGTCCGCCAGCGGAATGCGCGGCGACGGGGCAATGCGCCGCTTACCTGCGCGTTGTGCGCACATCCTCAGGGTTGATCCAGTCGGTGACGCCGATCCCTGACGAAGATTACAGCTATACGCAGGGGAGCTTTGCCGTGGGGCGCTGGTCGCCGCACAGCGACACGCCCAGTCTGGCATACTTGCTCAATCAGTCTGTACAGGTAGAAGCGCCGGGCAGCACAGTTACCACTACTGTGCCGCTGCCAACAGGCTTTCAGAGTCGCTGGTTTACGTGGAGCTTTGACCCTGCGGAAGCGTACATCGACATTGAGTGTGCGGGGTTGAGCGAACGGCTGTTATTCGTGGGCGGAGATGGCGAAAACAGCGAAGTGTACGCGGCACAAAACGGCGACTGTGAACAGATCACCAGCAGCAGCGCGGCGGTCGCCGACCCCGACATCGCATCGAATGGTGCTATCGTCTTCGTGCACGAAACAGCGCGCGGCAACACTGATCTGGTCGTGCGTCAGCCGAACGGCGCAGAGACGGTAATTACGGAGACGATGGGGCGCGAAACGAACCCGGTCTGGTCGCCGGACGGGATGCGCATCGCCTACGAATACACCGTCAATCAAAACACGACGCTGCGCATGATCAACGCCGACGGTACAGATAGCCACACCGTCAGTCCGTATGCTGCCAGTTATCCAACCTGGTCGCCGGACGGGCAGTGGCTGATGTATGTGCGCAACACGCCCGACATGCCCGACTACCCGCGTGACCAGAACCTTGCCTATGTGCAGGCGACGTGCCGCGAACCGCACAGCGGGTGTACAGACGCATTACTGACCGATCTGGATCGTTTCCGCTTCTCGCATCTCGATTGGATACCCGGACGACTGCTGGTGGTCGTCAACGGACGGAGTTCGGATCAACTGTATGAGGCGATCGTCACAGGCACAACGCCGACCATCGGCACAACCACGCTGATCACGCAAGCGCCGTTCATCGCCTCGCCCAGCTACAACGCCAGCGGCAACGCCTTCGTCGCCGAGACACTGCGTAGCGGCGACCCGACCGAAGTCATCGAACGTTGGACGCGCCCGAACATCAGTGCCGCGTGGGTGTCGCCGCTGAGTGCGAACAATACGCGCATTGGTCCGATTCTTTATGGTGGCGGACCATCGATTGTCCTTATAGAGGGTAGTGGTGGACTACCAATATCTATTTCAAGCACAATGACGGCAATTAATGGCAATCCAATCGTTGCGAATGAACTACCAATACCATACGCGGACACTGTAAATGTAACTATCTCGATCACAAATGTGCTTTCTCAATCTATAGACAATTGGGAGTTTGAAATATTTGGCATTGCAACTGCGGGACAATCTCCAAGTTACGGTACCCCACCAACTTACGCCGATATTTTAGCACTTGAGCATGCTGCCGATGTTCCAGGTAGTGTCTTTGGTAATAATCGCATTCGTTGGGTCGGAGGCAGTTTAGCTTCAGGGCAGTCAATACCGTTGCAAGCTGCACTTCATGCCCGGCGAAGTGGAATGATCACAACCAACTATCAGTTTACTTACTTTGTGAACGGCCAAAGTAATGTTGTAATGGGTTCAAATTTACACGTCATGAGCGCCCGTCTTACAAATGTCGATTTTGCTGGTGAAGATGCAAACGTAAAAGCGGCGATTTTTTGGGCGATATTTAATGAGACGAGTGAAGGCAACTTGGTATTACATAATCCAAATGCATTGCCCTGCACTCAATCAGGGTGGCAAACAAATGCCTCTGGATTGCCTTTTACAGAAATACTCCATATTGTACATGAAGCAAGTTCAAGTGATCCGCGATGCCAAGATCTCGTTTATCTAGAAACACAAACAATTTTAAACGGGATCATTCGTTACGAAAGGCTGTCAGCACAGCTTCACACCTACTTTACTGAAAACTATGCTGGATCTTTAGGTAATAACCCGCCTGAGGATCGTACTGATATCTTCTACGTAGGAGATGGACCGATTGATCCCGATTTTGGATCAAATGTCTTGTGGATGTCAAAACAGTGTTGGCCTTTGGAAAACTCGCTCAGAATAACCGACTCAGTTACACCTGTTAGTTATCGAGTCGTTCTTGAGTCTGTCCTTTACAATGATTTTCGTCAACAAGCAGTCTTAAGTTGGCTCGAGCAATATCTAGCATGTTTTATGATGTCTAATGGAGGCGCATCTAGTGCAAGGGGTGAACATCAACGCGCTTTCTTTGAACGCGTTTATAATTCCCCAAACGCAATAATAGACAGTGTAATAGATGATTTCGTCACTCGCTGTGAGTCGAGGCAGTCAAGCATAAATGCAACTTTGAGCTGTGACCCTTCGTTCGGTGCAGTTGGTCTAGTCAAAGCAAATTACCCTGACGATGAACCCGGAAGCGATCTTACGATAGTGTATTCAGAGGACGTTGAGAACTGCTCAGGTGAAACACCGGTAACAGTTTTATCTAGCTCTTCAATTGACTTTATCACTCCCTTGGAAGCACACCTACGAGTGATCGGCATGCCATCCCTTAACGGCGGCAATGTACCGGCTGAGCGATATCGACCTTCTTATTCGTCTGTACTTCAGCCAGTTGTGTTTTTGCACAGGAACCTGTCTATTAACGGAAACTATTCCATCGTTGGTTGCCAATGGATATCGGTCGTTCATGTTCGCGCACAGAGTCCCTACAACTATCCAAGGTGAGGAAGCATTTCATGAAAAGTGTAAGCCCCAAAAGCAACAATACACTCTTGATCATTTTGATCATGGTAGTGGGAATTTCACACTCGATTTTAGCGCTAGCTCAACCAACTCAAGATGCCGTTATTGTCCTTTCTTCAACCCGTGATGGCAATCGTTATGTGACAGGACATTACGACCGCAGTATACGAATTTGGGATGCGGCAACACATTTGTTAATTTCTACAATCCCTGATGATCAAACAGGAGCACCGTCAGAATATAAGATTAACGACATCGCCTTTAGCCCAGATAATAGCCAAATAGCTGTAACATATGGAGACGCACTCACGATCGGTGGCACGCTGAGAGTTATTAACATATTGGAGCAACAAGCTGTTGCCAATTTTCCAGCAGGTACATTTGCAGGAGATGTATCTTGGCAACCGAACGGATCACTAATTGCTTATAAAACCTTGGAAGGCAGTTTTGAGACAAGTGTAGTCTACACAAACATATGGGATTTCGCAACAAGTACCACTGTAGCCCGTATAGAAGAAGGCTTCAATGATACTGTTGCAGGTGTTGAATGGAACTGGAGCGCCAATTTCGGTTTAAGACTTGCAACAATCAGTGGTAATGGAGTACGAATCCGCAATTACAACAATCTCGAAGATATTATTACGTTGTCAACCAACGAGCAACTATTGGATATAGCTTGGAGTTTTGACAATAGTCAGATAGCAGCTGTAAGCGATACTGGGCGTGTTATAATTTGGAATACAAACACAGAACAAGTAGTTGCTGAATTTGCAAGCAGAAGCAGCCTTCCTGCATTAGAACGAGTTGAATGGTTTAGCGAAAATCAAATCGCAACTAGTTATCGTGACACAATTGCTATATGGAATATCACTACCCTGGAAATGGACGCTGAGATTAACGCACCAAACATAAGTGATTTTGTTGTTACCTCTTCTGGAGACATTCTCTATAATTCACGCACCGTTTCACTACCATTACTAGTAGATATGTCAACGATTTTGGCTAGCTCTACCCCGACATCTACTCCCACCGGCACGCCAGCACCGATCGCGACGGAGACGGCAACGAATACGCCCACGCCCGCCGACGCTACGGCAACCGCCAGCACGACACATACTGACACGCCAGCACCGACCGCGACGGAGACGGCAACGCCTACACCCACGCCCGCCGACATGACGGCGACCGCCAGCGCCACAGCCACCGACATGCCATCCGCCACCGCGACGGAGACGCACACTCCCACGCCTGTCGAGGCGACGGCGACCGCCAGCGCCACACCGACCGACGTGCCAACGCCGACCGCGACATCAACGCAAACACCCACCCCCACCGAGCTTACGGCGACCGCCAGCGCCACGCCGACCGACAT
>Ga0224723_1001934_pt1 | contig 11888 bp, 14 predicted proteins | sample Balambano_FR2_Me_FD_161647 | JGI IMG/M metagenome (GOLD analysis project Ga0224723, IMG submission 161647) | Freshwater sediment microbial communities from Lake Towuti, South Sulawesi, Indonesia - Balambano_FR2_MetaG | ecosystem: Environmental > Aquatic > Freshwater > Lake > Sediment | place...
GATTCACCCTAACCCCGGTCATTCGCTAAAATCTCGATAGCCAAAGCGAGTTGCAACACGCCTAGACCAGTTCACCCAGTCCCCGGCGCTGGCGGGCCAGGCGTCACGTCCGGGGGTAGCCGCCTCTCGCCCAGGCCAACACCGCATCGCACCGGACGGACGAACACCCCATCGCCTCGCCCAGACCCCGGCCGCCGGTGAATTTTGACGTTAGGCTGTTTGACATAACTCTGGGGGAGTCACCGAAAGTTTATCTATTGGTGTTTGGATTTGGGGTGTAGAGAATTCATTGCGAACCCTGCTCGATACCTTTGACGATCGCTGCTTGCCATTCGGTTGCCCCTTCCCGTAGCTTTCTGATTTCGGCATACTCCTCTGAATGCCAAAAGTTTAAGAAGTCTTGCTGCGATCTCCACTCCAGCAAAACCACCCGTTCCCAGGGCATTGTTCCCTCCATCACCTCTGGTGTGCCTTGTCCTAAAAGCCGTCCGCCATGCCGCTGAATCAAGGGTGCTACGGCAATGAAGTATGCCTGGTATTGTTTTGGGTCAGTTACATTCTGATAGACAATAAAATAAGCCACCACTGATTTCTCCTTTCATAGCGCGTGGTTTCAAAATTCTCGGCTGCGATCAAACGCCAGTACCTCATCTACTCCGAGGCGAGGTTTGCGGGGTAGATTTCCCGGTGCGACATAACCCACAGGTAGCAGCATCACAGGCACATAGCGGTCAGAAATTCCAAACTCTCGCTTTATCCCCTCTGGATCAAATCCAATCATGGGACCACTGACCCAGCCTTTCGCTTGAGCGGCAATCATCAAAGTCATCGCTGCTAGAGAGGCAGATCGAATCGCTTCATCGCGAATCAGTTGCTCATTTGTGCCGTAGAAACGGTGAGCCGCTTCGATGCGACTATCAGCAAAATTTTGGTCAACCGCACCGGTTTGAACAAGACGACCCCAGATATTGGGCAATTTCTCGATCGCCCGCAAATCGCCCAAAACAATGAACGTCACAGGGGCTTCTGTAACTTTGACCTGTCCGTTGGCGACCTGCATCAACCGTTGTTTATCATCCGGTTTCGTTATGGCAATAAACCGCCAATGTTGCAGGTTATACGACGAAGGCGCTTCGATCGCACAGGCAATCAATTCTCTAATTTCAGCATCAGTGAGGGATTGGGTTGGATCAAACTTGGTGATTGAGGTGCGTTGTTTGAGTAAGGTAGTAATGTCCATTTGAATGTTTTTCCATAAATCAAATGTGAGTCGGAACAAAGTGATTGATGTGCTCAGCGATCGCCTGTCGTTCTTCCTCTAGCGCAAAGTGTCCGGTGTCAAGTAAATGCAATTCGGCGTTAGGCAAGTCTTGTTGAAATGCCTGTGCGCCTTCAACACTGAAGAAGGGATCATTTTTGCCCCACACAATTAGTACGGGCGGTTGATGCTGGCGAAAATACTTCTGCCATTCGGGATAGCGTTGGAGATTGTTGCGATAGTCGTAGAACAATTCCAATTGCGCGGCAGTGTTTTGCGGACGATCAAGGAAGGATTGATCGATATTCCAATTGTCAGGATTGATGTGGGTGAGATCGCGAGTTCCGGCTGTGTAGAAGAAGATTGTGCTATCCCGTTTTAGGAAATCACGTACTGCTGCTTCAGTGGTTTCGGTGCGATTGTGCCACAAGTCACGGAATGCTTGCCAGGCCGGAGTAAGACCTTCTTCATAGGCATTACCATTTTGCACAATTAGGGTTTGTATCCACTCAGGATGACGAGCTGCAATGCGAAAGCCAATCGGCGCACCGTAATCTTGAACATAGAGGCTGAAACGATTCAAGCCCAGCGTTTTTAGCCAATGTTCTGTAATCTCAGCCAGACGATCGAAACTGTACTCAAACTGGTCAATTGGGGGCGTATCACTGTTGCCAAAACCGGGGTAGTCAGGCGCAATCAGATGAAAGCGATTAGATAGCGTGTGCATCAAATCTCGATACATATGCGACGACGACGGTAAACCATGTAGCAGCACGATCGTCGGATGTTCTTTGCGGCCTGCTTCACGATAGAAGAGGTTCAGACCGTCTACAGCAATGGTGTGATAGGTGGTGCGCATAGCTTTCCATAAAGTAGGTATAGTTTGCAACGTCAGCTTGACGATGTCCTGATCATCTATTAGTTTTTTAGATAAAGCCAGACGATTTTTCTGATTGAACTCATAGATAGCATCTATGGACTTATATCAAATTCGCTACTTCATGGCCATCGTTGAGACGGGCGGTTTTACCAAAGCTGCCGATCGCCTGTTTGTCTCACAACCTTCCTTATCTGCTGGCATCAAAAAACTAGAGCAGGAGCTAGGCGTAACCTTGTTTGAACGGGGTGGACGACGAGCAACCCTAACCACAGCGGGCAAGTTTTTCCTGGAGAGAGCCACGATTATTCTGAATGAGTATCATGCCACGTTGCAAAAGCTAAAGGAGTTTCAGCAGCGGCCAACCTTACGCATTGGGACACTCAGAACCATTCGAGTGGCAAGCTTGGCAAAACTACTTTGCGCCTTTCAACAGCAACATCCCAATGTATTGCTTGAGTTGCAGGATGGAACGGTGCATGGCTTACAAGAGTGGCTAGAGATAGGTGATATCGATCTGGCGATTACAGTGCTGGATCGAGAAGATGCCAAAACCTCCTTACCACTCTTTCAACAACGACGAATGCTAGCGGTATCTAAGACCCATCCCTTTGCCCAACGCCGCTCTGTCAGGTTAGCGGATCTGAATGAACAACCTTTTATTAAGCGATTGCATTGCGAACTCTATTCTGAAACTGAGCAGTTGCTAGAAGCTAAAGCGATTCAAGCCCCAATCGTATATCGCGCTGAGCATGAAGAGTGGGTGATTGCTCTGGTAGCCGCAGGTTTAGGCATCACCATCATGCCAGAGTGGAAAGAGGAACAGGCGATCGCCTATATTCCAATTACCGACTTACCGTTGCACCGCACTATTGGCCTAGTATGGCGGATCGGGCAACATTCAGAAGTTATTGAACAGTTTCGAGTATTTGCTGCAAGCCACGACTGGCAAGGCTAACACGCACACCCACAGCCCAACAACTCAAATGCAGAGGGACAAAGGTACCAGCTTGACTGACAAAACTTGTCACGCTGGCAACCGGAAACTGCGCTTATGTAGACAAAACCTGTCTGGGCGAGTTATTCGCTAGATGAAAAGGAGCCTACAAGGAAAGCTCCGCCATAATTTCTGCCAGGTGCGGTTCAAATTCTTGCAGCGCTGCATCGCTGAGGAATGATCCGGCGGGGTTGCGATTGGTTGATCCAGTCAAAAACAGGTAAAGCGTAGTGCCATCAGTGGTGATGTAGCCCACCGTGCGCTCAGCCAGAATATCGCTGCTGTAACGAATGGAAAAGCCATAGCGCAGACCTGGCAGGCCACCTATTGAAACTTCCTCAGAAGCTTTGGGTAAGAACACCAGGGTTGGGTCAGCCTGGGCGCGGTCGGCTTGAATGGTTTTGTAATGCTCGCCCACCCATGCCTTTAAGGTTTCAATATCTGAGCTGGCATCGCTTGATTGTGAGCGTGATTTTGAGCGGCCTTCTTCAGGTTGAGGTTGAATATCGGCCATAGGGTAGCTGACATACTCGACGGTGCCTACAAATTTTTCTCCAGCTTCTATGCAAAGCAGTGTCGGGTTTTCGCAAGGCTTTACCTCCCATCCCATTGGTGCGGAGTTAGAGCTAAGCAAGTTGGACCATTGACGCGGAGGTGTCGGCTCTAAGGCTGCAGAAGCAGCCGTAGAAGCAGGCAGTTGAGGCTGGCTAGATAATCCGGAACAAGCTGCCAGGGAAGTACTGAGCAGCAGCATCCCAACCAGGGATGGGACGAACGCAATAGTTCTCATCGGTGCTCTTTAAATAAGGGAGTAGCTGTCGCTTGGCCACGCAACCTTTATAGCCATGCCACTTTTATAACAGTTACCCAAACCATCCGGGTAGGTGAGTGACACCTCTTGCAACTGCCACAGTCCCCGTTATCTGATACGCGGCGCTTGGCTCGGCCAGCCATCTTAAAAGCCGAAATGCGCTGCTTAACCCTATTGCTGAGATGGATTCAAGGGTAATTCAATACCAACTTTGTCGCCCAACTCAATCACCTCGTCGGCAAAGGTGTTGGCGGCCGCTACGCCACCCATAACCATAGAAGCGGCGGTCGCTAAGGCTAGCAAACGCTTTTTAAGAGCTAATTTATAAAGAAAATCGAAAGAGAGCCAGGACAAACTGAAGGTGAACTTTAGGCTAAAAGAGATGCCCCTAGAGCTAGCCTATGAGTCGCCTACCGGAAATCGCCAATCCCGAGCGCAAAGCCTATCCCAGCGATATGAGTGATGCAGAATGGAGCCTTTTGCAACCGCTGATACCGGCTGGTAAGGGCTTTGGTCGCCCCCCTGAAGTCGATTTTCGAGAAATCCTCAACGCTATCTTTTACATGCAGCGCACGGGATGCCAGTGGGAAATGTTGCCCCCTGACTTCCCCCCTATGCGACGGTGTACGTCTACTTTGTAGACGTCATCAAACGAACCACTCAAACGTTTGAAATTCTGCCCAAACGCTGGGTTGTCAAGAGAACCTTTGGCGGGTTGAATCGCTATCGACGCTTGAGCAAAGACTACGAGTTGTATTGTGAAATGAGCGAAGCGATGATCTACGGGGCCATGATTCGTTTGATGCTCAAGCGCTTGGCGGCTTAGCTACTTTATAAATCAGCTCTAATCCATTGGGGAATTTCTCCCAAGGGATTGCCGCTTAAATTTAGCCGCTTTAACTGGGTAAGGTTAGCTAGTTCAGGGGGCAGTTCGGTCAGGTCGTGGCTGGCCAGGTTGAGTTCTGTCCAGCCTTCGGCGACGGCCTGGGCGATCAGGTGGAGGAGTTCGGCTTGGGTCATGGGGGATAGGGGGATAGATTAGTAGCCTAGCACTGCTGTGCTAGGCTATTTGAGGAATAGGTTGGCCGAGATCGTATAAAAACTCCGGCGCAAAATCTGCCCCGTTAGGCCACTCAATCGTATTTGTTTCAGAATTCAGAAAGACCTGCTTAAAGTATTCGATATCCTTCAGCGGTTCAAACATATCGCCATAAAGCTCTTGGGTTAGATCAACGTCTTCAATGGCCTGGTTGTTAAAGGTTAGCCTGAGTCTATAGTTATCTAAATATTCAACCTTCTCGACATGAAGAAACATAGTTAACCTCGTCTATTGCAAAGGCTCGACTTCATTCAAAGCTTTTCGCTGCCGTGCCAATTCCCAATTGGCTATAAGTTCTGCTTGGTGTAGATCCAGCCATTCCAGCACCATACGCAGAGCCCGCTTTGACATTCTGCCTTCAACTACTCCAGTTTCTATTTCTACAATAATTTCCTGCTCCTGATAACGAGCGTGAAAATGAGGGGGCTGATGATCGTTATAGTTCATAAAAATAACGATGCCGTAAAATCGGCTGATGGTCGGCATATCTACAAGGTTCCTTGGCCTGCTAGGTCGAGTTCTGTCCAGCTTTCGGCGGCGGCCTGGGCGATGAGGTGGATCCGAGGCCATGTCACTCATGTGATACCGAAGGTGGGTAGCTTAAAATTAACTTAATTCAACCGCTAACTCGCTATGGCTACTACCGCAGATGATGTTTGGCGCTTACTGGGCGAACTCGCTGAGGCCCAGAAGGAAACGGAGCGCAAGTTTCAGGAAAGTGATCGCCGCTTTCGAGAGAGTGATCGCCGCTTTCAAGAGAGCAATCGCCGCTTTCAAGAAACCGAGCGTTTGCTAAAAGAACAATCCCAAGAAACCGAGCGATTTCTCAAGGAGCAATCTCAGGAAACCGACCGCCAGCTTCAGGCGGCGATTCAGGAAAACAAGCGCATCAATCGGCAAGTCAGCAAGCAACTGGCGGAATTGGGTGGGGCTTGGGGCCGCTTTGTGGAAGACCTGGTGGCTCCAGCCTGTGAACGCCTGTTTATGGAACGCGGCATTCCGGTCGATCAGGTCAGCCAGCGGGTGAAGCGACGCAGACAGGGCGAGACGCTGGAAATTGATGTGCTGGTGGTCAACCAGGGCCATGTGCTAGCGGTAGAGGTCAAGAGCAGCTTGAGTGTGGAAGACGTCAAGGAATTTGTTCAGGATTTAGGTCAATTCCGTGACTTTTTTCCAGAATATGCTCAGATGGCTATTTATGGAGCAGTAGCTGGCATTGGCATTGAAGCCGGGGCCGACCGCTATGCCTATCGTCAGGGGTTGTTTGTGCTGGCCCAGTCGGGGGAGACGGTGGTGATTCTCAATGATGCACAGTTTCAGCCCCGGGTTTGGTAAGAGATTTTTTATGACCAGCACGAGTCGCACCTATACGGTTACTGGCATCAACCTCAAGGCTATGCCGATGGGGGAGAGCGATCGCCTGCTCACTATCCTCACGCCCGACAGTGGACTAATTCGGGCGGTGGCTCCGGGGTCGCGCAAGCATCAGTCGCGCCTGGGGGGGCGTAGCGACCTGTTTGTGATTAACAACTGGCTGGTGGTCAAAGGCAAACAGTTGGATAAGGTCGTGCAGGCCGAAACGGTGCGCACTTTCCCGGGGCTGAGCCAGCACCTCAGCCGGTTGACGGCTAGCCAATACCTGGCCGAAATTGCGCTGTTTATGGCCCTCAGCGATTGCTCCCAGGCCGATTTGTTTCACCTGCTGGTGGAGCATCTAGAGCGGATTGAAACTAGCCCAACTGGTTCACTACTGGCAGCTTTATCTCACGGGGTCTACCATTTGTTGGCTGTAGCAGGGGTGGCTCCAGAGGTGCATCGCTGCTGCGTAAGCCGGGCCGAAATTGTGCCTAACCTGCTCGACCCAGGCTGGACGGTTGGCTTTAGTGCAGAGGCGGGCGGGCTGGTGCAGTGGCAGGCCGCCTCTAGCTCGCCGGGTCAGCCCTCAACTAGACGCGCCCCTACTGTTCTGACAGCTATTGACGTGGCATTATTGCAGCAGCTTAGCAAACCTGAATTGATTACTACCGTGCCGGTGGTGCCGCCAGAAACGGGGCAGCCATCTTTAACCAATCAGGAATTTTGGTCACGAATTGAGCGGCTTCTGCGACAATATGCCCAGGATTATTTCGAGCGCCCTATTCGCTCGGCCATGTTAATTGATGTTTGCTTTGCGAATAGCTAAGCTATTGAGTTGATTGAATGGTAGGTGATGCCTGCCGATAGTCGTTAGGTTCGTTGGTTGCCCCATGCTACGTGAGTCTGATGCTGATATAGCCGCTGTTGAGGCTAACCACCGATTCTCTAGCCAACGGCTCCAGAACGGTGCCGATGCGTTTCAGCCAGCGTCAGCCGCAGAGTCGTTAGAATCCCTGGCCCACACTAGTAAGGCCATGTCAGGCGCGGCCCCTGCTCTTCCTAAAGAGCAGGGCTTTGCAGCGGTTTTTAGAAATCGCAATTTTCTGACCCTGTGGCTGGGACAATTATTCTCTCAACTGGCCGACAAAATTTATCTGGTTTTGATGATTGCCATTATCTCAGCCCGGTTTGAAACCCCTGGCCAAACCATCAGCGGTTGGGTGTCGGCAGTGATGATTGCATTCACAGTACCGGCTGTGCTGTTTGGGGCGATCGCTGGAGCCTTTGTTGATCGCTGGCGTAAAAAGCCGGTTTTGGTGCTGTCTAATGTATTGCGGGGTAGCCTGGTCATGCTGCTTCCCCTGGGCATTTGGCTCACCTCGACGTGGGGCACGGTGGCCGGCTGGCCAGTGGCCTTCTGGCTGCTGCTGGTAATTACGTTTTTGATTTCAACCCTAACCCAGTTCTTTGCTCCGGCAGAGCAGGCCATTATTCCGATGATTGTCGAAGAGGACGGGCTGCTGTCGGCCAACTCACTTTACACCACTACGATGACGGCCTCGGTCATCGTCGGGTTCGCAGTGGGAGAGCCGCTGCTGGCCCTGGCCGATCGCATCATGGCGCTGCTAGGCATTACAACCAATGGGCCAGCTATTCTGGTCGGGTGCAGCTACTTACTCGCTGGCCTATGTTTGATGGCGATGACCCCCGGTCAAGAAACCATCTCCTGCGTGCGCGACTGGTTTCAGTTCTGGGATGATATTCGAGATGGCCTTCGCTATCTAAAGCAACAAGCCCAGGTCAGGGTGGCGATTGTGCAACTGGTGTTACTCTCCTGTGTGTTTGCGGCTCTGGCCGTGCTAGCGGTGCGTCTGGCAGAGCTAATTCCGGCGCTCAAAGCGTCTCAATTTGGCTTTCTACTGGCTGCAGGGGGCGTGGGTTTGGCGGCGGGGGCATTGCTGGTCGGCCACTTTGGACAGCGCTTTCTAAAACGCTATCTCAGCCTTTGGGGAACGCTGGGTATGGCCAGTTGCCTGATTGGGCTAGCCTGGACAACGCAGCAACTCTGGCTGTCCCTTGCCTTGCTAGTGGTGCTGGGGCTTTGTGGCGCGTTCGTGGGCATTCCCATGCAGACCTTAATTCAGGAAACCACCCCAGAAGACATGCGCGGCAAGGTGTTTGGCCTGCAAAACAATGTAGTCAACATTGCCCTAACGCTGCCCTTAGCCCTGGCCAGCGTGGTAGAGACAGCCCTGGGGTTGTCCAATGTTTTTATTGGCTTAGGGGTGCTAGTGGGGGCTGGAGGAGTTGTAACCTGGTATATTGCCGATACAGCTTTACGATAGGCGCTCTGCCTAGTTAGTTCTCAACATTGATGAACAATAAGCTGTCTGTGCTGGCTAGCGATTTATGCTATTCAGCGCAGCTATTCTAATTGTCTAAACATAGTTAGTTGGATTGAATGCACATTGCGTGGCTGGGTAAAAAAACTCCGTTCTGTGGCAACGTTACCTATGGCCGGGAAATCACTAATGCCCTGCTGGAGCGTGGCTACCGGGTGACATTTCTCCACTTTGCTCAACCCCGCGAGTCTGCTCTGGCCGAAACTCATCCGGATCGCTCAGAAGTCTCACTGCCGTTCCTCTTCAAGTCTCAAATCTTAACGATTCCATCCCTGAAGTCGGGCAAGCTGCTGACCGAAGCGCTCAGACGCCTACAGCCCGACTTGGTGCATGCTTCCCTGACCCTGTCGCCGCTCGACTTTCGGCTACCAGAAATTTGCTCTGAGCTAAACCTGCCTCTAGTGGCCACCTTTCACCCCGCCTTTGACCGCCGGGTGCGGAGTTTGACCTCTGGCACCCAGCATCTTACCTACCAACTCTATGCCCCCTGCCTGGCTAATTACGACCGGGTGATTGTTTTTTCTGACCTCCAGCGCGATTTGTTGCTCAAGCTAGGCGTGCCTAACAAAACCCTGGTAGTGATTCCCAACGGGGTGGATACCCGTCGCTACTCGCCTGGGCCTTCGTCGGCCAAAACCGAGTTCTATGCTCAGCAGCTCTTTGTCTACCAGGGGCGGCTCTCCCCCGAAAAAAATGTGGAAGCCCTGCTGCGGGGCTGGCGACAGGCCGACATGGGGCCTCATTGTAAGCTGGTCATTGTGGGCAGCGGCCCCCTAGAAGCTTCTCTGAAGCTGTTCTACGGCGATGACGACGATATCCTCTGGCTGGGCTATCTGGCTGACGAGCAGCGCCGCATTGACCTGCTGCGGGCGGCAGATGGCTTTATTCTGCCGTCTCTGGTGGAGGGGTTATCCCTGTCGCTGCTGGAGGCAATGGCCTGTGGCACCGCCTGCATTGCCACCGATGCTGGAGCCGATGGTGAAGTTCTGGCCAATGGCGCAGGCATTGTTCTAGACACCCAGCGTGTCTCAGCCCAGCTACAAACCATTTTGCCGATTTTTCGCGATCATCCCGAAATTACCCAACTGTTGGGCCGCAAAGCCCGCGAACGAGTGGTACAGCGCTACACGCTGGCCGCCAACATATCTTGCCTGGAAGGACTTTATAGCCAGGTAAAAGCAGAACAGCGGATAATGAGCCGGATGTACGGGTGAAGGTTTGGGGGTTATCCCTGCTCTTCGGGCTTGGTTTTTTGTTCTTCAATGGCGGCTATTTCCGTAGAGCGGGCAATGGCACGCCACTGGCCCAGGGCAGAAATGTAGCCAATTTCAGCGATGTAAATGCGCTCCCACTGCGGAATGGGCAGATACCAGTCTTGGGCAAAGTCGTCGTGGCAGCGTTGTTCTTCAACGGGGGCCGGTAGGGGAGCCTGGGTGCTGAGGCCAGTCACATCATAAAGGCGCACCGCCAGGGTTTCGCCAGTTGAGAGGGGAGCGCGATCGCTTCTATCCACATGCCACACAGCATAGAAGCGACTGCGACTTTCTGGATCGATAGATAGCCTGACCCAGCTCAGAGGGACAGGGGCGGTTGGCGCTGGTACGGGTGCAGCCGTTTCAGTAACGGACGGTAAATCGAAACTATCCGATGAGCCGGGGGGAATGCTGGCCAAAGCCGCCAAAATCTCTGGTGGCAGGTTGCTTATCGTCTCTGAATCTGAGGCTAGCTGACTGGAACTATCTGGTGGCGGCGGAACAAAGTCGCCAGGCTCTAGCGGCACCTCGACCAGTGAGCCGTCTACTGACGCGATATTTGAAACCGGCGGGTTAGTGATTTGAATATCAAGATCGGCGCTTTCGTCCCCAGAACCTGAGAGGTCAATCTGTTGAATTAACTCGTCTTCTAAGGGCTGAGAAAACTCGGTGACTGAAAAATCTAGCGGTGCAAAGAACTCGTCAGTTACAGGTTGACCATATTCAACTGTTCCAGAATCGTACTCAACCGCTCCAGGCTGGATGTACTCAACCGCCGCCGAACTGTATTCGGCCATTCCTGGGCCATAGTCGGCTACCTCAGGACTATACTCTACTGTGCCAGGCTGGATATACTCGACGGTTCCCAAATCGTACTCAACGGCCTCTGGGTCATACTCAGTTACTCCTGGTTGACGGTACTCAACCACGGCTCCAGAACCGTATTCACCTATTCCTGTCTCATACTCAACGGCTCCAGGCTGAGCGTACTCGACGGTTCCTAAGTCGTATTCGCTGACCCCAGGGCTGTACTCAACGGCTCCAGGCTGGGCATACTCGACGATTCCGGGGCTATACGCCAGTTGTTCAGATTGGCCATAGGCAACTGCATTGTCGGGCTGGCTGGGCAGTTGAGCTACCTCTGCAGCGAGTTCTGCCGGTAGATCATCATCGAGAATGGAAACGTGGGTCAGGTCAGTATCAGCGGATGGCAGCCCCATGACTATTTGCTGAAGCTCAAACGGTACGTCGGGGTCGTAAGCCTCAACCGGCGAGGGAGTCGGGGGGATGGCTAGGTCAGGAATAGGGGCGGTGATGCTGTGACCAGCCAGGGCAGCGGCCCGGCTCAGGTAGGTTTGAGCTTCGACCTGGCGACCCATTTGCATTAACACCTGGCCTTTGCCCGCCCAGGCTTCTCCCATAGACTCATCGAGTTCCAGGGCGCTGTCAAAGCAAAAGAGAGCTTCTTCGTAACGCCCCATACCGGTTAGCAGCCGTCCTTTACCAATCCAGGCTTCAACGGTGCTGCTATCGAGGCTGAGAGCGGTGTTGTAGCTTTCCATCGCTTCACTTACCTCGCCCATCAGCGCCAGGGCATGGCCTCGCTGGGCCTGGGCCTGGGTAGCCAGAGCATTGATGCCGCCTACAGGTGTGCCTAGAGCTTCGGCCTTAAGCCGCTCAACTTCAGTGGCTTCAATGGCGCTGTTGAAGCAAATTAGGGCAGTTTCGTAACGTTCTTCGCGCATTAGCCGTTTGCCCTCGGCTAAATCGGCCCTGGCCTGCTCTAGCTTGCTGGGAGAAGTACTATCTAATTCTCCACCCTCAACGGGCACTAG
>Ga0224723_1001935_pt1 | contig 11883 bp, 20 predicted proteins | sample Balambano_FR2_Me_FD_161647 | JGI IMG/M metagenome (GOLD analysis project Ga0224723, IMG submission 161647) | Freshwater sediment microbial communities from Lake Towuti, South Sulawesi, Indonesia - Balambano_FR2_MetaG | ecosystem: Environmental > Aquatic > Freshwater > Lake > Sediment | place...
GATGATCCTCCCATCTGAGGGCACTTCAAGATACAGCTCTATGAGCTTAGATTCCCTATCTAGGCTAACAAATCTTCACGCAGATGATCAATCTTGTAAGGCAATCAGCAAAGGATAGTCCACATTACAAGGAACTATCCTTCACAAATCAACAGCTTAAATCAAGCATGAATCAACTGTTCAAGATGAGCAGTCACATTATCAACCGACTGATCACCATCCACCGAGATAAGTTGGCTGCGGTTCTGATAGAAATCGATCAAAGGAGCAGTTTGCTGGCGATAAACCTCCAGGCGATGCTTCACAACCTCCTCTGTATCGTCTTTGCGTCCCCGACTGAGCAGACGAGCCACCAGGGTTGCATCAGGGACATCGAAATTTACAACATAGTCGTAAGACTGGTGAATCTCCTGAAGCAGTTGATCAAGAAACGTTGCTTGAGTGACTGTGCGCGGAAAACCATCTAGAATCCAGCCTGAAGCAACATCATCCTCATGGAGCCGCTCTTTCACCATATCTAGAATGAGCTGGTCGGGAACTAGCTCCCCTTGATCCATATAGGATTGTGCTTTTAGCCCTAGCGCTGTCTGTCGCGCCACCGCATTTCGCAGAATATCCCCTGTAGAAATGTGGGGAATCCCAAAATGTTTCGCCAAAACTTGTGCTTGCGTACCCTTACCTGCCCCAGGCGGTCCTAGAAATATCAATCGAGCCACTACTGTTTCACCATTCCTTCATAGCGTTGAGAAATGACATAGGTCTGAATCTGCTTTGCGGTATCGATCGCCACCCCCACGAGAATCAGCAGCGAAGTAGCCCCTAGCCCCTGGAATGTTCTTACCTGAGTCGCACCTTCAACCGCTGTCGGAATGATCGCGACCAGTCCCAGGAAGATTGCTCCCAAAAAAGTCAGCCGATTCAGAACCTTCTCGATGTAGTCGCTCGTCGCTTTTCCGGGACGAATCCCAGGAATACTTGCTCCCATCTTCTTCAGGTTTTGAGACATTTCCACAGGGTTCACAATCAGCGAAGCGTAGAAATAACTAAAAAAGAGAATTAGTACCAGGTAGAGAAGAATATTCAGCCAGTGACCAGGGCTGAGATATCGAACCGCCTGGATCAGAAACTGATTATTGGGAAAGAAATTAACCAGAGATGCAGGCAGGAACAATACCATGTAGGCGAAGATAATTGGCATCACACCACCCTGATTCAGGCGAAGCGGCAGGTAACTGCTCTTCTCCAGATACATACGGCGACCAACCTGGCGACGGGCAGAAATAATTGGAATCCGACGGGTGCCTTCCTGTACGAAGACAATCCCCACGATCATGGCCAGGAAGACCAGCAGCAGAATAATGACTCCTCCTACCAAACTGCGATCGCCGCTTTGAGCGAGGTCGATCGTTTGCCCCAGAGAACGCGGCAGCGTCGAAACAATACTGACAAAAATAAGCAGGGAGGCACCATTTCCAATTCCCCGCTCGGTAATCAGCTCGCCTACCCACATGACAAACATCGAACCCGCGGTCAGTGCCAGCACTGTTTGAAAAATAAACAGAGGTCCTGGATTGGTTGCGTAGCGACTTAGCAGCAGGGAAATGCCAATACTTTGAAAAATTGCCCAACCTACAGCAACATATCGGGTAATCTGAGAAATCTTGCGTCGTCCTGCTTCGCCTTCGTTCTTTTGCAGATCCTCAAGGCTTGGAACGGCAGCAGTCAAAAGCTGAATAATAATTGAAGCATTAATATAGGGTAAAATTCCCAGCGCAAAAATTCCGACAGCAGAAATTCCACCTCCTGCCAGAACATCAAGGATGCCAATTAAATTGCCCAATCCGCTCCCTTGAAGTCCCTGCTGAAAGGCAACACGATCGATACCAGGGATAGGAATATAGATCCCTAAACGAATTAGGATTAGCATACCAACGGTCACAAGCAACCGACCTCTTAGTCCGGCTGCCTGCGCCATTTGTGTAAACGTTTCTTGAGCGGTTGGAGTTTTATCTCGACTAACGACCATGTAGGAATCCCTCTGCTTAAATTTGGCAGGTACGCTACACCATGAGGCAGTGTGATTTTAGAGCTTATCTCTTAGTGTAGATGTTCCGTTTGGTCTGGAACAATACTAAAAGTATGTCTCGAATTGAGCGAGCTACATTCCAAATTGAAGGATCAGGTCTCTAGCTGATAACTTCACAAGTACCGCCAGCTGCCTCAATTTTCTGACGAGCGGATGTCGAGAACGCTGCTGCTCGAACGGTGAGCGCGACATTCAAATCTCCATCACCCAAAATTTTCAGCGGACCATCATCAACAGTGATAATGCCAGCATCTATCAGAGAGGACAGGGTAACTTCAGAGTTTGCAGCAAGTTCTGACAGGTTGCCAACATTGAGCACTGTGTAATGCTTCCGGTTGACTAGCTCAAAGTGCTTCAGCTTGGGAATCCGACGATAAAGCGGCATTTGTCCTCCCTCAAATCCAGGGCGGGTCGGACGACCAGAGCGAGATTTTTGACCCCGCATTCCAAACCCGCAGCTTGCGCCCTGTCCCGCAGCAATGCCCCTGCCTACACGGCGGCGGCGTTTTTGTGATCCAGGTTGGGGGATAGCGTCATGTAGTCTCATAATGATAAAGCAGCAATAAGTGAGAGATGATCAGTTGAGGATTTGAGCCAAGCAGCACTTCTTCCTAAAATTGACCCTAGCCGTAGAGATTCTCGACCGGGACGCCTCGCTCCTCTGCAACATCGGAGAAGGTGCGAAGAGACGATAGCGCATTTGCGGCAGCCCTTGCATTGTTTAGTGGGTTACCAGAACCAAGCTGTTTCGCCAGGATATTTTTAACGCCTGCAAGCTCAAGCACAGTTCGGACTGCACCTCCAGCAATTACACCCGTACCAGGTGCTGCAGGACGCATCATTACCTTAGCGCCGCCGCCACTGCCATTGACGGGGTGAGGAATCGAGTTTGCTTTCGTTAGCGGCACTTCAACCAGATGCTTCTTACCGTCAGCAACGCCTTTTCGAACTGCCCCAATCACATCGCTAGCTTTGCCAACACCAACGCCAACCTGTCCGCGCTCGTTGCCGACAACAACGATCGCCCGAAAGCTCAGCTTCTTACCACCTTTGACAACCTTGGTGACACGGCGAATCTGAACGACCCGCTCTTGCCAATCTGTCTCTTTTTCCTTGTTACGGCTATTCTTGCGACGATTCGCCATGATTCTTCCCTGTCCCTAACAAACTTTTTTGTACTGAACTCAGAATATGAACTGAATTAAAAATTCAGCCCGCCTTCACGAGCAGCATCAGCCAGAGCTTTAACACGCCCATGGTAGAGATTGCCGCCGCGATCGAATACAACCTGCTGAATTCCCAGCGCAACTGTCCGTTCTGCAATCAGCTGTCCAACTCTGGCTGATGCATCGCAATTTGCTCCTGTCTCAAGCTCCGATCGCAGTTCAGGCTCAATCGTAGAAGCTGCAGCCAGCGTATGATGACGAGTATCGTCGATCACCTGAGCATAAATGTGCTGATGCGATCGAAACACTGCCAGCCGAGGACGCTCAGATGTGCCAAGTACCTTGCGACGAACGCGACGATGCCGACGGCGAACAGATTCTTTACGAGTTAATTTCATTACTTCTTACCTGCCTTTCCAGCCTTGCGTCTGACGATCTCACCCGCGTAGCGGATTCCTTTGCCTTTATACGGCTCTGGAGGACGAACCGCACGAATTTTGGCAGCGGTATTGCCTACGTCTTCTTTATTAATGCCTGACACGATCACATTAGTGTTATTTTCAACAGCAAGCTGAATGCCGTCAGGCGGCTCAATCTGTACCGGATGGCTATATCCCACGCTGAGAACCAGGTTTCGTCCCTGCACCTGGGCACGATATCCCACACCTTGGATTTCCAGGCGTTTCTGGAATCCCTGCGATACCCCCTCTACCATGTTAAACACGAGCGTGCGAGATAATCCGTGCCGTTGACGGGCAGCGCGAGACTCACTGCGGCGAGAAACAACAAGGGTTCCATTGTCTTGCGTGACTTCTACTTCAGCAGGCAAGACGCGCGACAGTTCACCTTTCGGACCCTTCACCGTTACTGCCTGTCCATCGATTTTGACATCGACTTTTGCAGGAACCGGGATAGGGCGTTTACCAATTCGAGACATGACAGTTTCTCCTCATTAAATCGACTTCCGATCGAATAACTGCCTTACCAGATGTAGCAAAGCACTTCGCCGCCCAATCCCTGACGCCGCGCATCGCGATCGGTCATAATGCCGCTGGAGGTAGAAATAATTGCGATTCCAATGCCACCCAGCACGCGCGGCAGCTCCTTGCGGTTAGAGTAAACTCGTAGTCCAGGCTTGCTGACCCGCTTCAGAGCATTGATAATAGGACGCCGGTTTTTACCCTTGTATTTCAGAGAAATTACCAGAGTCCGCTTGACTCCCTCTTCCCTTTCACTGAAGTCATTAATAAATCCTTCCGCACGCAGCACCTGAGCAATGCTCCGCGTCATCTTGGTCGATGGAACTTCTGTTGTTTGATGCCGCGCCATCGTAGCATTTCGAATGCGCGTCAGCATATCTGCAATTGTATCGTTAGCCGCCATAGCTTCCTCTTTATGAAATTGCCTCAGATATCCCGGAAGGGCATCCCCAGTTCCTTCAGTAAGGCACGACCTTCTTCGTCAGTATTCGCAGTCGTGGTAATGGAAATGTCCATCCCGCGAATTTGATCAATTTGGTCGTACTCGATTTCAGGAAAAATGAGCTGTTCGCGGATGCCAAGTGTGTAGTTGCCGCGACCGTCAAAGCTCTTGGGGCTAATGCCTCGGAAATCACGAATTCTGGGTAACGCCAGATTGATCAAGCGATCGAGGAAGGCATACATCCGATCGGAACGCAGCGTCACCATCATCCCAACAGGCATTCCTTTGCGAATCTTGAAACCTGCGATCGCCTTTGTAGCGCGAGTCACAACCGGCTTCTGCCCCGTAATCATCGCGATTTCGTTCAGCGACGCTTCCAGTGCTTTCGCATTCTGCGACGCTTCGCCCAAACCCCGGTTGACCGTTACTTTAACTAGTTTTGGAACTTGATGAACGTTCGTGTACTTAAACTGCTCCATCAGCTTCGGCACAACCTGATCTTGATAAAGTGCCTTCAGTTTTTCTGCCATTGATTTGTCCTCATAAATTCCCTGGTCTTGGTCAGGGAAGACTTAGTGTCGCTAATCGATGATTTCTCCAGTTTTTTTCAGCATTCGCACCTTTTTGCCCTCCGCGTTCACGGTGTAGCAAATGCGGCTTGCGACTTTCTGCTTAGTGGAATAGAGCATCACGTTAGAACTGTGGATCGGTGCTTCAACCGTTTGAATTTGACCCGACTCACCCTCTTGCTGAGGCTTGATGTGCTTCGTTTTGACATTCACGCCCTGGACAATTACCTTACTAGTTTCAGGAAAAGCTTTCAGAATCTCGCCGACCTTTCCTTTCTCTTTTCCTGTAATGACCTGAACGGTATCGCCCTTTTTGACATGCATTTTGTAGCGTACCTTTGTTCCTTTTTTCATCACAGCACCTCCGGAGCCAGAGAAATAATCTTGGTGAAGTTTTTGTCGCGCAGTTCGCGGGCGACCGGACCAAACACCCGTGTTCCTCTAGGGTTTCCTTCAGCGTTGATGATCACTGCAGCATTGTCGTCAAACCGGATGCTCATGCCGCTATCGCGACGCAGTCCTTTCTTGGTTCGCACAACGACTGCACGTACGACATCTGACTTCTTGACTGCCATGTTTGGCAGCGCGTCTTTTACCACGGCAATGATCACATCGCCCACATTGGCATAGCGCCGATTACCGCCTAGAACACGGATACACATCAATTTGCGCGCGCCGCTGTTGTCCGCTACATTGAGATATGTCTCTTGCTGAATCACAGTTCGTCTCCCTCAACTAATCACTTTCACCGTAAATTACGCGCTAGTTGTGCCACCGAGGATATCTACGACCGTCCAGCGTTTGGTGCGGCTTAGCGGGCGTGTCTCCTGAATGCGGACGCGATCGCCCACTTTGCACTGGTTTTCTTCGTCGTGTGCCTTGTATCGCTTGGTGCGAACCATGATCTTCTTATATTTCGGGTGGGGCGCTCGGTTTTCCACCGCGACCACGACAGTCTTATCCATTTTGTCGCTAACGACCAAACCAACTCTCTCTTTCACCGCCATTGCTTACTTCTCCTCGCTTGCAGACTGGGAGTCCTGGGTTGATTGTGCTGCTGCAAGTCGCCGTTCATGCTCGACTGTCATCAACTGTGCTAAGCGATGACGCAGATGCTTAAACTGATGCGGCTTTTCCAGACGACGGGTTGCTTTTTGAAAGCGCAGCTGGAACAGCTCTTTTTTCACAGATGCGATCTGATCGGTAATTTCTTGATCGCCCAATTCTCTAATTTCTTGAATTTTAGATAGAGCCATAATTTACGACTCCTCCGCTTCGCGCGTGATGAACTTGGTTTTGATCGGCAGCTTGAAGGATGCCAGACGCATTGCCTCGCGAGCTGTGGCTTCCGGTACACCTGCAATCTCGAATAGAATGCGACCGGGTTTGACCACAGCCACCCAAAATTCCGGGTTTCCTTTACCTGATCCCATCCGGGTTTCTGCCGGACGCATTGTCACAGGTTTGTCAGGGAAAATCCGAATCCAGATTTTTCCGCCCCGACGAATGTATCGGGTCATCGCTCGTCGGCTGGCTTCGATTTGACGAGACGTGATCCAGGTGGGTTCAAGGGCTTGCAGGGCGAAATCGCCGAAGTTAATTTCATTCCCCGACGTAGCTAACCCTCTCATCCGTCCGCGCTGCTGCTTGCGGAATTTAGTTCTTCTAGGACTTAACATCTTGAGTACCTTTGAGCTGAAATTTCAGATGTAGGAGTTCTGTTTAAGCTTCGTTCGAGCGGTCTTCGTACTGTTGACGACGACGCGGCTGACGACGACGCGGTTGATTTGCAGGAGCTGCCGGAGCAACTTCCTCCTGTCCAGGAATGATTTCGCCTTTGAAGACCCAGACCTTGATTCCCAAAATGCCGTAGATCGTTTGGGCAGTTTTGTAAGCAAAATCGATGTCTGCTCGCAATGTATGCAGCGGCACCTTTCCTTCGCGGGTGTACTCAGTTCGAGCAATCTCAGCTCCATTCAAGCGACCGCTCACCTGAATTTTGATGCCTTCGATACCCGCGCGCTGTGCCCGTTGGATCGCCTGACGCACAACTCGACGGAACGAAACCCGACGCTCAAGCTGTTGTGCAACGTTTTCAGCAATTAGTGCTGCATCTGCATCAACTCGTGCAACCTCAACAACGTTGATTCGAATCTGTCGATTGCTGTCTCCCAGCGCTTTTTGTAGGCTGGTTCGCAGTTCCTCAATTCCCTGCCCCCCGCGACCCACAACGACACCAGGACGAGAGGTGTGAATTTCGAGATCAATCTGATCCGCCTTGCGCTCAATTCGAATTTGAGCAATTCCAGGACTCTCAAGGCTCTTGAGCTTCATTGGATTTTTTTCCAGGAAGTTGCGGATCGTGTAGTCTTCCTGGAGCAGCTTTGGATAGCGGCTCGAATCAGCAAACCAGCGAGAGCGATGCTCCTGGGTAATGCCGAGACGAAAGCCGACTGGATGAATTTTCTGTCCCACGGTTTGTCCTCGTAATATCAGCAATTTAAGTTAGTGCAAGTTCCAAAATTCGCCCTTAATTTATTCCGCTGCATCCCCAGGGGCAACAGCGATCGTAATGTGGCAGGTTGGCTTGCGGATTTGATAAGCACGCCCTTGAGCGCGGGGACGGAATCGTTTCAGCACCGGCCCCTGATCGGCAAATGCCTGAGTGATTACGAGGTCAGCAGGGGTGTACCCAGCATTATGTTCAGCGTTTGCCACGGCAGAGCGCAGCACCTTCAGCACCGGATCGCAGGCACGATAGGGCATAAATTCCAGGATAATCAGGGCTTCCCGGTAGGAGCGTCCCCGGATTTGATCCAGAACACGACGCACCTTGTGGGGCGACATGCGGATGTAGCGGGCAACAGCTTTAACTTCGTCAGGACTAATGATTGGCATCGTTTTCTCCCTAGCTTCTAGCGATAAGTTTTTAGTTGGAACTCAGACCGACTAGAGCGGCTATCTTTTATCGACGTGCTTTCTTATCGCTTTTCGCATGCCCCCGGAAGGTGCGAGTCGGTGCGAATTCACCGAGTTTATGACCCACCATTTGTTCTGTTACATAGACTGGAACATGCTGTCGTCCATTGTGAACGGCGATCGTATGTCCAATCATCTGAGGCAGAATCGTCGAAGCTCTCGACCAGGTTTTAATCACCTGCTTGTCGCCTTTCGCATTGAGGTTTTCGACTTTCTTCAGCAAGTGGTCGGCAACAAATGGACCTTTTTTAAGCGAGCGAGACATGGCTACTAATTGACCTTATGTGAACGTTGGGATAAGCGTTAAACCGAATTCAAAGCGGGAAACTGGCTGCATTTGGTAGTGCATCCGATAAACCAAACGCAGTTGCAGATCAGGACTCCCGTCCACCTCTACCCCGTTTCGAAGTACGACGACGGCGACGGACAATCAGTGCGTTGCTCAGCTTCTTCTTCTTACGAGTTTTCGCGCCCAGCGCTGGTTTACCCCAAGGAGTCACAGGACCAGGACGACCGATCGGCGCACGTCCCTCGCCACCCCCATGCGGGTGATCTACAGGGTTCATCACGCTGCCTCGCACCTCAGGTCTACGTCCTTTCCAGCGCGTCCGACCTGCTTTGCCCAGGCTTACGTTTCTTGCCTCAGCATTGCCCACCTGACCGATCGTGGCGTAGCACTCACGACGCACCATCCGCACTTCGGTCGAAGGCAGTCGCAGAGTGACATAGTTGCCTTCCTTCGCAACCACCTGTGCCCCTGTTCCAGCCGCCCGCACAATCTGACCACCCTTACCAGGAACCAATTCCACATTGTGAACAGTTGTACCCAGCGGCATGTTGCCCAGCGGTAGCGCGTTGCCAATCTCAAAAGGAGAATCCGGACCAGAAATCACCGTTGCCCCAACCTGAAGATTAGCCGGATGGAGAATGTACCGCTTTTCGCCGTCCTGATAGTACAGAAGTGCAATACGAGCATTCCGGTTCGGGTCGTACTCGATCGCCGCCACCTTGGCAGGAATATTATGCTTGTTCCGATAGAAATCAATAATGCGGTAGAGCCGCTTATGCCCACCACCGCGATGTCGAGTGGTGATAACACCCCGGTTATTACGCCCTTTCTTCCGGTGAACCGAGGTTGTCAATGACTTCTCCGGCTCAGCCTTGGTAATTTCGGCAAAATCCATGACCGATCGTTCACGGGTGCCGGGTGTATAAGGTCGGTAGTTACGAATACCCATAACTTAGAATCCTCAAGAGGTTAGACTTCGGGGAAGAGCGTAATCGAGTCACCCTCTGCCAAAGTCACGATCGCACGTTTGTAGTGAGGACGGTTGCCCTGAAATCTACCCACGCGGCGAGCTTTGTAGGGGGGAACTAGAGTATTAACCTTTACGACCTTGACATCGAAAAGTTCTTCAATCGCTGCTTTAATTTGGAGCTTGTTGGCTTGAGGCACAACCTCAAAGACATACTTGTTTTCTTCCAGCAAGCGAGTTGCCTTCTCCGTGATCAGGGGACGGCGAATCAAGTCTGGAAGAGAGCGAGAATCAATCTTCACCATAAACCTCCTGAATCTTCGTCAGTGCAGACTGGGTCACGACAACGTAGTCTGCGTTCAAAATGTCAAATACGTTGAGATTGCCAGCTGTGATCAGCTTGAGTCGATCGACGTTGCGAGCAGATAGATAAACGTTGTCTTCGCGATTGGCAGTAATAATTAGAACTTTAGAACCTGCCTCAACGCCCCAACGCTCCAGCGCCTGAACCAGCTCTTTCGTTTTGGGACGCGGCAGTTGATCAGCAAAATCAGCTACCACAATCAAATCGTCACTCCGACCAACCAGAGCCGTTCTCAGCGCCAGTCGACGCTCTTTGCGGTTCATCTTGGTCGAGTAGTCGCGCGGCTTTGGTCCAAAAATGACGCCGCCGCCCCGCCAGAGCGGTGAGCGATTAGAACCCGCTCTGGCCCGTCCTGTTCCTTTCTGTCTCCAGGGCTTGCGACCGCCGCCGCTGACCTCTGCACGAGTTTTTGCGGAAGCCGTTCCCTGTCTAGCATTATTCAGCTGCCGCACTAGCGCCCGGTGCACAATATGAGCGGCACTTGTTTCTTTTGCAACTCGCAGTTCCAGGGAAGCTTGACCCACTTCCGCGCCCTGCCAGTCTTTTACTACACAGTCAACCATAGGTCGTCTTTACTCTATCGTGGGCACTGCCGCCAGGAGATTCAGCGAACATCCTGAGGGCGATCGTTTACTTAGCGCGTCCTACTTGCTTTGCAGGCACAATATTAACCAGTGCCCCCGGCTTACCGGGTAACGCACCTTTAATCAGGATGAGATTGCGTTCAGCATCAACTCGAACAACAGTCAACTTGCGAGTCGTGACGCGAGTTCCACCCAGTTGTCCTGCCATGCGCTTCCCTGGAAATACCCGTCCCGGCGTTGTGCCCGCACCGGTCGAACCAGGCAGACGGTGGTTTTTGGAACCATGCGCCATTGGACCACGCTTGAAGTTGTGCCGCTTTTGATAGCCAGCAAACCCGCGACCGATGCTGGTGCCGATGACATCCACAATTTGCCCCGCCTCAAATCGATCGACGGTGAGCTGCTGTCCCAGCTCATACTCGCCAGAATCTGCCAGACGATACTCGTGCAGATGGCGCAGCGGACCTGCCCCAGCCTTGGTCAGATGACCCATTTCAGGCTTATTGATCGCCTTCTCTGAAATTGCCCCATAGCCAACCTGAATGGCAGAATAACCATCCGTTTGCTGGGTCTTCACTTGCGTAACAGTGCATGGACCAGCCTGAACGACGGTGACAGGAATTGCGATCCCCGCCTCGTCGAAAATCTGAGTCATGCCTACTTTTGTGCCGAGAATGCCAACAGACACTGTGACGAATCCCCCTTTATCGCTGTTTGCACAGGAGCAGAACTGCGATCGCCTCAACAGTCCATTTGGCTCCAAATAAACACAGAGCAGGCAGGCTCCCTCTTGCCTGAAGCTAAAGAGAACCGTACACTTGTTCTGTGAGTTCTGTTTTACTCAATGGGTTACGACGTGCGAAAGCTAGCCACTCATCTGATTAACTTTTTTATGCAGCCAACCCAAACTGGCTTAGGACTTTAGTGAACAAGATTCACTGAGTATCCTTAAACCAAACGATTCAGCAAGTTCTGGCGAGTAAATTGGACTTCGCTCAAGAAGCCAGTGCCTCCAGCCAAGCTGGATCCCAAACGGACACGAGTCAAGCAGCCCTTTGAGATGCGGCTAAGACCCAGACAAGCGAGAGGCTTTTCCTCACACTCGAAACCAGAGAAAATTTGCCGTCCAATTTTGGCAACAGCTACTTATCATAGCGAAAGATTTTAAATCTGTCTATATGTGAGTTTGACCGATCGCAATGGTCGAGATTGAAGCACCAATCAATTCAACTGCCCAGAGCATTGATTTATAGCCGACCTGACAAAATGTCAATGTATTGATGCTGCTTATTAAGCCAATAGCAAATTTGCAGAGCTAAACCATTGTTCTGCCTCTCAACTCGCTTGCTCAGCGATCCAGCGATAACTATAATCTAAGATTGTAAGCCTGCACTCACTTCCCAGAATGCTTATGGATAAGCATCTAGGCTGATGCGGTGGGTCGATTTCACAATGGG
>Ga0224723_1001936_pt1 | contig 11879 bp, 11 predicted proteins | sample Balambano_FR2_Me_FD_161647 | JGI IMG/M metagenome (GOLD analysis project Ga0224723, IMG submission 161647) | Freshwater sediment microbial communities from Lake Towuti, South Sulawesi, Indonesia - Balambano_FR2_MetaG | ecosystem: Environmental > Aquatic > Freshwater > Lake > Sediment | place...
CAAGCATCAGCAAATCGACTCCCAGTTCGTCAGCAAGTTGACAGATTCGCGCTCCTGGTTTGCCGGTGGGGGCAGCACATTTGTAGTTGATACCGAGTTTCTTGGCTTCGGCTACAGCCGGAATCAAAATGGGGTCTTGCTCAGGATTTGCAGGAATGTCTCCTGATTTGAGTTTCATTTCTGGATTGGTGTGCACCAGAATGAGTTGCCCGCCTTTGATGTCGCGCAAAAAGGACAGGGCAAGTTTGAGCGCCTGTTGGGCTGAATCAGATTTATCCATTGCCACCATGACGCGGTTGATTTTCTTCACGTAAATGTCGTCTTTGACCAGCAGCATGGGACGAGACGCAAGCTGGAAAACATACTGGCTCACAGAGTTTTCTAGAATGGACTGCAAGCGCTTGAGTCCGCGTGAACCCATGATGATCAGATCAGCGTCAATTTCTTCGGCAACGCGGCAAACCACGTCTTTGGGGTCGCCTTCTCGCAGCATGGCGGTAACACGAGTTGGATCAAGATGCAGCGTTTGAATCGCTTGGGCTAAGGTCTTGCCGCCTTCTTCCCACTTTTCTGTCATGGCTTCGGCAGATACCTGGGGCGGAACAACGTGGAGGACGGTTACAGTTGCCTGTTGCACCGCAGGAATCTCCATCAGCGCTTTGAGCATTTCTCCTGAATGACCTGTGCCAGAATCTGCCAGCAAGATTTTTTCGACTGCAATGGCTGTTTTGTTGCGATTGAGCTGATAGGCTGCGCTGCTCATGAGAATACCTCTTCAAAAAATTGCTTTGTTTACATAAAGTAAACGAACAGATCATGTCTTCAATCAATCCTTACATCCAGTCATCATACTGCCGATCGCTGCGGCTTCTGCTCCGGCAGTTTCTGGGTATCTGCATTCATGTAACTAAATTTTGCGATAAAGCTGAGGCTGGACTGGTGACAAGTTAACTTTTTTGCAAAAACTGTTGAATTGCCTGGGAACTGACCTGCTCAATGAATTCATTTCATTAAGAATTATTCACTGAATGTCATGTAAAAATAGGTATAGAAATATGTCTTTTGGGCAAAACGACAAGTTGAGCGGAGGCGGGATTCATGCAACCTCAATTGCCACCCACTGAGGCAATTCAAAATCTTCCTAATCTGGCAGCAGGGTATTGGTTTGAATATCCGGTTCGGGCACAACCACATCATACAGACTACAGCGGCATTGTTTGGCACGGGGCTTACATTGCCTGGATGGAGGAAGCACGCGTCGAGTGCTTGCGATCGATCGGCGTTGAGTTTGCGGATCTGGTGGCGCTGGGCTGCGATTTGCCGGTTGTAGAACTCTCAATCCGCTATCACCGTCCGGTGCAGATGGGAGTGGCGGCGATCGTTAAAACTCGTATGACGCAGATGGAAGGCGTGCGAATTAATTGGGATTACCAGATTCACTCACCGGATGCTCAAGAGCTGTATGTGACGGCACAGGTGACGCTGGTAGCGATCGATCGCGAGAAGGGCAAGATTATGCGACAGTTGCCGCCTGCGGTAAAAGATGCGCTGGCACGATTGTCGGTTTAATTCGCATCGCTGTCGCTACAGCAGTCAGCGGATGTCTTACGAGGCAAACGCGATACATCGATTTGCGCAGCTTTTGGGAAGAGCCGACTGGGAATCACAGGCATGAGGAGTGGCTGTGTAGGAATTGCGGGATAATAGTGAGTGTTGCGCCTTGAAGCTGAGTATGTCTGGTGATCGACTCACCACATTTCAAACCGCCTACCGCAATCTCGATTTGCTGCCGCTGATTGACCCCAACGATCTGGTGCGATTTCGCGTCGAGTATGGCGCAGACGTGATTGCCGAACTTCAGCAGCTTGTGGAAGACCACAATGCGGGTGCTGCCAAAATCATCTTTTCGGGGCATCGCGGCTGCGGCAAGTCTACGTTGCTGTCGGAGTTTGGGCGACAGCTTGCCGATCGCTATTTTGTCGTGTTTTTTTCAATTTCTGAGACGATCGAAATGTCGGATGTGAACCACATCAACATTTTGTTTGCGATCGCCGTCAATTTGATGCTAGAGGCTGAGAAATCTCAGGTCGAAATTCCCCAATCAACGCGAGAATCGCTCTACAGATGGTTTGCCACCAAAACGAAGATTCAAACCGAAGCCCCGGTGAGTGCCGAAGTTTCAGCCGGATTTAACTTATTCAGCATTTTCAGCGGCAAGCTCAAAACCGAAGCTTCGATTCGCAATGAGATTAAGCAAGAGTTTGAGCGCAAAGTTTCAGATCTGGTTGCCAAGATTAACGAAATTGCGGCGATCGTGCAGGCAGGAGCCAATAAACCGATCCTGGTAATCATTGATGATTTGGATAAGCTCGATCTGGCAGTAGTCAAAGACATTTATCAAGACCACGTTAAAGCCTTATTCCAGCCAAATGTGAGCGTGATCTACACGATTCCCGTGTCGTCACTTCGAGAAGGATCACTGCGGGCAATGATCGTCTCAGAATCCGACGATCAAATTGTTGAGATGCCCGTTGCCAAACTGTTTGAGAAAGGCGAAAGCCGTCAGCCCAACGCAATTCCCAAGCCCGAAGTCGAAAAAACCCTGTGTGACATCCTGCACAAGCGAATTCCGGCAGAAATCATCGCCCCACAGATCGCTGAACAGATTGTGTTAGCCAGCGGTGGCGTACTGCGAGAGCTGATTCGGATTACCAACGTCTGCTGCCGCATTTGTTTGCGCCAGATTCGCCGCTATCCCGATCGCCCCGACATTACGATCGACCAGGCTGTGTTTGCAGAAGCCGTCAAAGACATTCGGCTCGACTTTGAAACGCCGCTGGGCAAGGCAGACTACCAAATTTTGCAGACCACCTACAATAAATTCATTCCCGATGACCCTAAAGAACAGCAGTTTTTAGATTTGCTGCACGGGCTGCACATTCTGGAATATCGCAACGACGAAGTTTGGTATGACACGCACCCGATCGTCACCGATTTGTTAAAGCGCAAAGGGCTGGTCAATGGCGCAGGATGACTGGGTAGACCCAGAGCTTCAAAACGCAACTGCCTACGACAATTTGCGGGTGGCGATCGAAGCCAGTCAGGGCGCGCTGTCGCTGTTGCTTGCGGTCTGCGACGACGAGCGGCTGCGAAACGAAATCATCGCCCGCTATCAAGCTGACTTAGCCCCCGACATTCGCTGCTATCAAACCACGCTAATTCGGGGAGAGCCGAGCCTGCGAAAAACGATCGCCCAACTGGTTGAGGCAAACGAATATTTGCAGCAGGGCGGTCAAGCTGTGATCACCGTGACCGGAACCGAACAGCTCTATTTCCTCAAACTGGGCGAGGCGCGATCGGAGCAAGAGATCTTCTTAGGCTATCTGCAATGGACCCGCGAAGCACTGCGCGACTTCCACTTCCCGATCGTCCTCTGGATGACCTACCAAACGCTCACTCTGGTCAGCCAAAAATCTCCGGATTTCTGGAGCTGGCGCAAAGGCGTGTTTCGCTTCGCCGTCCGCAAAAAAGCTTCTGTTCCCGTAGGTGAACTAGACGCGATTCGATCGACGCTGGAGCTAGAGCGTCCCGATCACGACGACACGCTGCTGCCGCTGGAAGACTTGAAAGCGCTGATCGATCGCACCGAGCAACAAAATCCCCAAGACCCGCTGTTAGCCACGCTGTATAACCAGATGGGGCGCGTCTATGGTTGGAGAGCAGAACGCGGCGATGCCCAAGATTATGCGATCGAGCAGGCGCAGGCGATCGCCTATTTTGAAAAAGCAGTAGCGCTGCAAACCGAACTGGAGCAAGAATCAGAGTTAGCAAACAGCGTTGACTGGCTGGCAGGACTCTACGACAATCAAGGGCGCTATGAGGCAGCAGAACCGCTGTATGTGCAGGCATTGGCGCTGAGGAAACGCCTGTTGGGTGAAGAGCATCCCGATGTGGCAACCAGCCTCAACAATCTGGCAGGACTCTACGACAATCAAGGGCGCTATGAGGCAGCAGAACCGCTGTATGTGCAGGCATTGGCGCTGAACAAACGCCTGTTGGGTGAAGAGCATCCCGATGTGGCAACCAGCCTCAACAATCTGGCAGTCCTCTACAAAAATCAAGGGCGCTATGAGGCAGCAGAACCGCTGTACTTAGAGGCTCTCGCGATCGATCGTCGAATGCTCCCAGCCGATCACCCAGATTTGGTCATCGATCTGGTCAATCTTGCCAACTTGTATCGTGTTCAGAAGCGCTGGGCTGAGGCAGAACCGCTCTACTCAGAAGCTTTGCAGATTCGTAAAAAACGGTTAGGCGCGGATCATCCTAAAACCATCCGCGTTCGTGACAATCTGCGAAAGGTTCGATCGCACCTCCAGCCCAATTTTCTGCAACGGCTCCTCAAACGCTTCACCCGCTAGCAATCCGCAGCCGACGTTTTGAGTGCTGAGGGCGATCGATCGAGCAAAACCGCTCAAGGGTGCTGTTTAGCAGAGCAAAATCGGGGGTTTAAGGTCGATCGCTCTCAATCTGCCACAGTTGAGAGCTACCAAAGATGATTGTTACTGTACTCTCAACAACTTGATCCAGGATTTCGGATTGTTTACACCATTCCGATCGCGACTCTGCGCGAAGTGTCTGTGCGAAGAGGAATTGAACAGCGGGTTAAGAAAATCGATACGATGCCAGTAGCAAAGTTTTTTAGCAAAGCAACGGTGAGATTGCCCGATCGCGTTCCAGATGCCGCCTGTGTAGAGCTGTTTACAGAAGTGTTAGATAAGCGACTGCCACCAGAGCTGATCGATCCAGCGATAAAGCAGCAAATGGTTTTGAAAAGCGGTGGAGTATTCCGTGAACTGATTCGTTGTGGGTTTATTTCTTGATTTGCCTGACGATCGTCCTGCTGATCTGGTGGCTGCTTTAATGAGCATTTATCATAAACACAACCCTCGTCCTCTTAAATGTCCTTAGAAATGGCAACCATAATCATTGACATCGGCACTCTGATTACCAGTTCTCCTGAGATTCGAGGTGGACGACCTCACATTGCAGGAACGGGATTAACCGTGCGGCGAATTGTGAGTTGGTATAGGTTGGGGCTGACTCCAGAAGAAATCTTGAATCGAATTGGACATCCAACACTGATTCTGGCACAAATTTATGCCGCACTGACGTACTACCACGCTAACCGTGATGCAGTTGAGGTTGACCTTGATGCTGAGGAAGCTAATGTCAAAATATTTGAACAGCAACTGCAATCTAAACCGTCTATGTAGCCATGCTTCCTCTTTACTTTGATATGGATCGAGATTTGATTATGGCACTGCGAGCACGAGGAGCAGACGTAATGACAGCAGCCGATGCAGGAATGCTAGCCCGCAGTGATCTCGAACATCTCGACTATGCAGCCACTCAGGAACGGGTACTTTATACCTTCAACCGAGGAGACTTTTATCGTCTGCACCCGTTATTTTGCTGAGGGCAAAACTCATGCAGGAATCATTCTGGCGCAACAGCGCTATTCGATCGGTCAGCAACTGCGGCAAATCCTAGAGCTGGTTGGTTCCAAACCTTTAGAAGAGATGCGAAATAATGCAGTGTTTTTGAAAGAATAACTGCAACTGTAAGCAGGAGCGCTCCTGCTTACACCGATTCATCTTCCTGTGCAAAGCGTCCCAAATACAGCGTTAAAAACTCTTTTGCCGCCGCTTCATTAATTTTTTCCAAAGCTTCAACGATCGCCAGCACCGACTCCGCAACCGGATCTCTTTTTTCTTGCACCCAGTTGTGAACAGTCGCTCGGCTAATGCCCATTTCTACTGCAAGCTGATTTTGGCTGATGCTATAGGTTTCGAGTACCTGTCTAAGTGCTTTTCCGGCTTTTCCCATGCCCCCGATTTTGTCAGAGGCGCATAACCAAGTAAATGTCACCCATAGGCGACAATGCTGTATGATAATTATGTCGTCTATGAGCGACATTTTTAATTCGGCAAATCAAAAGCCAGCCCTGACTTCCTACGGCTAAGGCTGGCTTTGGCTCCGTTATTGAGTTGGAGACAAACACATTATGACCTATCAGCAGCGTCTCAAGTATTGGGCGATTGCTCAGCTCCTGCCGTCTCAGCGTTGGATCATCGTGGCGCGATTCCGCAATCGATCGGACGCAGACGGACACTTACACTTTCTGCGTCACACCCTACCCAATTTCAAGTTTCAAGTCGTGTTTGACCTGAGCGACTAGGGCGCGTCATCCATGAACGGTCAAACGTTTGGGGCAGCAGCCTGACCGCGCCCGCTCAAAAAACCGGCTAGGGGCTGTCGCTCCATCCTCCTGGCATTTGCGCTGCAAACTATTAAGCTGTATTGCAATATCGTGAGATCCGGTGAGTGAACATGGAGTCCATGAAAGCTCCGTGATACGATGCGATTCGTAGCCTCAGAGAGATGGGAGATAAACCTTTGGCACTACGGGTTGCAGTAGTTGGATCGGGTCCGGCAGGCTCTTCCGCTGCCGAGACATTAGCAAAAGCCGGAATCGAAACTTATTTATTTGAACGAAAATTAGACAACGCCAAACCCTGTGGTGGTGCAATCCCGCTGTGCATGGTGAGCGAGTTTGATTTGCCCCCTGAAATCATCGATCGCCAGGTTCGCAAGATGAAAATGATCTCACCGTCGAACGTTGAGGTCAACATTGGTGGCACACTGGCTCCGCACGAATACATCGGCATGTGCCGCCGAGAAGTGCTCGATGGCTTTATGCGCGATCGCGCAGCAAAACTCGGTGCCCATCTGATCAATGGCACGGTTCACGCCCTTGACATCCCGACGCACAGCACCGATTCCTACACCTTGCACTACGCTGACCACTCTGACGGCAGCGTTGCAGGAACTGCGAAAACGCTGCAAGTCGATTTGGTGATTGGAGCCGATGGCGCAAACTCGCGGATTGCTAAGGCGATCGATGCGGGAGACTACAATTACGCGATCGCCTTTCAAGAGCGGATTCGGCTGCCCGAAGCCAAAATGGCATACTACCAGGACCTGGCAGAGATGTATGTCGGCGACGATGTCTCAACCGACTTTTATGCCTGGGTTTTCCCAAAATATGACCACGTTGCCGTGGGTACTGGCACGATGAAGGTCAACAAAGCCGACATCAAAAAGCTGCAAGCAGGCATTCGCAAGCGGGCGGCAAAGCGGCTCGAAGGCGGTGAAATCATTAAAGTCGAAGCGCATCCCATTCCCGAACATCCCAGACCGCGCCGCGTGGTCGGTCGGGTGGCGCTGGTGGGCGATGCGGCGGGAACGGTGACAAAATCTTCGGGCGAAGGCATCTACTTTGCTGCCAAATCTGCCCGGATGTGTGCAGAAACGATCGTCGAGTTCTCCAACAGCGGACAGCGCATTCCCACTGAGGCTGACCTCAAGGTTTACCTGAAGCGGTGGGACAAAATGTATGGCATGACCTACAAAGTGCTGGATCTGCTGCAAACCGTGTTCTATCGATCGGATGCCACGCGTGAAGCGTTTGTGGAAATGTGCTCTGATATCGATGTGCAGCGGCTCACGTTTGACAGCTACCTCTATAAAACTGTGGTTCCAGCGAATCCGCTGACGCAGTTGAAGATCACCGCCAAGACGATCGGCAGTCTGCTGCGGGGCAACGCCCTAGCGCCGTAGCTGAATTTGCGATCGACCTGAAACCATTCCTTCTTTTGGCATCGGGGCTTGTCGCTCCGGTGCTTTTTTGTGCTGCAACCGGCAGCCGTAAACGCAACCGGTCACTCAACGTCAGTCACTTGCCAAAATCACATGCCCGCTGCACCTCGTACTGAATCAGGTGATGCGTTGTGCGAAAATCGATCGCCGTTAGCGTAATACCGATCAACACTGTGCCGGTTCCCACCAAAAACAAGAGCAGTGCCCCGGTCGCTAACCAGGCTGTGTTGGTTGAAGCCGCCAGCGCGATTGCAAACATGCTGATGACAAAAATGGCGATCGACCAATACAGCGCCAGAATCGCAGCGTGTAGTGCTGCATGATGACGCAGCAGTTTTGGCAGTTGCGTATCAAGCTGCCAGAGGCGCTCCTGTTTGAAGTGAGACATGTCTTTTTCTTCGCGCAACAGTTCTAAGCGTTCGTGGGTCATCATGCGTAACTGACTGGAACTGCTGGTATAGCGCCCCACTAACCCGCTCAACAAAATTCCGCAAGCGCTAATCATTACCACCGGAGCCAGAATGAGCTGGATGATTTGGGCAGTCATTTGAATATTCATCAGATGATATTTTCCCAAGCAGTTGATACAAACATCAAACGCTTAACGACCCAAATGATTGTTCTTAAACGTTTCAGAGTACTCGCTACCGCAAGTTTCATGCTTTGGGCAATAAAACTGTGTTTTTGAGGAAAATCGTTTCTCCCACAATGCTCAAATTTCTATTGTTTAAAATTTCTACCAAAGCTGTATGAGTTTTTCCTGGGGAACACATTTGAAGTTGCTGAGATCGGGCAAATTGATAGATTTGATTTTTCAAAATCAGTAAACAAATAGGCACTGCTGAATGAGGATAAGAAATCATGAGCAAGCTGCTCGCACTCCCTTGTGACGATGCCGATCGAGTCAGCGTCTTGCTCTCATTGCTGAATTGACAACTGGTTCCTCAATTCGGCAACGCCAACAAATGCCCTGGGACTCTCATGGATCCTATTGAAAAATTTAGTTCATGACTCAGATCTCACTCAGGATAGTCTCATGAAACAGGTGCATCCTGGAAGTTGAAGCGAAAGCAACACTGCATCTCACTGTTTTTACAGGAGCTAATTTTATGAAACGTTTCATTCTTGGCGGAATATCAATTCTGCTCTTGTCCACCGTTGCTGTCCCCGCAGCGCAAGCTCAGGTAACCCCCGAAGCTCCTCCAGAAAATGCTGAGGAGATTGGTATGGCAGTGACTCCGTTCAACCTCGTTTTTCTGGCTTATCAAGGATTCTTTGAGAGTGAGGGTATTCCAAAATTTAATAGCCTGATTAGTGCCTATCAAACCGGACGACTTGATGTTGAAGATTTAGTGCAAGTTGCGATCGATATGCGTCGGCTTTCTCCTGATACCCTCAGCGACGAGCGCTATTTAACTGCTGTAGAGCGGCAGCTCCGATCGCTGTTTGGCACCAACTAGCCGATTATTTCTTTTGTCGATCGCTCTGCCCCACATCACTTCGCGGATACATTGGTTTACTCCCCGGTAGCAATACCGGGGTTTTTCAACTTAATACCGGAGGTTTTCAACTTATTGTTTCGACGCTTCAACCCCTCTCACAAAGTTGATTACCGTGGAGGTGTTCCGACAGCGCTCTGATAACCGCTGTTCTTAGTGTCGATCACGAGTTAGCTTGAAGCCAAGGAAATACACACGATGCCTTCAAAAACACTGATGTCTCTGAAGTCAGCTTCGCCAAAAGAACAGCGTATTCTAGAAGTTCTGTCGTCTCTTAGCTATCGGACTGGAGAACTGAAAAGCTATCTCTGCGAGGTTGCTCAGGGCGTGAGTGATTTGATTGGTCTTGATTGGTCTGTGGTTACGCTTTGTCAGGATGAGTCAGAGCGCATTCTGGCAAGTACGATCGACCTGGGAGAAGCCAGTGAGGCAATCTATTCGCTGCATGGAACGCTCACCAGCACCGTCAGAAAAAGCGGCTGTCCGCTTGTTGTTACAGACACATCAATCACAACAGAATTTGGGGCAGCACCCACTGGCTACCGGGCATATTTGGGAGTTCCCTTACGCACTCCGGCGGGAGAAGTGATCGGAACAATTTGTTCCTTTCAGCAGCAGCCGCGTCAATTTACGGCTGAAGAAGTGCGACTGGCATCTGTTTTTGCTGAGCGGGCGGCAACGGCGATCGATAACTACGAGCTATATCAGCGACAGCAGCAATTCAACGAAGCGCTAGAAGCCGAAATTGTCAAACGTACCGTAGAACTGCGGGCGGCTCAGGCAAAGCTGATGGATGCAAACAATGAGCTAGAGCAGCGGGTGGAACAGCGCACCACTGAACTGCGGCAGGTCAACGAGCGGCTGCAAGCTGAAATCAATGAGCGCCAGCAGGCAGAACAAGCCCTGCGGAGCAGCGAGGAACAGTTGCGGCAAATTACCGAAAATCTGGAACAAGTCATCTGGATGTATTCTCACGATGGCAAACCGATTTACATCAGTCCTGCCTTCGAGAAAGTTTGGGGGCACCCATTGCAGGATTGGTATGCCGACCCCGACCTATGGTGGAAGGTGATTCACCCTGAAGACCAGGAACGCGCCCACTGCGCTTTTTATCGCGACTGCAAAAACAAATTTGATGAAGAGTATCGAATCATTCGCCCTGATGGCTCCGTGCGGATTATTCGAGACCAGGCATTTCCCATTCGCGACAAATCCGGCAAGACCTATCGCATTGCCGGAATCTCTGAGGACATCACAGAGCGCAAGCAAGCTCAGCAGGAAATGATGAAGGCGTTCGCCTCGCTGGCAGAAGTCGGCGAACTGGCATCCATGATTGTGCATGAAATCCGCAATCCGCTCACCACCGTGCTGATGGGATTAAGCTCGTTTCAGCGCCTGAATTTGCCAGAATCGGCTCAAGAGCGGCTTGCTTTGGCGGTTGCTGAAGCTGAGCGGCTGCGAAACCTCCTCAATGAAATTTTGCTTTATGCCAAACCTCATGCGCTCCAGTGCGCGGAATTAGAGCTGAATGCATTTGCGACACAACTGTTAGAGGCGCTTCGCGTCATGCCCCTGGCACTGAAGCGGCGCATTGAGCTGGTTCCTGCTGCCTCACCGGTCAAAATTCTGGCTGATAAAGATAAGCTCAAACAGGTTTTTATTAATCTTGTTGATAACGCTTGCGCTGCGATCGGCGAAGGAGAAGTCGTGACCTGGCGCATTGAGCCAGCCGCCCATCACGTTGACATCAAGATTCACAATGGCGGTAATCCAATCCCGGCAGAAATTCTACCCAGGCTGACAAAACCGTTTTACACCACCAAACCTTCAGGGACAGGCTTGGGTCTTGCCATTGTCAAGCGCATTGTCGATGCCCACGGCGGCGATCTCTTGCTGACCTCTTCTGAGGCAGGAACAACAATTCGCATCCGACTCAGCCTGCAACCGGCTTAACCGGAAGTCACGGCTCGATCGATCGACAGCAGGGGACGATCGCTGCTGGAGCAATTTCGCCAAGGTTGACCTGCCCCAAAAGGTCTGACCAGACTGTGACGATCGCTGCATCTTCGGTTTGCGTCCGCTGTTCTGCCAGCGTGGTCAGGGCATCGTACCAGATGCCGTGTTGCGCGTAGAGCGCTGCCTGGTCGATCGCGTCCTGGGTGACAGCAAGCTGGCTTTGCAGGTGAGCAGGCGGCGCGACGCGCTCCAGGTTACCCTGCACCACAATGGGAACATCGGGCGCTTCGGGGTCACAGTAGATTGAGACTGACCAGCGATAGGACTGTCCCACCGCCAGGGGAGCAGTACTGTCTCGAACCGACAGGCTAAATACGCCCGCAGGCATTTCAGGCGCGCGAACTAACGTTCTGTGTCGAGTTTCACCCATTTGATCTTGCAGCACAAACTCTAAAGGCACGGCTGCTGCCAGTCCCTGAGGGGCATACAGCCAGATTGTGGGACGCTCAGCGATCGTCAATCCCCAGGGCAGCGCTTGCGGGTTAGCGCTCGGCACCAGCGCCATCATGCCGACATAACGCTCACAGGCATCGCCCCGGCTGCCGCCACCCTGTCCCCGGTCTTCGGGTTCGCCAATGTCGGGCGGTGGTGGCGGCGGAGTGAACAGAATGCGGACAGGCGCAGGCGGTCGTTGGGCAACACTGA
>Ga0224723_1001937_pt1 | contig 11872 bp, 11 predicted proteins | sample Balambano_FR2_Me_FD_161647 | JGI IMG/M metagenome (GOLD analysis project Ga0224723, IMG submission 161647) | Freshwater sediment microbial communities from Lake Towuti, South Sulawesi, Indonesia - Balambano_FR2_MetaG | ecosystem: Environmental > Aquatic > Freshwater > Lake > Sediment | place...
GATCGCGCCGGGCGGCGAACGGGTGATCGGCGATTATGCGGTCGGGTGGATCAAGCGCGGGCCGAGCGGCATCATCGGCACGAACAAGCCCGATTCGGTCGAGACGGTCGAGAAGCTGCTGGAAGACCTGCGCGCTGGCAGCGTGCTGCGCCCATCTGCGCCCTCGCGGGAAGCGATCGAGGCGCTGCTGCGCGAACGCCAACCGGCTTATGTCACCTTCGCCGACTGGGGCGCGATCGACCGGGCAGAGATCGAACGCGGCCAGGCGGTGGGCCGCCCGCGCCTCAAATTCAGCCGCATCGACGACATGCTCGATGTGTTGGCTGCGCACCGGGAAGCTAACCCGGCCGGGGATTGATCGCCACACGGGATCGTGAGCGCCTGCGTCTGGGAGCGCTGCTCTACGTTTCCAGGCGCAGAACTTGTAAATTTACAGGCAAAAAATCAGTAGAGTCCACCTAATTGTGAAGCTTAGTAAGGCGCGAAGCGCTTAGAGATGCTGGCATGCGCCCTCCCTTACCAGCTGAGTACGATCAGGTTCGTTGGTTTTGGTTCACCATTAACTATCGCCACCACATTTCTCTAACTCCACTTACTTTACCTCGCAACAGCGCCTCATGAATTAAATTAGTTGGGACATCCAATTCAATGAATATTACAGCTGTCACAAAGGTAGCTAGATGATTCACAGCTTCTCTTAATGCTTTACCTTCAAGTATTTGAGCGGTTGGTTTCTTCGCACGATGAGAAAGAAAATTCCGAGTGTTAGCAATCGATTGGAAATAATTATCTATGTCACCTTTACCGATTTGAGCCTTTACTTCTGACGGTAGATTTTTATACAAATCAGTTAACCGTTTTTGGAGCGAACACTCGGTTGTTTTATCGTTCGAAGTCACTTTCTTGCAGTTGGGGTATGTAACCTTATGGTAACCTTCCAAAGCCTGCACGAGTGCAAGAAACTCGAACTCGAATATATGGTGGCGTCTCAGCAAGACTCCTAATGCCAGGTATGATAGCGTCTCCAACACTTCTTTCTTTGAAAACCAGTTTCCAATTACCGTCGAAGTATGGTTCCCGAGATGGGCATGTGACAAGAGCATAAATTCATTACCAAGGGAATTGTTAAATTCTGACGGCAATTGCACACCGTAAATAGTTACCGAGGTAAATGGAGCGCCGTGTTCTGCGGAAAGTGTAACTACGTGACTTGGAAAGCCTAATAACAGTGATAATAGGTGTCGAAGCTCTGTAACTATTTGCAAGAACCAACTAATTGACTGGGGTATTTCTGGCTTGATGCAAAAAAATCCTTGTTGTCGTAAGGTTAAGCTTGCAGTAGAAGCGGTATTGGAACTGGAGCGTAAGAGCATTAAACCAAGCGTCAGGTGGCAGGCAAGAGGCCGCACGTGTATAGTAATATCCTCGACCCTGGAATATTTGATTTTTTCAATTGTGTGTTCGTCAGTTTCATATCCTTCATTTTCAAATGGATAGTCGAGCTGCAACCAGTTGGTGAGATTGCTAAACGTCACCAACAGGGACGCGAACTCGATGTTTGCAGTAGGATAACAGTATCCTACAAGCAACAGTTCAGCCCTAAAAGGGATAGTATTTACTCCCAAATTATTAGAGCGTGTGCCTGCCCTCCAACAATACAACAACGTGATTTGTTCGTTTTCGACTGTATGCCCACAAATAATATCAGTTTCATTAACACTTTCTATATAACCCTGATCGACTTCTGAGTATGTAACTATTACCAATTCAAGTAACTTCGTTTCATCAAATACTAAATCACCAAAAAATTTTACGTCCGGCTTGTCTGGAAACCACCAAATACCTTGATACTTAACTGGTTGAGCGTTATCCATAATTTACGACTCCAATACTAGTGTGTTAGTGCAGAAATTTTCAAAATTCATTAAAGAAAAATAATTTTACTATATAGAGAAGGGCAAGAATGCCGCCGCTACTCATCACTCGTGACTCGGAACCGGCGTTATTCCCGAACCGGCACGGTGAAGTAAAAGCGCCCGCCCATGTTGCGGCGTTTGGCCGGTTCCACCCACAGCCGCCCGCCGTGCAGTTCCACAATGCTGCGCGTGATGGTCAGGCCCAGGCCCGCGCCTTCGATCTTGCCTGCGCGCGCCGACCGTGAGCGATAAAACGGCATGAAGATGTGTTCGGCCTCCTCCGGCGAGATGCCCTTGCCCTGGTCGAACACATGAACCAGGATGCACGGCACGACCACATCCGGCGGCGCGCTTTTGGGCAGTTTATCCCGCCGCGTGACCAGCGTCGTCCCCACGCGGATCACCTCGCCCTCTGGCGCATATTTGAGCGCGTTCATGATCAGATTGGTCAGCACCTGGCTCATGCGCTCGGTATCGATCATCACCAGCGGCAGATCGTCGTTGATGTTCATCTCCACCCGCTTGCCGCGCCCCTTGACCTGCACATCCATGCGCGCCACGGTCTCGATCACCACGTTTTGCAGCCGGGCGTTGTGAATATCCATCTTCAGCGCGCCGGAAGTCGCCCGCTGAATCTCGATCACATCAGTGAACAGGTGGTTCAGATGCGTGGCGCTGCGCAGGATGATCTCCAGGTATTCGCGCGCCTGGGCGGGCAGCTTATCCGGCTCCTGGAGGATAAATTCGGCGAAACCCCGGATCGACGTCAGCGGGGTGCGCAGTTCGTGGGAGATGCGCGAGAGCAGTTCGGTGCGCAGCCGGTCGTTGGATCGCTCCGGCGTGACATCGTGAAACGTGAAGATGCGCCCGATCACCTCCGCCGCTTTGCGACGCCCGCCAGCCGGGGACAGCGATAGTTCGTTGCGGTCATACACCGGGGCGGTGTGCCACTGAATATCGAGCATCGCCTCGTGCGGGCCGACCATACGAAACTCGCTGCCGGTGACGGCGGTCGAGCGCGGCGCGATCGCGTCCCACGCCTGTTCCAACTCGCGCCGGACAGTGCCGGGCATGGTCATGCGATCGAGCAGATCGCGCAGGGAACGCCCGCGCGCATCCTCTTCCGCCACGCCGAACACCTGGCTGAAGCGCTCGTTCAGCGCCAGCACCGTGGCCTGATCATCCGGCAGCACCATCACCACGCCGTCCTTCACCGCGTCCAGCACGGCGGCGCGCCCCCAGCGGATAAAGTCGCGTTCCTTTTGCAGCGCCTCGGCCAGGGTGGTCATGGTCAGAAATTCCGCCACCAGTTGAAAGGTGCGGATTTCATGCGCGGGGAATTTATGCGGCACATCGCTGGCGATCGCCAGCACACCCAACTGACGTTCCGGCGATCGCAGCGGGATGACCGTCATGGAGGCGATGCCGCTGAGGCGCAGCAGTTCACCCAGCGGCGCGTCGAGTTGTTCTTCCAGCGCCTTCAGCATCGTCGATCGCTCGTCCAGCGCGCTGAAGGTGAGAAAGCCCTCCCGCTCCAGCATATCGAACCAGGTCTGGTAATCCTTCAGCATAATGCGGAAGCCGACCCCCATGCCGCTGCCGCCTGCGCGCCACCACGTCCCGGCGATCTCGGCGTATTCAAACGGCCCGAACGGGCGGTCTGGCTGCACCGGGCCAAACAGGACGATCGCGCACTGGGTGATATGTTCGTCCAGCACGTAATCCTTCAGCACGTGGACGATGTTCTGCGGCGTCGGGTCACGCACGATGGCCTGGGCCGCGCCCGCCATCGCCTCGGTCGTGATCAGGCGCTGAGTCAGCATCTGGTGGTTAATCACCATCGCCAGCAGATCGATCTGAAGGCTGACCGCCGCGAAGGCATCCTGTGTGTACTGGTTCGGCGCGCGGCTGAAGACGGCCACGCCGGCGGTCGATCCCTGCATGATTGCGAACGTCCACACGCAGCCGCTGTTATAGCCAGGCAGGCTGCCGGGCGGGTAGATGTACAGACCGGTATCCGGGAACTGCTGATGGCGCTCACGCACCCAGCGGCGCATCACCTCCGGGTCGGCGGCAGTCGCATCCGGCGCGGCGCGGGCTGGCAGCAGATCGACCCCATCGCCGGAACTGGTGACGATGAACAGATAACCCAGATCAGCCCGCACATGGCCCAGAACCTGGTTGAGCAGCAGAACCAGATGCGGCTCCATCTCTCGCAACGACAGGGCAGCGGTGAAGGGCATTTCGATCGAGTTGGTCAGCATCAATTCTTTCCGCAGGCTTCAGATGTTGCACGCGTGTTGTTGTCTATTCTAATCCGAAACTGAGGGCCTGTTGGTATTCTAAACGCTTCGTCGCGCAAAAACAGGGGTTGGGGTCAGGGCGACTCGGGTTCATCGCTTCGGAACCGAAGATGGGATCCTGCCGGGGTCAGCACATGGGCGCGACCCCGGCGTAACGCGGTTGGTTTAGCCGCTGAGCCGAAGTGCGAAAATCGCCCAACAACGGAAATAACCTTTAAGCACACTTCGGTTAAAGCCACGCAAACGTTTTCGTGGATACTTTCGAGTGGTGGCTCAGTAGGGACAGGCCCGTGTGCCTGCCTGGTAATTTGAAGCCATCGCCTCAACTTGGAATACCCATGTTAATCCGTCTTCAACCCCTTCAGCGTTTATGCTTGGCCGGCAGCCGGGGATTTTGAGGCCCGGATGTGGGCGTTGTCCCTGGCGCTGCCGTGTTTTGGGGAAGTCCACGGCAGAAGGCTGGGGTTGGGCTTAAACAGGCCAGGGCACGGCGCACCATGGAGAGGGTTTGGCACGCAAACCCCCTTGCATCGTGTGTCGCCAGTTGATCCGTCTGTTGGCGATCCAGAGGCGGAAAGAACAGCCCAGTGACCGGCGGCGCGATCACATCTGCCCGTTGGGGCTGTCCTCCGAGCCGATCGGTTCCGGCGGACGCACGGTGAACATGTACCCGATGCTGCGCTCGGTGCGGATGTAATGCGGGTGGTGAGAATCGGCCTCCAGCTTGCGGCGCAGGCGGTGCATGTGGACGCGCAGGGTATCTTCATAGACTTCCTCAGACGGCCACACGCGGGCGATCAGCATCCGGTTTTCTACCACGCGGCCCGCGTTGCGCAGCAGCACAAACAGCAGGATGGACTCGGTCGGCGTCAGGCCGATCGATTTGCCATCCAGGATCACGCGGTTGTGCGCAAAGTCGATGCTCAGGTGCTGATCGATGGTGATGACAGGTTCGCTGGCGTAATCGAGCGTCGGCATCCGCGACAGCACAACCTGGATGCGCGCTTCCAGTTCGCGCAGTTCAAACGGCTTGACGATAAAATCCTCCGCGTATTTCTTCAGCCCCTGCACCACCGTGTCGGTGTCGCTGGTAGAGGTCACGAAAATGATCGGCACATCGGCCATCGACTTGAACTTGTTCGCCAGCTCGAAGCCATGCATGGTCGGCAGCGACAGGTCGATCAGCGCGATGTGGGGCAGCCCGTGGGTCTTGATGTGTTCGATCGCTTCTGGAGCGTCGCTCATCGGCATGACCTCGTACTGCTGCTTGGTGAGGAAATCAGTGATCAGCTTGGCGATGTTTTCATCATCCTCGATCAGGAGGACACGTCTCTTCTTCATGACATTTGCCTTCAACCACAATATAACGTAATGTGTAAGTTATCTGACTATACACGATGCCGAAAATAACGTCAACTATAACTTTTAGACTATTGTTCTTATTGCGCTGATGCTCATCAGACGTTCACGAAGGGGACAGTTCAGCGTCATGGCGCGCAGTTGGATGCTGCGGCACATTACGCCGGGTCTGAACAATGGCCGCACTTCCATGTTCGCGTTCCGATCCCGGCAGGATGTACGCCCCCATCGCGCCCCCGGAATCATGACCTCCATGTCCGATTATGAAGCGATGACCCCGCGATCGGGATTGCATCGGCAAGGGGGCACAGGTCAATTTCTGAGTAACGAGTGATGAGAGATGAAAGGGTGTTTGTTAAGAATCCCCTTCGTTGTCGTTTCGCCTTCGCCTAAAGCCGGATGGCTGTTGGTTGCCAGGCGCACTCAAGGCGCTGAGTCGGACTCAGCCCCGCCAGGGGCTTGGCCGCGACCAGCGGTCGCCGGAGCCGGAGGCTTGAGCATCTGGCGGCGCTCTTTTCGTCCGGCGCGCGGTTGTCTGCGGCGGGCGAATGATCTACAATGCCGCCGTGTTGTCGGTTACTGATGAACGATGATTTTATGGCTGGTCTCACCCGCCGGCGTTTTCTGATCACGATGCTGGCCGCAGCGGCAGGCATCGGCGGTGGAAGCGCCGGATTGATCGTCCTTTCGCGCCGCGACGGTTCACCGCCCTACACCCTCACCCGAACCGAGGCTGGTGATGTCCAGATCGCGCTTGATCCCCTGGACGAGCAGTTTGATCCCGCGCCGGGCGAACTGACGCCTGAGACGGAGGCCGCGCTGCTGGCCTTTGCCGAAGCGTTCGCCGCCGGGTATGGCTCACCGGGATCAACCGCGCATTACGCCAGCTATTTTTCCTGGCGGGCGGAAAATCTGCCCGGTTATCGCGGTCTGTATGAGGCGGTTGGCGCCGGGCTGGACGGGCTGGCGGAGGCGGATCACGGTGTGCCTTACGCGCAGACCGATCTGAACTGGCGGCAGGGGGAGGTGGCAGCCCTGATCGCCGCGCCGACGCCGGCAAGCGCGCTGGCCGAAACCCGCCTGCCGCTGGAACGCGCCGAAGCGCTGACCGCCGAGGATACGCTGTGGCTGTACGTCAGCCGTTATCTGCTGGCGGAGATCGCCGTGGTCTTTATGCAGACCAACGCCTGGATCATGCTGGGCTATGAGGGCTGGCCGGGTCAGCCGCGCGGCCTCGACGCCTACACCCAGCCGTTGTTGTGATCAGAGAAATGCATGTCGGAATCGACTATCGCCATTGTGGGATCGGGGATCGTCGGTGCGCTGATGGCCTATCGCCTGGCGCAGGCCGGTCATGACGTGACCGTGTTTGAAAAAGGGCCGGACTATCCCTACCCGCACGGCGCGCAGTTCCGCGAGAATCATCTTTACTATCGCCCCAACCCGGCCTACGAACTGCCGCGCGACCTCAAACGCGCCACCAGCGACGGCATCCCCTTCGACCTGGACGCGGAGCGATTTATGCGTGTGGGCGGCAGCGCGACGGCCTGGGAAGGACTCTGCGTGCGCATGACGCCGGACGATTTCCGCACCCGCGCGCGCTTCGGTTACGGGCGCGACTGGCCGATCAGCTATGACGATCTCGAACCCTATTACGGCCAGGCCGAGGTGATGCTCGGTGTTTCCGGCACGGATGACGACAATCCCTTCGCGCCGCCGCGCAGCACACCCTATCCGCTGCCGCCGTTTGACCTGGCGCACGATGATCGTCGGCTGGCCGGTCGGCTGGCGGAGGGCGGAATCACGCTGCACACCACGCCCCAGGCCCGCACACGACAAGCGTATGATGGCCGCGCCGCCTGCGTCAACTTCGGCACCTGCCGCCACTGCCCGATCGGCGCGCGTTATTCGCCCAACCATCACCTCCACCTGGCGATCGACACCGGGCGTGTGACCGTGATCCCGGATGCATCCGTGCGGCGGATCATCCCCAGTTCAGCGGGGCAGCCGGGCGGCGTGCTGATCTACCGGCGCGGCGACGAATCGACCGACCTGGAACACCGCGCGCGCGTGCTGATCGTGGCGGCAGGGGCGCTGGAATCGGCCCGTCTGCTGCTGCTCTCACGCGATGATCCCCGCTGGCCGGACGGCGTGGGGAACACCGCCGGGCAGGTAGGCGCCGGGCTGGCGTTTCATCATGTATGGTCGGGGCGGATGCGTTACGACGAGGCGCTGTATCCGGGGCGGATCGGCGGGTGGACGGCGCAGAGCCTTCAGTTCGCCAACCCGGAAACGCGCGGACAGCACGGCGGTCTGCGGGTGGAATTTTCATCGCGCCTGGCGTATGAGCCGCCGCAGATCTGGGCGACGGTGGCCGATCTGCGCGCGGCGATGGCCCCGCATGTACAGTGGCGGCAGATCGTGTTGCAGGCTGAATCGGCCTTCAGCGCCGACCGCCGCCTGATGCTCTCCAGCGAGGTCGATCGCTGCGGCGATCCGCTGGCGCACGTCGTTTACCGGCTCGATGACTGGGATCGTGCCACGTATGATTTCGCGCGCGGCGTGTTCGATCAGTTTGTGGCGCACACGCGCCCGGCGCAGTCCGAATTTCCGCCGTTTGAATGGTACAACAGCGGGTCACACCACATGGGCGGCGTCCGCATGGGCGGCGGGCCGGACGAGGGCGTGGTCGACTCGTTCGGCGAGGTGTTCGACGCGCCGGGGATTCTCGTCGTGGGCGGCGGCAATTTCGTCGGCAGTTCGGGCGCGGCCAATCCCACGCTGACGATCGCGGCGCTGGCCCTGCGCAGCGTCGATTACCTGATCGATCAGCGCTTGAGCGGGGTGTGATCACTTGAAATGTCTTGTAAAGATGCAGAGCCTCTTCAGCACCTTCAGTGGGCGACGACCGAAGGTTGCTTTAGCCGGACGTTTTAAGGGCTGGCGGGGCGGCGCAAAACGGTGTTTTCAGGTTTACAAACCCATTCTCCGATCTCATCTGTCACCCATCGGGAACCTCTGCGGCGCGAGAGTCGTCATGGGATCAGGCCGCTGTGAAAATGAAACACGCAGCGGCGATATGATCCACCCAAGAAGGAGTGACCCCTGATGAAGACCTTGACCACACGCATTCTGACCGCTCTGGCGCTGATCACGGCGATCGGCGCGCTGGTGATCGGTATGGCTGCCGCGCAGGAACCGGCTACCTCTCCCGCTTCCGCCCTGCCGGAAACGATCACCGTGGTCGGCTCTGGCAGCGCGGCTGGCGCGCCGGATACTGCCCGCGTCGAGATCGGCGTCGAAACCGTCAGCACCGACCTCAGCACGGCCTTCTCGCAGACCAACCAGACCATCCAGGCCGTGATCGACGCGGTGGTGGCGGCAGGTGTGGCGCGCGAGGATGTGCGCACCTCTGGCCTCAATATCTTTTCTGAAACGCTGGGTTACAACGTGCCGCCTATCGGCCTGCCGGAACCGATTGAAGGCGGCGTGGTCGAAGGCACGGTGGAGCCGATGCTGCCAGCAGTGGCGCGCAATTACCGTGTGTCCAATATCGTCAACGTCACCATCCGCGATATCGGGCTGGTGGAGGCGGTGATCACGGCGGCGGTGGGAGCCGGGGCCAACAACATCTACGGCCTGAGCTTTGACCTGGCCGATCGCAGCGCGCTGGAGACGGACGCCCGCGTGTCCGCGATGGAGGACGCGCAGAACCGCGCCCAGCACCTGGCAGAGATCGCCGGCGTCAGCCTGGGGAACATCGTCGCCATCGAGGAAGGGCAGACCGGCGGCTTTGATCCGTTCCGCTTCGATATAGCCCAGGGTCTGGGTGGCGGCGGCAGCGCCGTGATCGAGCCGGGGCAGATCACCAGCAGCGTGGTCGTCCAGGTCACGTACCAGATCGTGCGCTAAACGGCGGCGAGACCGCCAGCCACGTTGAGCGAAAGGGACGATCGCGCCGGTCAGAGGATCGGCAGGATCGTCCCTTTTTGTTAAACGCCGCTGAGAACGGCAGCTTTACGGCGACGTCTGTCCCTCGTCTGTTTCCAATTTATCCAGCACCAGCACCAAAATCTCCGTTATCCGCGCCAGGCGCTTGTCGTTGGTGAGGAAGGCATCGCATCCGGCGATAATGGCCGTTGCCACATGCAGGGCGTCGGGGGTTCTCAGCCCATACTGGGATCGCAAATGCGCCGCTCGTTCCGCAATGGCGACATCAACCCAAAACAGATGGATTGCGCTGCCGCTGATAAGAATGTTTCGATAGGCAGTTTCCAAATCGCCCCGACCCATTTGGATTGGATGAATCAGCACTTCGGTGAGCGTAATCACTGAGCAGACAGCACGTAGAGAAGTATCTTCCACGCGCCCAATAATTATCTCCATACGGTCGATGTACGCCGGATTTTCCTCGACGTAGTAGATCAGGGGTGTTGTCTCAATATAAAGCGATTTCACGCCTGACAGAGCATCGCCGATTCTCACGATCGTTCGTCCCACTCATCGCGCAGGCGGTTTACATAGTCCCGTGCATCCACGCCCTCCCAGATTTCCTTGCCCAGGCCCCGCAGTTCGCGCAGACTGCGCCGCGAATCCGATTGTGCCTGGCTTACCCTACCACCGAATGTCGTGATAATGGTATTAATCAAGCGACGACGCTCATCTTCCGGCAGCGCATGGATTTCGTGCATAATCGTCTCAATCGACATGATCGTTCCTCGTGATTTTCACTCGTGTTCACGTCATAAAGTCTATTGTACGCTATCCCCCCGCGACGAACGCGATCGCCTCCTCGATCAGCGGGAGATCGGCGCGGTAATCATCCGCGTCGGCGCGGTCGATCGACACCCAGGATTTCCAGATGATCCCGTCCGCTACCTCAAACGTAACTAACCTGAGTTTTGGATAGGTCGAGTGCAGCGCATTCTGCCTTTTGCCCTCATCCCCCGACCCCTTCTCCCGAACGCTGCGCTGGGAGAAGGGGAGAAAACTGCTTTTGCAAGTCCCTCTCCTGGCCGCGCAGCGGCGGTCGGGAGAGGGATTTAAGGTGAAGGTTAAAAAACAATCCGAAACTCAGGTTCTTTAAGTCCCCTCTCCATGACATGGGGAGGGGATTTAGGGGTGGGGACAGGTAAAAATTTACATTGACCTGAGTAGTTACCCTCAAACGGCCTGTACGCCGCCTCAGAGCCGACCAGCGCCCTCACACGCTGGATCGGCAGCTTGAGCGCGATCCCGCGCCGCCCACGAAGGCGAATACTTTGCCATTGACCTTGTACGCCGGATAGCTGAACGCCTGGCCGCCTTTGACGCCGGGGATGCCCAGCACCAGATCATCCAGCGCCGCGCGCACCTCGTCCCGATAATGGAGTTGGCTCATGCCTCATTTTCCCTGCATTTTCCGTGAAAAACCCTGGGGATCGGCAGCCATGTCGCCGTAGAAGCGCACGATGTCGATCCGCCGCGCGAACAATCCGAGCGCGATCACCATCAGCGCCACGATGCCCAGGGAGCCACCGCACACCAGCATCATGACATCGCGGGTCGTGTCGTCCAGCACACTCACCGGCAGATTCACCCCCGGATCGCCGGCGCTGTAAGCGATGCCGATCGGCGAACCCTCCGCCAGCGCGTCGCCGCGACTGCCGACAAACGAACCGGTGTAGGTCTGGAGTGTTTCCTCCGGCAGCGTGTAGGCTTCAAAACGATAGGTGATGCGCACCCGGTTGGACGTGTCCAGATTGCCGATGATCTGACGATCGATGATCACCCCGTCCGTCTCCACCCGGTCATTGAGCCGGCTGCGCGTCAGCACGCTGTCGATCTGGGGTCGCACAAATGTGAACAGAGAGATGAGACCAAATAACCCGCCCAGAATCAGAACCCAACTGAGCTGCCGCTGGCTGGAGCTGGGATTTTCCAGCCGGTACGGATCGTATACGTCCCGCCTGCGTCGTCGCATGATGTGTCCCTCGATATTGTTGATCCAGCGTCAGGCATCCGTGCCTGTTCTGATCATATAACACATTCAGCGGCTGTGACCCCCTTTCGCGCGGGGAGTCCGATCGACGATCGCGGGCTAACCATATCCCAACTTATCGCAAATAATCCTTAAGATCAGGCTGCCGCCAATGCGCCGCCTTAACGCTCAGCGATCGATCTTACAAATAACAAATTTGTAATTAACCAATTATCCCAAGCGTTTTGGGATTTATGTCACAAGGTATCCCAACCTATTTCGCAAGTCACAGATGCACTTAGACTCTGATAATGGTTTGTTTATGTTCAAAACTC